>Ga0209709_10004877_pt1 | contig 10701 bp, 9 predicted proteins | sample ArcticOcean_MG_C_2_FD_187435 | JGI IMG/M metagenome (GOLD analysis project Ga0209709, IMG submission 187435) | Marine microbial communities from western Arctic Ocean - ArcticOcean_MG_CB4_136 (SPAdes) (version 2) | ecosystem: Environmental > Aquatic > Marine > Oceanic | place: Arctic Ocean...
ATTCATTAAAGCAATATTAATATCGCGTTGTGTATTTTCTATAACCTTTGCAGCCTCAGCAACTTTAATCGATTGAGCTCTAAATGTTCCAGCGGTAATAATAGATTGATATAAGTTATCCACAGTATTAAGAGCTTGCTTATTGGAGCCACTGACAACCTTAGTAATATCAACCAAAGAACGATTCTTGTCACCAGGATTGATTCGCTCTGGACTATACCCAACAAAAAAATCAATATTTAAGGTTAGTTTGGAATGCTGTTCTAGAATCGGTACACAAATTTCTTCTGTAAGACCTGGGTAAACAGTTGATTCAAAAATTACATAATTACCTTTTTGAAGATACTTGCTAATAGTTAAACATGCTTTTTTGAGTGCAGAAATATCAGGTTTATTCTTTATGTCTATTGGAGTTGGAACAGTAACAATATAAATATCTTGATTTGCTAGACTACTTTCTGCCGACGATAGTCTTGCATTGAGCCTTTTTAGCTGGATGCTAGTAATTTCTAGAGTCTCATCCAATGCATTATTAAGGTTCTTTACCCTCGAAATACTTAAATCAAAGCCAGTAACATCATATTTCTTTGAAAACTCTACCAAAAGAGGCAAGCCAACATATCCCAATCCAACAATGCATAATTTAGTTTTTTTAGTTAGTGTCATTTTTCTCTCTATTGGATGCAGACTGCTCTGAGATGATAAATAAATCTTTGTTAATATATGTCATTATTAATTTTTTATTCAGAATTTTCTCTACGATATCAATTTTTTCTTGCAAGGTTGCCGGATCAAATCCAGGAAAGTTCAGCCGCAAGTATTGAATTATTTTTCTTTTTTTACTGGAACCGCGTCCGATCAATGACTTAATTCTAATAAAAGTTGTATGAAAGATTGTGTAAGCTCTTACTTTTAAAATACTAAACGGTATCGCAATTTTATCGCTAAGTGAGCTTAAAATAATATTATGAGACATTTGGAAAGATGTTGATTGCTCAAAGTTTGAGATGAGCTTTGAAATACCTGAGAGGTCCTCGCTCTTAAAAGCAGATAATTCCATTGTTTCAATTTTTTTTATTACCTGATTGGAAGAATTGGCGCTTACACCAATACCTTTAGTAATATTTACATTAGACTGATTATCAAATGGATAATAACTAATAATTTTCTTATCGAGAAAGTGCGCCTCTAAGGAGGTAGAGCAACCATTCTGAATTAATAAGTCACAGCTCTGAATCCATTCGACTGCTGTCGCATCTCTCACAACGCTTATATTATGATGTTTTGCAAAAAGTGTTTGATAGAATATTAGGCTTTCACTAGGATGCGGTCTTAAATAGAAAGTTTTAGTGGGAAACTCATTTACTACAGCCAAAATCATTTCAATGAAACTCCCTAATACTTTCATTGAGTCTGCATAGATTGAAATAGCAGTATTCATATGCTTCATTGTTTCATCTTTTCTGGAGTAATTCTCAAACCAAGTCAAAGGGTCAACGCTATGATTAACTGCAGCAAAATTTGTATTGAAAAGAATAAAATTTTGATGCGATACAGAGGAGTTTTGAATGACCAACTCTTTAAGTGATGAGCCTTCGTTTAACTCCAAACGAGGGCATCCAGTATTATATATAGATGGCTTCTGAGGAGCTGGCAAGGAAGAATAAAAATTATATTGGTATTGGCCCCAGCATAAAATAGCATCATCGCTATCTAAATATTTGGGATCAATTTGAGCCTTTAATTCATGATCCCAGTCAGGAGGGCCGCCTGATAAAACTCCCCCCTCTTCATTAAAATAAAGTAAAGAAAATTTATTTTTTTTTAATGCTTGATAATGACTTTGATCACAAGGAAATCTCTCTTGAAATACATTTTTTCCAAAATATACCCCATTTTTAAAAAAATTTATGAGTTTATTGAGAAGGTTGTGCTGACCTATAAAGCAGCAAACTTCTGAGTTCGCAGTCATAGAGGCAAGTAATATCTTATAGTCTAGCTCTCTAGATTCTATCTCTACTGGAAAGAAAACAACTTTTTTGTTAATCGAGCCAGAGGTAAACATTTGTTAGGTACCTATTCCAAAATACAATAGATCATTTTCTTCCACCTCATCTCTACTTAAAATATTTCGACCATCGAACACTGCTTTAGATTTTAAAGATGCTAGCCTAGAAAAATCTGGATTCCAGAATTCTTTCCATTCGGTACAAATTACTAAGGCATCATATTCATCAATCTGCTCATACTTATTATCCAGATATAAAAGATTTGGTATCAATTCCATTTCTTCTTTAGCATTTTGTAATGATTTTGGATCATATACCCCAATAGATAAAAATTCTGGTGCAAGAGCAGTAATTATCTTAATGGCAATAGACTCCCTAATATCATCAGTATTAGGCTTAAAGGACAGACCCCAAAATAATAATTTTGTTTTGCTTGGGTCAGGAAAGTAATTTAATAACTTCTTAGTAAAAAAATACTCCATGGAGCTATTTTGTTCATGTGTTGCCTGAAGAATATTTGATTTTATACCTTGATCACTCTGGAAGTGAATTAGCGCATTAATATCCTTCGGAAAACATGACCCTCCATAACCTAAACCTGCATAAAGAAATTGATCTCCAATTCGAGAATCAGATCCAACACCTTGTCTAACCTCATGCATATTCGCACCAGTTTTTTCAGCAACCTCAGCAATTTCATTCATGAAGCTAATCTTAGTAGCTAAAAAAGAATTAGCTGCATATTTTGAAAGCTCAGCAGAAGCTGGAGACATGCTAATAATCTTATTTGATTTCCTGCTAAAAGGTCGATAAAGAGTTTGTAATTTTTGAACTGATTTAGTTGAAGATGATCCAATTATTATCCTTTCAGGACGCATAAAATCGTTGATTGCAGAACCTTCTCTTAAAAACTCAGGATTAGAAACAACATCTACAGCAAGGCCTGAAGCAAGAAAAAAATTAGTAATTCGGTTGTTTGTACCAAGTGGAACAGTAGATTTTAAAACTATAGTTGCATCATGGATGGGTAATTGAGAGAGAGTCTTACATACAGCATCAAGATTAGTTAGGTTGGGTTTATTAGTTGAATCATTGGGAGTGTCTACGCAAATAAAGAAAAGATCTGTATCAAGAATGTTATTATAGCTTGATGTGAATTCAAGATATCCTAAGTCAATATTTTTTTTCACCAGTTCTGCTAAACCAGGTTCGAAAATCGGGACTTGGGCTAAGCTTAAACTTTTTACCTTATCCTCATCAATATCTAAGCAGGTAACATTGTTCTGCATATCAGCCAAACATGCACCCGTCACCAACCCAACATAGCCAGAGCCAATAATTGATACCTTCACTGGTAAAAAGGGATGAGATTAGATAAATTCATTGTGGAATTATATAAGATAACTGAATTACTTGAAGTATTTTATTGGCTATCTTCATGGCAGCCTTTTCTTCTAGCATAGAAATTTTACCGCATTAGATAGCGCATCAACATGCAAAAAACTTCCAAGGTTGGCTGGAGGATATTGACTAAATAATAGCTTTGATCCTACCCCTGCCTCATTAGCAGCCTCCAGATCACTTACTTTATCTCCGATCATGACAGAGGCTTTCATATCAATATTATATTTTTTTTGGGCTTGGCTAAATAATAAGGATCCGGGCTTTCTACATGAGCATTTTTTTTTATAATGCAAGATTGAGGCATCTGGATGATGAGGGCAAAAGTATGTTTTTGTAATCTGGGCTTCATGTTTTAGAAATTGATCCTCCATCCAGGATGTAAGCTTAAAAAAATCATCTTCTGTATACATGCCACGCGCTATTCCCGCTTGATTGGTAATGACAATAATAAGAAAATTTCTTGCTCTTGCTTTTTGAGCTAAGCTAAAAATACCATCCATGAAGAAAAAATTTTCAATTTTATTTACATATCCTAGGTCTTGGTTGATTACTCCATCACGATCAAGAAATAAAGCTTTAGACCTCATCATATGATTAACTCAAGAGAATCAAGCATCTATTAAAGATAAGTCTCTAGTTCTTGTAATGCTATCCAGAAGCCTTCACCTCTATTTTTATGACCTTGCCAAATCTCAGGAATGAACGATGCAGAAGCGCAGCCAGTATTTAAAATATCTGACATTCTTTTAAAATCAATTTCCCCTTGCCCAATTTGTAACCCTTCTCCATTTGTTCCACTGGCATCGCCAATATGAATATGAGCTGAATGTGGAGCAACAGTTGAGCAAAATTCATAAAAATCATATCCAAAATGATTACATGTGAGCATTGAATGAGAAACGTCGAAACAAACTCTCAGATTCAACTCTTGAATCTGCTCTTCGATTTCCCTTGGATGCACAAATAAATTCTGAAATCTTTGCCCACCAAAATGCCATGGAAAAGGTGCCATAGTTTGAGGGATAAGCTCTACTCCCTGCAAGTCAAGCTTTGCTAGAGACTCCTTAAAAATTTTATAAGAATCTGTGACTTTTGAGGGGCTAAAATTTTCATCCATAGAAAACCCACCAATATTGGTCACAATTAAGGGTTTCTCAGTCTTGGGAAAAAAATTTTTAAATTCTCTAGTTAAGTCAATAACTCTTTGCATATGTTTAATAGATTCAGCCCTGTAAGAATTATCAGAGGATGCTAGATCTAATAAGTGGCTATTTTCAAAAAGTTCAGGAGCATGAATTACAAAATTATTTACATATTCACCCTTAAAAAAATCCTTTAAGTCTAACTCTAAGTCAGAATATGAGAGATGAAATTCAAATAAATCTGGAGAAATAAGTTGATTGAAAGTATTAAAATCATGGTGCCGCACAGGGATTCCCCATGGTCGAGAAAAACTATATTCTCTTGATTCCACAAAACTCTTTGAGATATCAGATTTAAAAAAAAAGTCTTCTTTGTTTAAATTCCTTCCGATTTCAATCCCAATTAAGTCATTCAGAAATTGTGGGGAGAGTCCTTGCCCTGGACTTCTCACATCAATATCATTGGCAGTAATAATATGCCCTGATGAGATTGGATTTGCTGCTACTAAGCTTTTAGAAAGATTCTCTCTATTGATCATTTCACCTTGAGATATTTGCTTTATACCATCTCCCATTGCTTGTTCAATCTCGCGAATGCCATCTACTAATTTAGTAAATTCTGGGGGTATCAGGCTTGCTGAATGATCTGGGCCCTCCAACAATCTATCAGTTGTAAAGTGCCTTTCAACAACACAAATCTCCATAGCAGAGGCAGCAAGAGATACATTGATTCCTCTCTCATGACCTGAATAGCCAATAAAAGAATGCATGGTTTTTAATGTATCAAGAAACTTAAGATTGATATCAGCTACCGGAGCAGGATATGTACTATTACAATGTAGTAAAATAAACTCGACGCTCAAAGATTGAAGGTAGCTAACTGTTTTAGAAATCTCATCTAGGGTGCTCATGCCGGTTGATAAGATTAAAGGTTTGCCTGTATTTGCTAAATACTTTATGAGGGGTAAATTTGTTAAATCAGCTGATGCGACTTTATAAGCCAGAACTCCTATATCCTCCAACGCATTAACACTCAAGTAGTCCCATGGAGTACATAAATATGTAATGCCTTTGCTAACAGAGTAATCGAATAGTTTTTGATGATCCGAAGCTGGTAACTCAAATCGTTTAAGCAAATCAATTACATATTCAGTGCCTAAATCTTCTCCACTTTTATCAATTGAACGAGACCGATAGACCTCATCAATATGCCGTAATTGAAATTTGACGCAATCTGCGCCTGCATCATATGCCTTATCAATCAAATCTATTGCTGCATCAAAGCTTCCATTGTGATTGTTACCAATTTCAGCAATAAGAAACTTACGCTCGTTGCTAATTACATGGTTACCAATGTTAATAAAATTTTCTTTATTCATATGTTGTCTCTACTCTCTATATTTCCATGACTGTAATCCACTATCATCAAACGTAAAATTTACTATTGAAAGGTTTTTAGAAAGAAGATGCTTTATGAGAGCTGGGCGATCAAATGGTCTTGCATAAAAAAGAAAAAAGCCACCACCACCTGCTCCTAGAAGTTTTCCACCAAGAGCTCCATTTTTTTTAGCGTCATCATACAAGGCATCTAAACGTGCATTGCTGATTTTTGCGCTAAATTTTCTTTTGAAATTCCAGGCCTTGTCTAACAAGGATGCAAATTTTTCTAGATCCCCTTTTAACATTGCTTTCTTGATATGCTCCGTATTTGTGACATTAGATTTAACTAATTCGCTTACTTTGGAATCTGACATGGAAATCTTCTGGTCATCATGTATATCTCCAGAGTCATGAGCAATCCCTGTATCACAAAGTATCAGGCATTCTTCTAGCTCAAGAGCAATTTTTTTATTCAGTCGAAGCGGAAAAATTAAATTGTCATCTGCAGTAAACTCCATGAAATTAAAGCCCCCAAATGTGCAAGCATATTGATCTTGCCATCCACCAGAAATTTTTAAACTTATTCGCTCTGCCTGGAACGCAATTTCTGCTATCTCATACTCGCTCCAAGAGTCATCTCTAAATTCATTAAATGCTCCTAGAATTGCAGATGTGATTGCAGAGGAGCCTCCCAATCCAGAGCTCGTAGGGAAGTCAGAGTAAAGCTGCAATTCAAAACCAAAGTCAGGATTAGCTAACTCTAAAACTGCTTGCACCAAACTAAGCTTTGATTTTTTCTTTAATGCAGCCTGAAGGTTAGATGCTTTGATAGTGAGCCCCAAATCTGCAGAATAAATTATTATCTTACTATCAGATCTTTTTTTTAGAACTGCATGAGAGTAGAGTGAAATAGTAGCATTTAGAACAACTCCTCTTTGATGGGAAAAGAAATGTGTTAAATCCGATCCTCCTCCTCCAAAACTAATCCTTACAGGTGCTTTGGCTCGAGCATAGTTTGCTTGTTCAGAGGCAACAGGAAAATTATTTTGGGTATATATTTTTTTTAACGCCCCATTAGAATCTATTAAAGGTATGACCTTAAAATTGTTATCAAATTTTTTAATCATAGATTCTCTAGAGTCAGTAGGGTGTGCCTTTATAAAATCTTTGTTCATGCAGAGATCAATTCTGTCATGAATCGAGTACCCATCAAGCAACCTTCTTCTGATATCACCATCAGTGACCGCTCCTAAAATTTTCTCTGATGTGTCCGAAACAAATAATATTCCATGCATATTTTTATTTAAAAAGACTAACGCTTGCTTAATCGAGGCAGATTCATTAATAATAAAATACTTTAATTTGTTCATCTTCTTTTATGTTCAGAGCTAGAAAACTTAATGTAATCTTTCGGAATGCCTATATCAATAAAATATGTATCTAATAATAAAGCATTTAGGGCTTGATTCTCTGCAAGTTTGGTCAAAATCTCTTGTTCAACTGAGAAATTTTTTAAGTTAACCTCTTTAAAATCTTGAGCATTGAGTTTGAATAGTCCGGCATTAATATAACCAGGCTTAGAGAAATCTATTTTTTCTTGAAAAGAAGTGACAAGAAAATTATCAGAGAAATGGACTCGGCCGAATCTAGCGGTATCTTCTATATGAACAACTGCAATAGCTGGTACTGTTGCGTCTTTAATTTTACTTAATCCTGATGAAAGCCAAGTATCTGCATTGGTAATATATAAATCACCTGACAAATTTAATTTCTTAATCGCATTTTTAATAGAACCTCCTGTTCCTAGGGGCTCATTTTCAACTACATACTTAAATATTATCGTTTTTGCATGCCTGTCTTTTTCTAAATCAAGAAAATTGATGATTTGCGACGATTGATGGCCCAGGAGAAAAATAAATGAGCTAACTCCTTGAGAAATCCAATTATCAATTTGGAACTTTAAAAATGGGTCCTGTGAAGAGCCGATAGGAGCTAAGGCTTTAGGAGTATTTGGTAAAACAGAGGATAGGCGAGTTCCCAGTCCTCCTGCTAATACAATTAATTCCATGGCTAGACTCTTAAATGATCTGGAAAATCTTTAATATTCAAAGGAGATGCTTCTCAACTATTGCACATATCTCATGGCCAGCCATAGTATGAAATTCCTGAATAATTGGAGTAGATAGAGATGGTGCCCTAAATATACAATCAGAATAAGCTTCTATTTCAAGGTCCTGACGATTTCCAGTGAAGATAATAACTTTCATGTCAATCTCTTTCGCAGCCCTTGCTGCTCTAAGAACATTTTTGCTAGTGCCGCTAGTAGAATATGCCATTAATACATCTCCCTCTCTTCCAAGGGTTTCAACCTGTCTTTTAAAAATATCTTCGAACCCAAAATCATTAGTCCATGCGGTTATAAAAGAAGAGTCAGTGGTAAGCGCAATTGCTGGCATGCCTTTTCTTGGTCGCGAATGATCAAGAGTTGCGCAATACTCTGCTGCCATATGCTGTGACTCAGCAGCACTCCCTCCGTTACCACAAAATAATAATTTATTATTAGCCTTAATAGATTTCTCAACAATTTCAGCAATTGCTGATACAGATTCAACAAAAACCTCAGAAAAATCAAGAATTAAATCGCCTCGATCTCTCATTGATTGGTAAAGAGATTGCTTAATCTCTGATTTATATTTTTGATTGATCATAAAAAAATAAGCCTTAATATTTGTCTGAATTTGTTATTTATTGGCTAAAAGATACTCTAGCATAATGATTTCGCACATTCTAATGTCTTCAGGCTCATCAATTTGAAATGTTTTATAAAAATCCATTTTAAACATTCCAATTTTTCCTCCAAGGCGATTATTATATTTTTGAATGATACTGGGTTTAAATATATAAAAAGAGCCATTCTCATAATAGGTTTCCTGAATATTTTGACGCATTTTCCGTTGGGTGTAATCATAATCAACAGACTGAAGTAATCCATCGGTCATCTGCCATCTAAAGCCCTCTAATGGCTTGGAAATAGAAAACATAGAGTCATAACCCTTCTCTTTAAAAGTTTCTATGGCACACGTAAGGTCAGATGATTCTCTGATGGGTGAAGTTGGCTGAAGGCCTACAATAGCATCTAAACCTATATTATGAGTACTGTGAATATAATCTATAGCATGAAGCCAAGCTTCTTCTGATGATGATTTATCACCGGCAATTTCAGGTGGTCTTTTAATTGGATTGGCCCCAAAAGATTGAGCTATTTCTAAGATTTTATCTGAATCTGAGCTTACCCAAGTGGAATCAATCAGAGGAGAGTTCAAGCTTTGCTCTATGCTCCATGCAATCAATGGTTTGCCAGCAATCAAAAGCACATTCTTTCCCGGGATCCCTTTCGAGCCACCTCTTGCTAATATAATTCCTGCAATCATAACTGCATACCTTTCTCTTCAATCCTACTGGAGGCTGAAGCCGGAATCGAACCGGCGTAAACGGCTTTGCAGGCCGCTGCATAACCACTCTGCCATCCAGCCTTATTTTTTAAATGTCGCTATTGTATACGAAAGTCCAGTTTGCATAGTAATTATTAACGCTATAAATAAAAAGAAATTTCCTAAAAACATCATCAACCCACTATTAAAAAAAAGGCCGGTAAGAATCCAGCAGAATGTTACAAGTTGCATAGTTGTTTTTATCTTAGCCAGAAATGTGACGGTCGTTGCAGCCTCGTTACCATTTCTTGCATTAAAGTCTCGCAAGGCGCCGACCCAAAACTCTCTTGCCAACATAATACTTCCAAGAAATGCAATAAATGTGCTTTTAAGAGCTAATACAAGACCTATTAAAACAAATGTAATTAAAATTTTGTCTGCAATTGGATCAAGAACGGCCCCCAGTGTCGAGGTTAAGGAATATTTTCTTGCCAAATATCCATCCCAGTAATCTGATGCACTTGCTAGCAATAATATAGACAATGCAATGCCGTAGCTCTGAAAAACTACGATTAAAAAGAAAATTATAGGGCCCGCAATAATACGAAAATAAGTCAAAATCTGTATGAAATTATTCATTTCTTTTTGAGATGTTTATGAATGTGAGTAGCAAGTTTAATACTAATTCCTTGAGCTGTGGAGAGTTCATTTGGAGAGGCTGCTTTGATCTTCTTAAGGGACTTAAAATGATTTAACAAGTTTTGCTTTCGCTTAAAGCCCAACCCATGGATTTGATCTAGTGCTGAGTACCTAATGGATTGATTTTTTTTATTTCTATTATTGCTAATTGCAAATCTATGAGATTCATCTCTGATTTGTTGTAAAAGATTAAATCCAGGGCTGTTTACAGGAATCTCTAGTATTCCTTGTTCAGATAATATGGTTTCTGTTGCCCTAACCCTGTTAGCACCTTTAACAATACTTAAAATAATAGGCTGATGCTGGTGTGTTTTTTTCAAAACCTTCAATGCTGTATTAAGTTGAGCTTTGCCCCCATCTATCAAGATAATATCCGGTAAAGAGTTTTCTGCTGCCCTGTTAAACCTTCTTTCTAAAACATTCTCAAGGGATCCAATATCATTGCCTGCATAGAGCGCAGGAATGTTATAAAGTTTATATAATTTCTTTTCGGGACCTTGGTTAGAAAATTTTACTAAGGAGGCTACTGCATATTTTCCAGCATGATGACTAACGTCATAGCCTTCAATTAAAAGTTTAGTTTTATGCAATCCAAGATATTTAGAAAGATTTTTCATTGCATGATCGTATTTATCA
>Ga0209709_10004878_pt1 | contig 10699 bp, 3 predicted proteins | sample ArcticOcean_MG_C_2_FD_187435 | JGI IMG/M metagenome (GOLD analysis project Ga0209709, IMG submission 187435) | Marine microbial communities from western Arctic Ocean - ArcticOcean_MG_CB4_136 (SPAdes) (version 2) | ecosystem: Environmental > Aquatic > Marine > Oceanic | place: Arctic Ocean...
AATGCACATTATGCATTACATCAGCGAATAATGGGGCGCAAGATAATACTTTTACTTTAGGGTGGCTAATTCTTGCAGGGATAGAATCGGTTACGATTAACTCTTCAAGTTTAGAGGCTTCAATTTTCTCATATGCATTTCCAGAAAGTAAGGCATGGGTACAAATAGCTCGAACTGAGATGGCTCCTCTTTCAATCATTAAGTCAGCTGCTTTAGTGAGGGTTCCAGCAGTATCTACCATGTCATCTACAAGAATAACATTCTTCCCCTTAACATCTCCTATGAGCTCCATATGAGAAATTATATTTGCTTTTTCTCTTTGTTTATAACAAATAACAACATCGCTACTTAAAAACTTAGAGTAAGCGTAGGCACGTTTAGAACCTCCCATGTCAGGTGAGGCAATGGTCAGGTTGGTTAATTTCAGGTCTTTTATATAGGGTAGAAAAATAGTGGAGGCATATAGGTGGTCTACAGGTCTTTCAAAAAAACCTTGAATTTGATCTGCATGCAAATCCATAGTTATGATTCTGGTTGCCCCTGCGGTTTCTAATAATTTAGCAATAAGTTTAGCCCCAATGGGAACTCTAGGTTTGTCTTTTCGGTCTTGTCGCGCCCATCCGAAATAGGGCATTACTGCGGTTATGTGTCTAGCAGAGGCGCGCTTTGCTGCATCTAACATCAATAGCAATTCCATTAAATTTTCAGAAGAGGGGTTTGTAGATCCAATTAAAAAAACACGAGCACCACGAACAGATTCTTCAAAAGAAGGTTGGAACTCTCCGTCGCTATAACGCGAAAAATTTACTTTTCCAATTTCAGCACCATATTTGGCTGCAATGGCGTTAGCAAGTTCTGTACTTTGAGTACAAGAAAAAATTTTAGCGGGAGCTTCCATAGAGATCATTAAGATTGTAAATTTAAAAATAAATTAACGGATAGCATTATTGTTGATTTTAATTAAATCAAATAAATAATTTATTACTTTTGAACTCTCAAGCCTTGGTGGCGGAATTGGTAGACGCGCTGGATTCAAAATCCAGTTCTTTCGGGAGTGTGGGTTCGATTCCCACCCAAGGTACTGTAATAATCCGTAATGTCTTTATAGACAATTAATCGCAATTTTTTTATTGCCCATTTCACAACATATTGGCAACAAACCATATGTTTTTTCCCTAACGCTGTGATATAAAAAGCTAAAAGTTTCCAAACATCGGACGGGGTTTTTAGGACTCTCTTTTCGGGTAGTTAAATAACAAATAGATTTAGTTATGCTGTAACTTAGAATAAAATTCCTACCAAATTGAGGGTTTTTCTATTACACCAATGCCCTTAATCCAATTCCCATATAATCCCTACAAAAAGCTACTCTTCTTAATTTAGAGTTTCATTTTAATATCACCTACAATGCGTAAAATTAAATTATGTTCGCAAAGTGATTTACAATTATAATAGATAAAAAAAACACTTAATTATTTGATTGGAATTATCCATTGATTTTTTTTCAAATCAACTCTTCCACTCATTTTACTTTCAACTACACGATCAACAATAGCGATTCCTTTTTTAGCCATTTTCTCAAAAGTATCGATTCCATTATTAGGAAACCCTTTTCTAGTTCTGTGGATATTGAATTCGACAGCAAACTCTTTATCAAAAACTTTTTCGATTTCATTTTTACCAATCATGAATCCCAATAAGCCTCCCCAAGTAGCAGTTGGATTGTCTGAATCCCAACCTGTTAGAGCGCCAATTTTTATTGTTTCCTTTATATTTCCTTCACCGTATAATAAACTTACAATACTGGCCCCAAAATTAATTCCCGAAGCAAAACAACCGCTACAGCTTTCATCTAAAGTAGACCACTGATAACCATCTGCTTGTTGGATTTGATATTTATAGTGGAGAGAATCACGAGCTGTTTCCCAAGATACTCCAGACTGATATTGAGCAGAAACAAAATCAAACATTTTAGCTGAATACGAATCATTTGGAAGGTGTTTTCGTGCCTCTTTAGCCATCCATTGTAACTTATCCTTAATATTTTCATGTTGTGTTTCTAAACTAGCTAATGAATACATGATAATATTAAATTCAGCAATCCAAGCTGCATTATATCTCGCAGTGGTTCTTACTGCTAAATGAGCTAATTCAACAGCAATTATTGGTTTAGTAGGTGCAAAAAATCCAAAAATTTCAGTTGTTAATTGAGCATCAATCATCTCATAATGTTCATTTAAATCAGGATCACTTGTTTCTGGTGGAATTTTTCCTTCTTGCATTAAGTCAAAAGCTTTCTGATTGGATACCCACAAATAATTTTCCTCTTCAATGTTGATGTGGTCTAACCATGCTTGTCTAATTTGTTCTCCTGTTATATCAAGTGTTGGACTACTGAATAACAATTCTTGATAGATATATTCGATGTCAGTGTCATCATCAGCTCCCCAGATACTATCTTTTTCAGCATAAATAAAATTAATAGTTTCTGATAAGTCATTAGATCCCCATATGTTAGGCTGATCTTTTTTCCCCCAGTCTTCTCGTGTATAAAACCCTTCTCCCATCCCATTAGAAGGAATTCCTATTTTATCCATTTCGGTTATTAATCCAGTCCAATTTGCAATGCATTGTCCCAGCCAAAACCCCTCTAACTGATCTTGATATATGGCTCGGTCAAGAATAATATTTTCTTTTGTAATGTCGGAAGTCTTTTTACATGAAATAAAACTTATTGAAAATAATAATATAAATATTGCATTTTTCATATAATATATTTTAAAATTTATTAATTGTTCTTATCAAATGCATCCTATTGTCATAAAATTCAATTTTATTTTGGTACACGAATTGTAATATTCCTGTATTCTACATTACCGTGGTCACCTTGAAGCATAATTGGGCCGGCAAGCCATTTGTTACTATCAATTGGTCCTAGATATAATTCAAAATTAAATCTTAAAATTATATTCTTTTAGCCCTAAGCTTAGTTGTCTTTTTTTGCTATTTAGTCTTTCATTAAGGAACGCTTCATAAAACTTTTGGCAAAGGTTAATGATTTTTTCCTAGCCTCAGAATTTCCTCCAATACTTACTCCACGATCTACACAAAATAAAAACCCAATTTTTTGAAGGGTTGGATTTGACATTGGTAAGCCCAAATAATTCATCAATACATCTCCTTTTTCTGTTAAGTCAAATAAACAATTTTTAAAGCTAAATCCATTTTCGTTTCTATGAACAGGCTCTTCACTATCAAATCCATGATGTGAGTTGGGATAAACTGTAATTCCAATATTGTTGTTTTCGGATAAGATATCTACAAGATTTTCACATGGAGTAGCTGGCGTCCAGTTATCATCTTCCCCAATTAATATGTGCATTGGGACTTTTGAAAATGATAAATTTTCTGGATTAAAAAAACAAGGAGGATAAAAGGCTAAATGTGCAGCAAAACTAAGTTCTTTGGAAATAATATTTTTCAAGGGCATCCATGCAGAAAAAAGGGCTACTCCTCCTCCAAGGCTCCAGCCCGTAATAGCAACTTTATCTTTGTCAATATTTGAGTGTTTTGCAAGTTTCTCTAATGCTCGATATGAATCAAGTATTATCGCAGCTGTAGTTACTTGATTTTGAGACCCCACTGTTGAGTCTATTCCTCTACTTTTAAAGCTATTTAATTCAAAAGTTGCAAAACCTTCTTCCTGATACATTTTAATATAGTCAAGATGATGTTTTCTCCAACCCATACTCCCTGCAATTCCAATAATTAAAGGATATTTTTTCTTTGGATTTAAACTATCGAAAGGAATAGTTAGTTTCCCAAAAACATTTTGTTTTTCTTGATTATCAAGATCATTTATAATATCACTTAATGAAAAAGGATTTGCACTTTTAAAATTAATAAGTTCTTGATTAATTTGTCCAAAAATATTTGTAAAAATTATAAAGGGTAAAATAAAAAACAGTTTTTTCATTCAGTATTTTTTTACTTAATCGTCTACTTTTTTTATTAATTTCTATACTTATCAAACCAAGCAACTATTGCGTTGACTTTAGTTATTAAATTACTAGGTCTAGCTGCGATTCCGTGGCTAGCTCCTGGAATACGGACTAACATTGACTCTACTTTATTAAGTTTTAATCCAGCATAAAACTGTTCGCTTTCAGCAATTGGAGTTCTAAAATCTTGCTCCCCAGTTAATAACATTGTTGGTGTCTTAACATTTCCAACGTATGAGATAGGAGACCTTTTCATATAATGCTCCAAATTATCCCATGGAAGACCTGGGAACCAATACTTGTAATAGGTGTTTATATTATCTGCATACAAAACAAAACTATACCAGTTTATAACTGGTTTTGCAACTACAGCTGCTTTAAATCTATCTGTTTTGCCAATAATCCATGCCGTTAAAACTCCTCCTCCACTTCCACCAGTAACAAAAAGATTTTCTTCATCTATATACGATCTCTTTAAAATATGATCGACTCCCGACATTAGGTCATCATAATCTTGATTTGGATAATTATGATGGATTAAATTTGCAAATTCATTTCCGTAACTAGTACTTCCCCTTGGATTAGCGTAGAGAACCATATAGCCTTTACTTGCAAACAATTGAATTTCTGCCGAAAATCTAAATCCATAATTTGAAAAAGGTCCCCCGTGGATTTCTAATATTAAGGGATATTTTTTAGAAGGATCAAAATTTGGTGGCTTAACAAGCCACCCTTGAATTTGCCTTTCATCAAAAGATGATTTAAACCAAACCTCTTCAACATCACCAAGTTTTTTATGATCAAATAAATCTTTATTTAATGATGTCAGTCTCTTAGAGCTTTTGTTGTATCCTACTGCTAAATCTGAAGGATTATATACATTGCCATAAGTATATGCATATCTATCATTTTTAGAAACACTATACGTTCCTCCACTATAGGGTCTTCCTAATGACATTCCTCCCAATTGACTTACTATATTATTTACTTTACCAGAAGTTGAGATATAGGCAAGCTTTGTCATTCCTTTGTCATCGTACTGAAAATAGAGACCTTTCCCATCCTCAGACCAATTTATATTACTAATATTTCTATTGAAATTTTCTGAAATATTTTCAATGTTTTTTCCATCATTGGACATTATGTAAATATTGTTTTGTTGATAGCCTAGATATTTTTCATCAAAACCGAGATAGGCTATTTTGCTTTTGTCATGAGAAATAACTGGACTATAATCAGGTCCTAACCGAAAAGTTAGTGGCTTAATTTTTTCTGAAATTGTATCTACAAAATATATTTCAGAGTTTCTTGGTTCTATATCAGAATCTTCATGTAAGTTGCTTGAAAATATAATTTTATTTTTTGTTAACCATTTTGGGGATGCTGCATTGTTATTAAGAAATGTGATTTGTCTTGGTGTTCCCCCTTCTACAGGAAGGATAAAGATTTGTGAGAACCCTTGAGTCAGATACCCTCTTCCATCACTTCTATATTTTATATCATTAATCTCTATAGCTGGTTTATTCCATTTTGCTCCTTTAGGCTTTATTGGCATTTTGATAAAACTACTTGAAGATTTTTCAACGAAAGAGGTGAAAACTAAGTATTCATCGTCTTCAGACCAACTTACAGAGCTAACGGATTTTTGAAGATTAGTAAGTTTTTGATTCGATTTTTGATCCAGAACATGAAGGTAAAGTTGAACAGAGTCATCAGAATTTGATTTGTAAGTAAACTTATCCCCGGAGTTAGACCAAGTTGGATCAAAATCATTTTGATTTCCAGTTGTAAGTGGTGTATTATTTGTTCCATCGAAATTAATAATCCAAATATTTGAATAATTTTTATCTGTCATTATATCCTTAAAGTTTCTCACATAAAGAACTTTTCTTCCATTTGGAGAAATTTTAGGATTAGAAACATATTCTAGACTAAATACATCAATTGGCTTGAACTCTTTATTTGACTGAGAATAAAATAAATTTGATGAAAGTATAGCGATAAAGACAATAAAAGGTCTTGAAAATAGTTGATGAAGCATAGTTATTATTTAGGTTTTGTTTTAAAGGTAAAAAATTAAATTATTTACTGAGATTAATAAAATCGATTGTAGAATTTAAAATGACACAAATCACCCACCCCCTTCATAAAGTTTAGACTTACGAAAAAATAAATAATATTATAGATTTTCGTTACTTTGAAGAATACTAAAACTATCACTATGAAAAAGCTATTTTTATTATTGGTTATTGCAGCTAATTATTTATGCATTTGCGATTAGTTAACCACAGATCGTGTAATTAACTGAAAATCAAGTATTTTTGTTTATATTTATATTTATACAATTACTATGCACGCATAATAATTGCCAGTTTATATTTATGCGATACTTTAAAAATTGAAATATTAAGAATTGATATTTTATTTATGAAAAAGAATTGGTTCTTACCGTTATTAATTCTATTTCTCCTTATTTGTAAAACTTCACAAGGGCAGATTGTTTCATGGGGGATTTCAGGGAATGGAGGAGATACGTCCGCAGTTAGTTCTGATCTTGTTTCAGATGTTGACTCTATATATTCAACTTTATATTCTCATGCAGCTTTAAAAAATGACGGTAGTGTGATCACTTGGGGAAGTTCCAGTTATGGGGGTAATAGCTCATCGGTAAGCTCCTCTCTTACATCAGGGGTGATAGAGATTTTTCCGAACAATTATGCCTATGCTGCTCTAAAAGACGATGGTAGTGTTGTTACTTGGGGAATCTCTAGCTATGGCGGTAATCTTACTTCTTCTATTTCAAGCGTAACTCACATCACTTCAAACCAATATTCTTTTGCAGCTTTAAAAAGTGATGGTAGTGTATTCACTTGGGGTTATGGTGGTTATGGTGGTAGTCTTACTTCTCCAATTAATGTATCTTCTGCAGTAGCTACTGGTGTAACTGAAATTCATTCAACTAAGTATGCTTACGCAGCTTTAAAAACCGACGGTAGTGTCGTTACTTGGGGGAAAACTGACCGTGGTGGTGACAGTTCTAATGTTAGTACTTCTCTAACCTCAGGAGTTATTAAAATTTATTCCACCGAACGGGCCTTTGCTGTCATAAAAGACGACGGTACTGTCATTACTTGGGGAGATTCCAGCTATGGTGGTGATAGCTCTTCTGTCAGTTCTTCTTTAACATCGGGGGTGTCAAAAATTTATTCGAATAATACTGCTTTTGCAGCTTTAAAAGCTGACGGTAGTTTGATTACTTGGGGGAATTCAAGTAATGGTGGAAACAGCTCTTCGGTAAGTTCTTCTTTAGCATCGGGAGTAAAAAAAGTATTTCCAAATTACTATGCTTTTGCAGCCCTTAAAACTGATGGAAGTTTAGTTACTTGGGGAAATTCAAGTTATGGAGGTAGTCTTACTTCTCCAATTAATGTATCTTCTGCAGTAGCTTCTGGTGTAACTGAAATTCATTCAACTAAGTATGCTTTCGCAGCTTTAAAAAGTGACGGTAGTGTCATCACTTGGGGAAATTCCTATTATGGAGGTAACAGCTCTTCTGTCAGTTCTGATTTAGCATCAGGAGTAACTAAAATTTATTCGACTGCTAGTGCTTTTGCAGCTTTAAAAAGTGATGGGAGTGTGGTCTCTTGGGGACCCAGTAATACAGGAGGTGACAGCTCGTCGGTGAGTAGTAAAATTTCTTCAGGTGTAAGAGAAGTATATTCTAATGATGGAAGTTTTATTGCTCTAAAAAGTAGATTTGGCGTCGTCACTTGGGGAGATTCTACCAATGGTGGTAATAGCTCTACGGTGAGTACAACCATAGCATCGGACGTATCAACAATAGTCCCAAATGAGAAAGGATTTGCAGCACTTAAAACTGATGGTAGTGTAGCCAGTTGGGGAGTAAGTGCATATAGTGCTGGAAGTAGTGTTAATAGCCAGCCATCACTGTCAGGGGTAAAGCAAATATATTCTAATGATTATGCATATGCAGCATTGAAAACTGATGGAAGTGTTGCGCTTTGGGGGGACGCTAGTTTTGGCGGATCTAATAATACTAGTGCAGGTCTTGCCTCTAATGTTATTGAAATATATTCAACTAATAGGGCATTCGCAGCTTTAAAAAGTGACGGTAGTGTAGTCACTTGGGGAACTAGTGCTAGTGGTTATGGAAGTAGTCTTTCTTCTCCATCTGGTGTAGCATCAGGAGTAACTAAAATTTATTCTAATGGAGGAGGAAGTATGGCTTTCGCAGCCCTTAAAAGCGATGGAAGTGTTGTTGTTTGGGGGAGTTCCAGTTATGGAGCTGACACCTCTAATGCTTCCCCTACGACTTCTGCTTTAGATTCTGGGGTAGTCAAAGTAACTATGGGTAACTATGCTGGTGCGGCTTTGAAAAGCGATGGAAGTGTAGTTAATTGGGGAACTAACGGTTATGGTGGACCAGGTTCTACGTGGGCAGGAAATGGAAGTTCTTCAGTGAGTTCAAGTTTATCTTCGGGGGTTAAAGATATATATGCATTGAAACACATGGGCTCTGGAAGCTCAGGTGCCTTTGCAGCTTTAAAAACCGACGGTAGTGTCGTTACTTGGGGGAGATCTACTTCGGGTGGATCAAACAATACCAGTGTTGACCTTACCTCTGATGTTGTTGATATATACTCTAGTGGTCAAGCATTTGCAGCGCTTAAAAGTGACGGTAGTGTTGTCACTTGGGGAGATTCCAGCTACGGAGCAAACAGCTCTTCAGTGAGTTCTGATTTAGCATCAGGAGTAATGACAATTCATTCAAATCGGTATGCTTTCGCAGCTTTAAAAAGTGACGGTAGTTTGATTACTTGGGGGAATTCCAGTAATGGTGGAGACAGCTCTTCAGTGAGTTCTTCTTTAACATCGGGAGTAACTAAAATTTATTCGAAATATTATTCTTTCGCAGCCCTTAAAAGTGACGGTAGTTTGATTACTTGGGGGAATTCCAGTAATGGAGGAGACAGCTCTTCAGTGAGTTCTTCTTTAACATCGGGAGTAAAAGAAGTATTTCCAAATAAATATGCTTTTGCTGCAAAAATTCACAACCCTGGGGTGTCATTAACTATTTCCTTCACAGGTTCAAATAATGTTGTAACTGGATCAGATGTGGTCACCATTACAGCTACTTTTAGTGAAGCGATGGCAGCTTCACCAGCTATTAGCATAACTGGACTTGTAACAAATGTTGCGATGACTTCAACTGGAGCGGCAAATGTTTGGACTTATCCTTGGACAGTATCAACAACTTTTAATGGTGAGGTTACAGCAACTGTCTCAGGAAGTTCTTCTACCGGATCAGTATATGAGGGAACAACATCGCAAATCTTTATTGTTGATAACACCTCACCAACACTGCTCTATTTTACGGGCTTAAAAGATGAATCCCGAATGCTTGCCTATGGAATGGATTCAGGATCATCAACCGGCGGCAACAATGCTTGGCAAGAATTTACTCCTACTTCTTCAGGATATATTACAAGAATAGTTATGAAGCTTAGAAATCCTACAAATGGTGGTTATGGGGCAAATAATGATGGAACTCCATCTGTTCCTTTTCCATTTGAGATGAAAATTCACCAAGGAGTAACAAGTACTAATGGTACAACTTTATCTGGAGGGAATATTATTGGAACTACTATCAAGTATATTCCTGTCCTACAAGGATGGGGGGCAACTGGAGGTAATTGGAGTAATGGATATACATCATTTACATTTAATACTCCTGTAGCTGTAAATGCAGGTGAGTCTTATCATTTTCAAATTAAACCCTATGATACTAGTCTTAACGCTGCATTTGCTAACATGTACATAAATACCTCAGATGTTTATGCTTCAAACGCTTCATCCCGCTCAGGTGGAGATCTAAGTTTTGAACTCTACACAAGATCAGATCTTAATCCGTCTGTTGAAAATGGAGATTCCTTCAAAATAATTGCTGGTTTCTCTGAAATTCTCACAACTACTCCAACATTATCACTTGGTGGGGGGGTACTAACAAATGCTTCATTTACCCAATCAATAACTTCTAATCATGAATGGAACTATACTTGGACAGTATCAACTTCAGTAAATTCAACAACTGCCACTGTATCTGGAACTGATCTTGTTGGAAAAGTATATTCGGGAACAGATAGTATCACCTTTAATGTCTCTAACTCTCCAGAGGTCATCCTTACTGATTCAGATTCAGATAATTTAGTTTCAGGTTCTAGTGTAGTTACCATCACCGCTACTTTTAGTAAATCGATGGCGGCAACTCCAACCATTAACATAATAGGGGAAGTATCCAATGTAGCGATGACCGCTTCTAGTACAGCAAGTGTTTGGATCTATCCCTGGACAGTCTCCACCACCACCAGTGGCATTGTTACAGCAACCGTTTCAGGAACAGATCTCTCAGGTAATGCCTTCGCAGGAACCACTAGCATCACCTTTACGATCGATAATACCGCACCTACGGTAACGCTCACCGACAGTGATTCAGATAATTTGACTTCAGGCTCTAGTGTCGTTACTATCACCGCTACTTTTAGTGAGGCGATGGCGGTAACTCCCACGATTAACATAACAGGGGAGGTATCTAATGTAGCGATGACCGCTTCTTCAACAGCCGATGTTTGGATCTATCCCTGGACAGTCTCAACCACCACCAGTGGGATAGTCTCAGC
>Ga0209709_10004879_pt1 | contig 10697 bp, 9 predicted proteins | sample ArcticOcean_MG_C_2_FD_187435 | JGI IMG/M metagenome (GOLD analysis project Ga0209709, IMG submission 187435) | Marine microbial communities from western Arctic Ocean - ArcticOcean_MG_CB4_136 (SPAdes) (version 2) | ecosystem: Environmental > Aquatic > Marine > Oceanic | place: Arctic Ocean...
CATTCAACAGCATAAGCTCATAGGTATGCCATAAAATATCTTTTTTTCAATTTCAGCTTAGGCTATAATCTGTTATGGAAAAGATCAAATTAAAAGCATTAACGTTTGATGACGTCTTGCTTCTCCCTCGTTACACAGATTTCTTGCCTGCTGAAGCAGATATTGCAACTAGAATCTCGCGCAATATTACTCTAAAGATACCCTTGGTATCTGCTGCAATGGATACTGTGACTGAATCTAGAATGGCTATAGCACTTGCCGAAAACGGCGGCATAGGAATCATTCACAAGAATAATTCTATTGAAGAGCAGGCACAGCTAGTTAAAGCTGTTAAAAAATATGAGAGTGGTGTTGTTCGAGATCCAACAACCATCAAGTCAACCAAAACCATAGAAGAGTTAATGCAGTTAACAAATGAATTGAGTATCTCCGGAATGCCGGTCGTTGATGATGGTGAATTAATGGGTATTGTTACAAGCAGAGATTTTAGATATGCAGATAACCCATTAGAGCCCGTTTCTTCAATAATGACCCCAAAAGATAAATTAATCTCAGTCATGGAGGGTACCGATCAAGAAGAAGTGAAGAAATTGATGTATACCAATAGAATTGAAAAAATTCTTGTTATTGACTCTATTGGATCTTTAACGGGCCTTGTTACCATGAAGGATATCGAGAAATCCGCTGAACACCCATTTGCAACAAAGGATTCAAGAGGTCAATTAAGAGTTGGAGCAGCTCTTGGTACTGGAGAAGATACCCTTGACAGAGCAAAAGCACTAGCAATAGCAGGAGTTGACTTGTTTGTTGTAGATAGCGCTCATGGCCATTCAAAAAATGTTCTAGATACAATCAAGCTCATTAAGAAAGAATTTAAAGACATTGATGTGATGGGAGGCAATGTGGCAACACCTGAAGGAGCTATCGCTCTAAGAGATGCGGGTGCTGATGCAATTAAAATTGGAATGGGCCCAGGATCTATTTGCACAACAAGAATCATTGCTGGGATGGGTGTACCTCAAATTACAGCTATTCTTTCAATTAAAGAGAAATTTAAATCCAACGACGTTCCACTGATTGCTGATGGAGGGATCAGATTTTCTGGAGATATCTCTAAAGCTCTTGCAGCAGGAGCTGATGCAGTTATGTTAGGGGGAATTTTTGCTGGCACAGAAGAAGCCCCAGGAGAAGTGGAACTTTATCAAGGCAGAAGTTTTAAAACTTATCGCGGCATGGGTTCACTGGGTGCTATGTCAGAAAGAAATGATGTGAATCGATACTCTCAAGACGGTGTTGAAAAGGAAAAAATGGTTCCAGAGGGTGTGGAAGGCCGAGTACCCTTTAAAGGCTGGGTTGTGAGCGTTATTGATCAGCTGACGGGTGGTATTAGACAAAGTATGGGTTATGTTGGATGCAAGACTATCCCTCAAATGCAAACCGACACGCAATTTATAGAAATTACGAATGCTGGAATGATGGAAAGTCACGTGCACGATGTGATGATCACCAAAGAAGCGCCTAATTACCAACGTAGTTAATAATTCATTATGACTAAATCAATCAGCTTGGCTTTGGACCAAAAAGATATTGATACAATATTAGTTATAGACTTTGGCTCGCAATACACTCAATTAATTGCTCGAAGAGTAAGAGAATTAGATGTATTTTCAGAGATTCTTCCATGGGATATTTCTCCCGAGAGAATTAAAGACTTGAATCCTACCGGCATTATCCTTTCTGGTGGTCCAGAATCAGTAACAACATTAAATACTCCAAGAATTCCAGAAATTGTATTCGATTTAGACGTTCCAATATTAGGAATTTGCTATGGCATGCAAACACTTGCAGAGCAATTCGGTGGTCAAGTAACCTCCTCAAAAGCAAAAGAGTTTGGACATGCTGAAATAGTGATTGAAGAAATTTCTGTGCTTTTTGAAGGATTTAGTTCAGGCTCATTAATAGATGTCTGGATGAGTCATGGCGATCATGTTTCAACATTACCAGATAAATTTCAATTAGTTGCCTCTACTCCTTCAGCCCCTATTGCAGCAATGCAGCATTCCGAAAAACCTATTTTTGCTCTTCAGTTTCATCCTGAAGTCACTCATACCAAACAAGGGAATGAAGTGTTAGAAAATTTTGTTTTCAAGGTATGTAAATGTTCTGCTCAGTGGAAAATGGAAGATCTTATTGGGCAAAGAATTATTGATATTAAAGAGCGCGTTGGAGATCAAAAAGTATTGTTAGGTTTATCAGGCGGCGTTGACTCATCTGTTACAGCTATGTTGTTAGATCGAGCTATCGGTAAAAACCTTATATGCGTATTTGTTGACAATGGATTGCTAAGAAAAAATGAAGCTGAGGACGTAGAAAACTTATTTAAAGAAAAAATGAATCTAAATTTACTTGTTGTAGATGCAAAAAAATTATTTTACAGGCATCTTAAAGGAGTATCTGATCCTGAGCAAAAAAGAAAAGTCATTGGCAGAACGTTTATTGATATTTTTGATAATGAGGCTTCAAAACTCAAAGATGAAATTAATTTTTTGGCACAGGGAACTATTTATCCAGATGTAATTGAGTCATCTGGATCTGAATCCAAAGAAGCAAGAGTCATAAAATCTCATCATAATGTTGGAGGCCTGCCTGATGATATGAAAATGGAGCTTGTCGAACCCCTCAGAGATTTATTTAAAGATGAGGTAAGAAAAATGGGAGCTGAACTAGGACTGCCTTTAGAGATGCTCAATCGCCATCCATTTCCTGGTCCAGGCTTAGGGGTTAGAATTTTAGGAGAGATTAGCCAAGAAAAAATTACTATATTGCAAAATGCAGATGCTATTTTTATAGAAGAATTAATCAAAGCAAACTTGTATGATCAAGTAAGCCAGGCATTCTGCGCATACCTCCCAGTTAAGTCAGTTGGAGTGGTGGGTGACGAAAGACGTTATGCGGATGTCATTGCCATAAGGGCAGTTGAAACTGTAGATTTTATGACAGCTACTTGGGCAAAGCTCCCTTATGATTTTTTAGCGCATGTTTCAAACCGAATAGTGAATGAATTAGAAGAAGTTAGCAGAGTTGTATATGATATTTCCAGCAAACCGCCCGCAACTATTGAGTGGGAGTGAGCGTGTTCCTTGCAAATCCATCAAAGTTAAAGAATATAATATCAAATTTAGGAAAACTTAATTTAGTTAATTACCTGTTAAATAATATTCTTATAGTAATTTTGCCATGTCACTATATTCTGGCATCTAAAAAAAAATCATAATTAGAAATTAGCGACATACAAATTGTAGAGATATAGTTTATTGACGTTTTGGAGTTGTAAACAAAAAAAAAGTGATAATCTTGCCAATAATAAAAAAAATATAACTAATGTGGAGAGAGCTTAAGTGAGCATTAAACTAATTTGTCCGAAATCCAATACACCTTTAAACAAATCTGGTGATTTTCTAGTGTCTACTGAAGGTAATAAGTACCCTATAAGACATGATATTCCACGTTTTGTTGAAGATGATATTTATGCCGCTTCATTTGGCGAACAGTGGAATAATTTTATAGCAACTCAGCTTGATTCAGATTCGGGGACTAGCATAACAGCCGATAGGTTATCTAAGGCTTTAGGTTCAAACTTACAGGGCCAGCTTGATGGAAAAACAATCCTTGAAGCTGGTTGTGGAGCGGGTAGGTTTACTGAGGAACTTCTAAAATATAAGGCAAATGTCTGGTCGGTTGATGCTTCTTGCGCAGTAGATGCTCATACTAAGAACTTTCCTATTACAGATTCACATAAGGTCTTTCAGGCAGATATAACTAATCTTCCTTTCCAGGAGGAGTCCTTTGATTTAGTGCTTTGCCTAGGTGTAATTCAACATACACCTGATCCTGAAGAAACGATTGACAAGCTTTATCGTCAGGTTAAGCCTGGTGGGTCTTTGGTAATAGATCATTACGAATATCTGCTATCGTATTATTTGAGTCCCGCTCCTTTATTTCGCTTTTTTTTAAAGCGTTATAGCAGAAAATCACCAAAGAAATGTATGAATTTTGTTAAAGCCATGGTTAATGCTATGTTTCCAATTCACTGGTTTCTCTGGAAGATTCATCCAAGGCTTAACTGGTTATTTAATAGAATTTCTCCTCTGATCACTTACTTTGCGCATTATCCTCAACTCAATAGAGAGCAGCATTTGGAATGGTCCTTATTGGATACGCATGATTCATTAACAGACTGGTACAAGCATAGAAAAACAGTTAAGCAAATTAAGAGAATATTAGAAAATTTAGGTGTTGAAAATATTGAATGCCTGTATAGCGGTAACGGGGTTGAAGCAAGAGGGCAAAAGCCTCTTCAATAGTATTGATCTTTGCGATTTTTGCAACGTAAAAAATGTACAATTCTTGATTATAAAAAGAGTAATTAAACGATATGAATAAAGATCAAAAAGTTATCGAAGATTTTGGAGAAGAATGGACTGATTTCAAATACGAAAGTAATAGTATTGTTCATACAGAATTAGAAAAAAATTTTCTTCAATACTTTTCCATTTTCCCATGGAAAAACATTCCTAATCAAGCCGAAGGTTTTGATATGGGCTGCGGGTCTGGTAGATGGGCACAATTCGTTGCCCCTAAAGTGCATTCACTTAATTGCATTGAGCCTAGCAAGGCTTTGGATGTTGCCAAAGTAAATTTACAAAAGCTAGATAACGTATCTTTTTTTCATGAGACTACCGATAGTTGCTCTCTTGATGATCAGTCGCAAGATTTTGGATATTGCTTAGGAGTTCTTCATCACATCCCGGATACTCAACAAGCTCTTGCAGATTGTGCTCGTCTATTAAAAAAGGGAGCTCCCTTTTTGCTTTATATGTATTATAACCTAGATAATAAACCTATCTGGTACAGATATATCTGGAAGCTTTCAGATTTTTTTAGAAATGTCATTTCGATTTTACCGAGAAATATCAAGAAAGTGTTCTGCTTCTTGATTGCTGTTGTTATTTATTTCCCATTAAGTAGACTGGCTTTATTGATTGAGTGGTTCGGATTCAACGTTTCCAATTTCTTACTATCTGACTACAGAAGTAAGCCATTTTATCAGATGAGAAATGATGCGCTCGATAGGTTTGGTACACGACTAGAACAACGGTTTTCTAGGCAGCAGATTGAAGAAATGCTTTTAGAATCTGGATTTCATAATATAAGTTTTTCTGAAGAAATGCCATTTTGGACAAGTATTTCTTATAAATCTTAGTTGGCAAATGCCTCGGTTAAACTCCATGATTGCAAATGATGTTTTGATAATAAATCCTCCTTACCTTCAATTAATGTAGAATATTTCCATGGATGAAATTAAATTATTTTTATGAATCATGCTTTTCTCTCCTTGGTCTTAGTTGACCCGAGTACCCACACTGATTTAGAGCCAATGCTTCTTCAGTTGGCAGATAAACTTGAGCAAATCTCAACACAATTTGAAATTATAGTTGTTGAGAATACCCTCTCTGAAAAAAAATTAACCTCGTTGTTAGAAATTAGTAATAGTGAAACCATGAAGAATCTCACTGTTCTATGTCTCTCTAATAGAGCTAATTTTCAAACAGCTGCATGGGCTGGGCTTGAGAATTCCCTTGGTGATTTTGTATGCATTTTCAATCCGATTAATGATGATATTGACCAAATAGAAACCTTATTTCAAGAATCAGCCGAGGGTTTTGATATTGTTTATGGCAATGATTTAAATTCTTCAAAAGCATCTTTATCCTACAGGCTACTTAGTTATGTATTTCATAGTATCTACAAAGGAATTAACGGCACATCTATTGTGGGTCAGGCAGGCACTTTCAAAGTTTTAAGTAGACGGCTAATTAGCTATATTGGTCAATTCAGTCAACCACTAATTAAGTTTCGATATATTGATTCAAATTCAAATATTGCAGTTAAGCGAATTGACTACCATGCAAGCCACAATTCAGATATCGATAAAAAGACTATTCTCTCTGGAATAGATGATGGTTTTAATTTATTGGTCTCCTCAACAAAAATTCCGATTAGGATCGTGACCGGTCTTTCACTCATTGGAGCGATATCTAGCGTGATCTATTCTGTTTATGTTTTAATTATTTCCCTTTCTGATAAAGAGGTGACAGAGGGCTGGGCAAGTCTTTCTTTGCAGTTCTCTTTCTCTTTTTTTCTAATGTCGTGCGTTTTACTAATCCTTGGTGAGTACATTTTACATATGAGCAGACTATCAAATGAAGGTCCTGAATATTTTATTTCTCGTGAGTTTGTAAGCAAGATATCTGATAAAAAAGATTTTTTAAATATTGAGCAATCAGATTAGAGTATCTTGTCAAATTCTATAGATTCATATGATGCTGTTGTTATTGGTGGAGGTTTTTATGGGTGTGCAATCGCAAGCCATTTAGCATCGAAACCTGGCTTGGATAAAATTTGCATAGTTGAAAAAGAGCAATCTCTTTTTAATAGAGCCTCCCTAAACAATCAATACAGAGTTCATAATGGGTATCATTATCCCAGAAGCTTTAATACAGCCAATCGAAGCAGAGCTAACTTTCAAAGATTTATTAAAGACTGGTCTTCTGCGATTATTAGTAATTTTAATAGTTTATATGCGATACCAAAGCAAAATAGCAAGATCAATGCATTTCAATTTGAGCAATTTGCCAGATTAATCGGCTCGAGGCTCACTGAAGCCTCAGCAGCCCAAAAGAAATTATTTAATGCTCATTACTTTGATGGAATTTATCAAGCTGAAGAATGCTGCTATAACCCCTTAATATTAAAAAATTTGTATCTATCAAAGCTTAATAAATTGAGCGTTGATCTCATACTAGATACCAAGGTTAATGCGGTGACTCAAGATAATAATTCTTACGGTATCGAGACAGAGAGCAAAACTTCACAAAATCAAAAATTAAGCTCGAATCTAATATTTAATTGTACTTATAGTGGTTTAAATCAAATTACTGGAGACCTTCATGGTCCTGTAACTGCATTGAAGCATGAGATAGCTGAAATAGTGCTTTTTAAAAAACCAAAAGCATTAGCAGACGTTGGAATAACAGTCATGGATGGACCTTTCTTCTCAATACTACCAACAGAAAATAGCAATATTCTCTCTCTGTCTCATGTTAGATATACTCCACATCTCTCTTGGAAGGACGAAAAAAGTATTGATCCATATTCACTGCTTAATAATTATCAAGAAAGTTCGCGCTATTCTAGAATGTTTAGGGCCGCACAAAAATGGATACCCTCAATGACAGAAAAATCTTACATAGCATCTAAGTTTGAGATTAAAACAATTTTAGATAAAAATGAGATTGACGATGGAAGACCTATCTTATTTGAAAGAGATAAAAACTTAAAAAATATTTTTTATATTCTGGGCAGCAAAATTGATAACATATATGATGCCTTAGAAAAAATAGATGAAGAGATTTAGAATGAAGGCAAAAAAATCTGTAATCATCACAATTCCGGTTCTAAATGAAGAGCAGACCCTCAAAAAACAAATTAATTTACTATTGGATTTTATTTCAATTGATTTGGAGAGGGATTATGATATCTCCATAGTAATTGCAAATAATGGCTCTACTGACTTAACTGAGGCTATTGGTGCTGAGCTTTCTAAAAAAAATTCTAATATCTATATGCTCTCTTCTTCTAAACGAGGTGTTGGATTAGCATTAAAGAGATCATGGCAAACTTATCCAGGAGACTTCCTAGGTTACATGGACTTAGATTTTGCTAGCGACTTGTCTCACATCCAAGAATCTCTTTTAATGCTAGAAAATACAGACGCTGATATTGTTGCTGGATCAAGGCTCTTAAAAAGTTCTAGAGTTTTTAAAAGAGGGCTTTTAAGAACAATTGCTAGCATTAGCTTTAATAAAATTATTTCTTTAACCTTTGATACAAAATTTACGGATGGAATGTGTGGATTTAAGTTCTTTGTAAACCAAAAACTAGAGATATTTTTTCAAAGTAATGTTATAGAGAGCGATGGTTGGTTCTTTGCTACTGAACTGCTTATTATTGCTGAAAAAAAAGGTATGCGCATAAAAGATATTCCGGTTCACTGGACAGATAATAGTTTCACAAAGGTAAAAGTCATTAGCTTAAGTCTTGAGTATCTTAAAGAAATTTTTATGCTCAAATTAAGATTGAGGAATTTCAAGTGAAATACATTTCTTCACCACTTCTTGGATCTGCTATGTGGGGTGAATGGGTTGAGGAAGCTGAGGTATACAAAATGCTAGATATTTTTTATGACTCTGGTTTTCGAGGGATAGATATCGCAACCAACTATCCAATTAATGGAAAAAAAGTAAATTTTAAACAAGCTATATCCTGGCTAGGGCAATGGTGCAATAGCAATAAATGCAATGATCTACAGATATATCTTAAGCTTGGCTCGGAAACAAATTTAAAAACAAGCCAAATTAACTTAACCCCTTCCTTTATTCACCAGGTGGTTATTGAGAATCTAGAGTTATTTACAACTAATCTTGCTACCATTGGGATACATTGGGATCATCGGGGCTCAACAAAAAAAGACGCACCTTTAATTATTAAAACTGTTCAAACTCTTAATAGTCTTAGCCAAAACTATAATCTAAGCATGGGTTTTTCTGGCATTGACTATCCGCAAGTCTATAAAGAGGTGTTAAGCTCTTGTGAGCAGCAACCAATCTTTCAAGTAAAAGAGAATCTATTAACCTCAGAGAGCAGAAAAAAATATACTCATCATTTTAAAAATGCTGAGTATATAGCTTATGGTATAAATTTTGGATCAGTAAAAAGAGAAATATCAAGTCATCAGTTCCATGAATTTACCAATGAGCATTTTTCTAAAAAAATTAGCCTATTAAATACTGAGCTAGAGAATTTCTTGGATATAAAGTCTCTATCAGAACTTAGTATTTCTTATGCAGATTTAAATCCAAACTTATCGGGATATATTATTGCTCCCTCAGGTGTAGGGCAATTAAAATCTTCAATAAGTTTCATAAAAATGATTAAAGCTGCACATTTAAACGAATCCAAAAAAAGAAAACTATATTTTAAAATTCAAGAGATATTTTGTGGGTAAATTTGCTAGATTTATAATAGTTGGCTTTGTTAATACTATTGTCTGTTTCTTTTTATTTATCTTTTTTACTCAATTTTTTGGTTTCAATCTTTTTGTAGCAAATTTTTTATCGTATCTTGTGATAATTCCCATAAGTTACGCACTTTATAAGACCTTTGTGTTTCAATCTGCTCAAAACCTCAGTAGTAAAAAAAATTATTTTCTTGCATTTGTTATCTCCTACCTTGCAAATTACCTTCTTATTTTAGTTATTAGCATTCAGGTAAACTTTTCCAATGAATTAATTCATATGATGGGAATGATTTGCTACAGCTTAATCTTTTATTTTCTAAATAATAAATTTGTTTTTTTATCTAAAATTTAAAAAATATAACCAATCCTGGGATAGATTGATATCAGGATATTGTGAGCTGCTGTACCTTCAAGGAATTGTATCCAGTGCCTAAATAGTTTTGGTTGATTACTAAGCTCTAGTGCCAATTCTTCCTTTGAGATTGGCAATAGAAGATTTGTTTTGGAGTCATATAAAAAAAGATTAATAGGCAAATCGATTGAGGAGCCCCACTTTTTGTCAATTAATTTCTTATTCTCGTTAATTTCAAGATAATTAGTTAGGGCAATCATTTCAGTATTATTAGGGCTTAGTGCTTTTAGTGTCCATGGCATGATTAAGAATTCAATGTGACTATATGATCCAAGTTTGCTGTATAAATTATCTTTAACAAAGATCAAGCTATCTGCTGGAATTGTATTTAATAAAATTGTACTTTCAATCTGATATGTAATTTTTTTTTGGACTTGATTCCATTCCTTCCAATGTTCTGAAAGCCCAACAGAGGGAAGAATAAAAAAAATGAATAATATTAAAGTGCTAATTTTTTTTGAAGGAATATATGACGCAAAAAGTACTGCAAACAATAGAGATCCATATAATGTAGATCTATTTCCAAGATTAAATGGAGAGTGATTGTAGAGCCCTGTAACTGAGTAGATCGCAAAAGATAATATGACTACAAGAGCGATAGATAATAATAGGCGCCTATTTATCTTAGTTGGCGAAGATAAATTTTTGATGAAACTCGCCGCATAAGCGCATAAAAGCATTGAAATACACAATCCTAATATTGAAATAGATTGAATAGAGCTCCATATCTTAAGAAAAAAACTAGGACCAAAAAAAGAATCAAGCATTGTAATTAGTTGCAAGAAAAAATTTCGTATAACATCGATTATCTCTAGCTCTGAGTTAACTCGCCTCTCAACACCATTAGTCAAAGCCTGCATTGAAGCATAAAACGTAATATACAAGAAACCTGGCAACAGAAAAGTAAAAAACTTTTTATACTCTCTTTCAAACAAGAAAAGTACTGATAGTCCTAAAATATATGGGGGAGAAGAATAAAAGCTAAATGCACCGAGCATACAAATAAAAAAACCAATTTTTAGAAAATTTGATTTAATTAGTTGATGTGAAAGCAATATTAGAGATGTTGAAAAGAGATACGGTAAACACATATACCAATATATTGTTGCATCATGAATGGGGCTTAATATAAAAATAATTGCAGCA
>Ga0209709_10004881_pt1 | contig 10693 bp, 8 predicted proteins | sample ArcticOcean_MG_C_2_FD_187435 | JGI IMG/M metagenome (GOLD analysis project Ga0209709, IMG submission 187435) | Marine microbial communities from western Arctic Ocean - ArcticOcean_MG_CB4_136 (SPAdes) (version 2) | ecosystem: Environmental > Aquatic > Marine > Oceanic | place: Arctic Ocean...
TTAACGGTTGTCGCTGTTTCATTAACGTTCACATCGTCCACATACATTGCTGCAGGCGGTGTGTCTGCGACCTCAAAAGTTCCCTTGATTTTATCAAAGCGTTTTTGATCATGGGTGTATAAATTAATCCCATGACTTTGGGCTAAGAACGTAAATGAACTTGATGAATCTAAAAATGCCTTTAAGGACTGAGAAATTAAGCCGTTATCAGAAGCAGCTCTATTGCCCTGCTCTGTTGTAGCAGATATTTTTCTAATGAGTCTGCCAAATTCGATATCAAGAGCAAGCTGAGTTTGCTCTATGCCGTTTGCGTCTGCTGTGAAGCTATAAATCTCACTTAAGTCAAAACCGCTACCAGGAAACTGAAGCTGCAGTCCACTGGAATCAAAGTAGGATGCATAAATTTCTTTATTATCTCCTGAATTGGTGATGCTAGAAATTGTCAGGGCCGAACCGTTCGATGTAACTTTTACGTTTGCAGATAACATTATGCAGGCTTGACCTGCAGCTAGGGTAATTTGATCTTTTCCATATGTATTAGCAGTGTTAACAATGGACGAGCCTGTGCAAAGAAATAAATGTGGGCTAATCTGTCTGTCGAAACCATTCTCAGGGATTGTGCCGAGTTTGACTGAAAAGTTCATTACTTTTCCAGGATCAGCATCGTTATTAGTCAACAGTTTATCAAGATTTGTTCTATCGATTTTACCGCCAACTAAGTTTGCATTAAAGGTTGCTACCCCATCGTGGGATCCATAGATTGAATGACTAAATGCTGCGGCAGCAGAACCGTTATCGTAATCAGTGAGGGTCGCTTTGTTGGAGGCAAAGGCAATTCGTCTGTTAAATTCTGTTTGGGCAGGAAAGCCTAGGCTTGCGTATTCCTGTGACCACCACTCATCGTTGCCAACATAAAACTGCAAAGAGAGACCATCTAAATCGTTAAGAGCAGAAAAAACTTTGTCGGTTCTTTCTATTCGATAAGCTCTTGGTTTAACGTTATAAACGTTATCAACACCCAAATCGTTTTTGCCTAAATCATCTCTTTTAAAAGGAGTCGTTTCTGTGACTAAACTTTGATAGGCCTCATCAACATGAACACCCCAATACGAGGCATAACCATGAATTCTTTGTTTGATTGTTTTTTCATCTTCAGTGCCTGCATCTTTAACTACATCAACAATTGCTTTAATTGGAAAAGATGGGTTTGCTAAGGTGTAAGGCGTTCCATTGTCGTTATAAACACCATAATCCCAAACATTTTTAATGGTTGTGGAAGCGTCAACTGAGAAGCATTGCTCGCCAGTAGACCAGTTTCGTGATCTAAGTCGTTCTCTAACATCATCATTCAATGTCACAGTAGTTTTTAACGGGTAGTCGCCGTTTTCATCTGGCTGGGACCAGTCTACTTTGTATAGATTAGCCAATGTTGTGCAAAAAGTTTTGTTTTCTGCGCTGCGTCCAAACGTGAACTGACCGGTTACTTGGATGTTAGAATCTCTAAATTCTTGAGATTGACAGTTCCACCAGTCATCAACACCATCACAGTTTGGATCAATTAAGGACTCATCTTGCCAACCTGTTTGTCTTGTGTAAACACCCCTGACATCGTCATTGGGAAGAAATTCAGCCGCTAAGTTATTTTCTGGACCACCTCCCTGTGTTCTATACTGAACTGCGTTGCCGGTCGCAATTAATGTGCCTTGTCCTAAATCTGTTCCATCAATACACCAGCTCCATCCAGATGCAATTCTTTCTGCGCCACATTCGACCACACGAGGATAAGAACTTTCTGGGAAGTCTTCGGGCCTATTGCCGTTCGCATAAGCTTGGTACTGCATAACAAAGTCACCAAATCTTTTTTCAGCACTCTCGCCATCGGTTTGGCTTAACTTAACGTAAGTAAGTGTTTTTGGTGCATTATTGGTTCGCTCATCCCATGGAGTATTGTCCTCAAACCAAATCTTTGAAACCTGAGAGCCATCAATCACGAACTGACTATCAACTGAAAATTCATCGATTTCTACAACTGTAACAGCTGTATCTCCAGACGTTGCCGAACTTGCTGTTGTTGAGCTTTGTGCGCTCACTGTGGCCGTTGCCGCAGCACCGCTAGATGAACCAGAACCACCGGTTGCGGTAGAACATAAAGTCTTACTTTGTGTGGCTTTGAAGGCTCCATCATTCGCAAGCTCTTTGGTGCCCATGTTGGCTATTTGGCATAGAACTTCTTGGGCATTATTCAATGATTCTTGAACTTCTTGATCAGCGACATAATTTTCAAAGGTATCGGTGTCATAGTTTTGTTGAGCACCAACAAAAAATGGCAATATTAAAAGTGCTGGTAGGTAAGCTAATTTATTTATATTTTTCATCGTATTTCCTCTTTTTTATAATGTTTCGATAACTGCGATAGAATCAGGAACTTCAAAACCAGTAGTTTGAGCCCTGAACACTGATATCGTAATAGTCTGACGGGTCGTTAGGGTTCCATCTGAAGCAACAATTATTACAGTATAAGAACTTTGCGCAAAGAAATCTGGTGCTGCTTTGAAAGTTAAGACACCGTCACTGGATAAAGCAAAACTTCCAGCATCCGTGCCTTCTAGTGAAAACGTTACTGCATCTCCATCGACATCACTGATTGATAGAGTGGCGACCGCTGTGCTTCCAGAAACAGCTCTAAGCGATAATGGACTATCGATAGATGGAGCATCATTTACAGGAGCAACTGAAATCGTCACAACTGCCGTGGCACTCTCAGAATTCTGTGTAACACTGTATGTGAGTGAATCAGAGCCATTGAAGTTAGCTGAGGGCGTGTAAGTCACAGTGGTTCCACTAATAGTTACTGTTCCATTTAATGGGGCAACAGTGATTCCAACAGTTGCAGTAACCCCTGATAAAAGAGAGTCATTGGTACCGACATCTATTGCGACAGCAGTATCCTCATCGGTTGCTACAGTATCATTAAAAGCAAATACTAATGGATTCAGCTCTGACGTTGTTACAGCCTCTTGAGTAGCAATATAATTCTTAATATCAGTGGTGTAATTTGAAATTAAAGTTACTGATGCGGATCCATTAGCAATAGAAACAATATCTGATTGCAGATTGTTTAAACTAAAATTTAATATAGAGCGTGTGACAGCATTTGAAGATTTAACTTGAATTAGAGGCAAAATTGCAGCTAAGGCATCTACAGTATTTGTTTTATTGGCATCTGAAAGTGTAAGGGACTTAGCTACAATGAGGCCTTCTATTACACCAGAAATAAAATCACGAGATTCAATATCTACTTTCAGATTACTGACTGCAAAAGCCGTCTCTATTTCTGACGCGATTCCTTCAAAATAATCTGCGGTATTATCCGTTCCACTATTAAGGTCATTGGTTAAATTGGTAAGTGCTAGAGCCAGAACTGTGAGCTGATTGCCCTTCTCATAGAGAACTGCATAATTATCGCCTAAGTTTTTGTTAGCAACCGGATCAGTTGTAAAAATGTCTAATGAGCTATCGATGCCAAGGGCTGTATAAATATCATCGGGATTATCCATGAACGATGCTAAAGTTGTTACCGGTGTAACGACAAGAGCTGCTTCTGTGTGACCGGAATTAGGTGCAAGAAGGACCAAATCTGCTAAAAGTGTTTGAGTGTCAACATCTGTCCCACCAAGGCTTACAAATGAACCATTTGAATGTTTGATTATGAATGCACCAGATGTATCTGATGTTGCTGAAGCCTCTGATCCATCAACTTGATAGTTGTCATTAGAATCAATAAAGACAGTTGCATCTGACAAGTAACCATCAACAACAACTCCTTGTGAATTTCTAAAACCAGTAACATTAGTGGAGCCGCTGGCTGTTCCGCATGTGAGTGAGAATGTATTGGTGCCAGTAGCAGTAATAGTTACTTGCTCTGTTCCGGAGGAAGCCTTAGAGCCTGACCATGAACCTGAGGCTATTGCTGAGCATGAGGTGCTGCTTGATGTCCAGGTTAGAGTAGCAGAAGACCCGATTAAGGCTTCAGAGGAACTTGAGGAAATAGTTAGAGTTGGAGCTGCCCCACCGCCCCCGCCACCGCCGCATGATGAGATAATCAAGAGCACGGGAAGAATAAAATATAGTTTAGATGTGTTCAGCATGTCGTTCCTCAAATAATTTAAGACTCAAGTAAAAAAAAGTACTTTAATAGTATCAGACAATTTTAAGTTTACAAAAAAATGATTTTTTTGCTTTGTTAGAAATTATATTTAATTTCAAACCCAAGATCCCCAAAGTTTTGAGTAAAGTAATGCTCAGTTCTCTGGTTTACAGCAATTGGCTCAAAGCCTAAAAGGTTATTTTGGAAAAAATTGCCATAAAAAGCAAAATCAAGAGCGCCGTATTTTAATTTTATGCCAGACGTAAGTTTAAAGTTTGAGTTTGGTAAACTTGTTGCGGACTCATAATCTCCATGATCTATGTAAAGAGCAGATATCTCATAAAAAAAACTAAAAGGATCATAAGCTAATTGAAACTCTTTTTTTATCGTCATATTAATTTGATTTGTTGTCCAGGATGTTCTTTGTGGGAGACTTTTAAGGGTGCTATCAATTAAACTCGCAAGAGATGAGCCACCAATATTTAAATTCAATATAAAGTTAGATGTTATTCCCTCTAAAGGTGTTATCCAAAAATATTGATTCTTAGTTTGCTCCAACCCTATGGCAATCTCATCGGCAACAAAGCTATCAAGTGCAAAATTATAATTTAATGCCTTTGATTCGTTGCGACCATCTATGAGTAAAATTGAGCCATTAAGATCAGCGTATTGTGCATTAGAGTTTGAGATTATTAAATCAGAAGAATCACATGTGCCAATTACCATTGATCCGAAGGAGTAGCAGTCAATAAACTGACGATCAGATATCTGATCTTTAGTCGCAAATGAAAGAGCGGATTGTGGTGAGATAAAATAAAACATCTCATATTTATTTTTTTCAGCAGATAATTTAACCTTTTTGGGCTCACTTGGCCTCGCTACATTTAGTTCAAACTCAGATCTAGCAACTAATAAACCAAATTCTCTTTTAACAAAGAAAAATTCGTAATTGGTGTCAGAGCTAGTATCAAAGGAACTGGGTATTTCAGGCAAAAAACTCCAATCCTTGTTTGCCTCGCTATTATTAAATTTTAGGTACCCAGAATTTGCGGACAAAAAGCCACTTAAACCAGATATGAAAATAAGCAATTTAAACAATTTCATTTATTTATAATACATGAATCAATATCCAAGCAAAGTTATAAACATTCTATAGCTTTGTCTTATTTAATAGCTTCATCAAGCTTGATGTATCTAAGTCACCAAAACCTAATTCCGATAATTGATTGTATTTATTTAGCACTTTTTTTGATGTGTCCAGGTTCAAATCAAGAGACTTAGAATGCTTTAGAGCAATCTTTAAGTCCTTGATCATAAGATCAACAGCAAAACCAAAATTAAAATCATCTTTAATCATAGTACGAAATCGATTATCCATTTGCCAAGATTGGGCGGCTCCACCAGATATGGCAGCCAAGACTTTATTCATATTTAAATTCGACTCTTTTCCGAGCATTATTCCCTCAGACAAGCCTTGAATGAGACTGGCGATGCATAATTGATTAACCATCTTTGTCAATTGTCCATGACCGCTAGGGCCTATGTGAGTAATTAATTTAGAGTAAGTCCCAAGCAGAGACTTTATTAATGGTAGCTTTTTGTTTGGGCCCCCTAACATGACAGATAAAGTTCCATTTTTAGCGCCCGCTTCACCGCCACTAACTGGCGCATCAAAAAATGATATTTTTTTATCTAGAATTACAGGATGCTGAGAGATTGCTGAAACTAAATCTAGCGAGGTTGTTGAGTGATCAATGATAAAGGAATTAGTTTTAAGTAATTTTAATAGGCCACTTTTTAGAATTATCGAGGAAATAGAAGCGTCATCCTTTAAGCATGTTAATAGCCCATCAAATTTTACAGAGCAGTTATTCAGAGCTATGAGTTGAGTTCCATTATATTTCTTAATCCATTTTGCCGAGACTAATGATGTTCTATTAAACACATAAATATCTAAATTAGGATTCTTGGATAAATGACCAGCCATGGGAAAACCCATGGTTCCAAGTCCTGCAAATAGGTATTTCGGCTTAGATTTTTGCAAGCTGTAATTCCGCGGATGAAACATCAAGAGCACCGCCCTCTTCTGCATCTATCGATTTGATAACGCTATTCTCAATGGCCATAGCAAACCTCATGCATCGCTTACCAAGACCAAATCCTGATGCATCCATCACCAATCCAAGGGCTTGTGTTAAGTCACCATTTCCATCCGCAATCATGTCGATGCCATTAGCATTGGAGGCTTCGGACCAAGCTTTCATAACAAAGGGGTCATTCACTGACATAAAGACAACAGAATACCCTTTAGCTTTAAAACTAGAAAGATGTTCTATATAGCCTGGTAAATGTGACACATGACAAGTAGGCGTAAATGCTCCTGGAACTCCTACTAGCATTACTTTTTTGTCAGCCAAGTACTCGGATGAATCAACCTCTTGTAATTCACCTGCCACAATCAAACGTAATGTTTGAACTGGAAAATTGCTGTTAACTTCTATGATCATAATAACTCCTTAATTTTTTACTAAATTTTAACCTATTTTAAGAAACAGTATATTTATATTCTTGTTCTATTGTTTTAGCATGCTAAAACATATAGAATCCTTTTTATGAAATTACCAAACATAATAAATGATCTCAAATCACCCAAAGAAGTTGAAAACTTCATGAAGGATTTATGCACTCCATCGGAGATAAAGGCATTGAATGAAAGATGGGAAGTTGCGCAATTACTCTATAAAAAGGATAAAAGTTACCGACAGATAGCTTTTGAATTGAAAACATCAACAGCGACTGTTACACGAGTAGCAAGATTCTTATTTTCTGAATCAAATAACGGATATCAAAATGCTTTAAAGAGAATCAAATGAAAGATAAAAAAATTACTATCGCAATACAGAAATCTGGCAGGCTATCAGATAATAGTAAAAATTTATTAGAGAAGTCTGGCATTAATTTTCGCACATCAGGCGAAAAACTTTTAGCTCGATCTTCAAATATGAACATAGATATTTTACTTGTTCGCGATGATGATATTCCTTCACTTGTTTCAAAAGGTGTAGCCGATTTAGGTATTGTCGGTGAAAATGTCTTAGCAGAACAGAGGGCAACAAATGCTCGGCTTAAAGCTCGAACTATCTTATCTTTAGGTTTTTCAAAATGCTCTTTGGCATTCGCCAAGCCCTCCTCCTCAAATATGAAAAATTTAAACAATAAGGCTATTGCAACGTCTTATCCTAGCTTGGTTAAAAAATACTTAAAACAAAATAATATTAAAGCAGAGATTATTAAAATTAATGGTTCTGTGGAGCTAACACCCTATATTGGAATAGCAGACTGTATATGCGATCTTGTTTCCTCTGGTGCAACCTTAGAGGCTAATAACCTTATTCAATTTAAGACCCTGATGAACTCTGAAGCTGTACTTATTGCAAATGCGAGCAGAAAGAATATACAAGAACCAAACGTTTTAAGCTTAGTAAAGAGATTTGAGGGAGTTATTAATGCAGCAGAAAGTAAATACGTGATGTTGAACGCTGAAGAAAAATCAATTAATAGAATTTGTAAACTACTGCCAGGAGCAGATTCCCCAACCATTATTCCCTTGCAAGAAAAAGGCAAAGTTGCCATTCATGCTCTTTGCACAGAGCCGGTCTTCTGGGAGACTATGGAGAATTTAAAGATCAGTGGAGCATCATCAATTTTGGTTATGCCTGTAGAGAAAATTCTTTACTAAGATGATATTAATTAATAGGTCTACAAATACAAAATCCATTAATTGGTTTTCTTCGTCAGACTCCAATCGTGAAATTGAGTCCGTGGTTAAAGATTTTAAAGATTTAATTCTTGCAAAAGGTACTCCTGCATTAAATGCTATCAACAAACAATTGGGACTGAAAGAGCTCAAATCTTATAAAGTTACCTCAAAAGAAATGAGCGCTTCAGAACAAGCTGTTTCAGATGAGCTTAAGAGTGCAATATTAACAGCGTCTAAAAATATCCAACTTGTGTGTGAGAGTGAAAAAATCAATCTTTCTTCCAGCCCCATTGAAACTACCAAAGGCATTAATATATGGAAAGAGTTTAGATCTATTGATTCTGTTGGTCTTTACGTCCCTGGTGGGACAGCCCCATTAATATCATCTCTATTGATGCAAATTATTCCAGCAAACCTTGCTGGGTGTTCAAATATTGTTGTTTGCTCACCTCCAGATATCCAGGGAAAGATTTCCCCTGAGATCTTATGGATTTGTAAATTATTCAATGTCAATAATATTTATAAGGTTGGTGGTGCCCAAGCAATCCTTGCGATGACTTATGGGACTACGATAGTTCCCAAAGTTTCAAAAATCTTTGGCCCTGGCAATGCTTATGTAAGCTTCGCCAAAGAACTAGTATCTAAGGACGTAGCGATAGATTTACCAGCAGGCCCCAGCGAAGTCATGGTTGTTACAAATGATCTTAATAATGCTGCGTTAGCTGCGGCGGATGCCTTGTCTCAACTTGAACATGGAGTTGATTCAAAAGCCTTTGTTGTTTCTCAAAATCTAAACGTTTTAAAAAAGGTAAAATCCGAGGCGCTCAAGCAAAAAAAGCAATTAAAGCGAGAGTCCATTTTAAATGAGAGCATAAAAAATCTCATTCTTATTAAATCTAAATCTTTTGCTGATACCTGTCTGCTTGTCAATGAATGTGCCCCAGAGCATTTAATTTTACTTGATGAGAATTTTGCTATGTATTTACCATCTATTATGAATGCTGGATCAATATTTTGTGGTTCCCTATCCCCAGAATCATTTGGGGATTATGCTTCTGGAACAAATCACGTCCTCCCAACAAACGGAAAGGCAAAAACTTATTCAGGCCTAGGCATCAAAGATTTTGGTAAACAGATTTCTGTTCAAGCCGCTTCTGCAGAGGGATTTATGAATCTCAAGGATACTGTTACCACACTAGCCTTAGCTGAAGGACTTGATGCGCACGCTGCTGCGGTAGATATTAGAAAAAGTCTTGTCAACGAAGCTGAGAAATCTCGGTCCTGTATTGAAATACGCAAAACAAATGAGACGAATATTTATATTAATCTTAATTTAGATGGGACGGGCAAGTATTCGATTAACACAGGCCTTAGTTTCTTAGATCATTTATTAGAACAATTTTCTAAACACAGTAAAATTGATTTGCATTTAATGTGTGATGGAGATTTGCACATAGATGAGCATCATACGATTGAAGATATAGCCATTACTCTAGGCTCAGCCATTAATTCAGCATTGAGTCAAAGGGTTGGTATTTCTAGGTATGCAAATGTTGAGACACTGGTGATGGATGAGGTTAAATGCTCTGTCAGTATTGACTTAGCATCTCGGAGATATCTAAGTTTTCAATGCTCTGATCTTAGGGAGAAAGTTGGTGATTTCCCCGGAGAAATGTTGGAGCATTTTTTTATATCCCTTGTTAATTCAGCAGCTTTAACCTGTCACATTGAAACAGTCGGACAAAATTCACACCACCTTCTTGAAGCGACGTTTAAAACATTTGCAAGAGCACTTAAGCAAGCAATCATAATAGAAGGCTCTGAGTCATCTTCAACCAAAGGTGTCATGTGAGCATCGCTATTATTGATTGCGGTGGAGCTAACCTTCGGTCTGTTCAATATGCTTTTCAGCTGAAGGGTCATGAGGTGAATATTACAACTGACAATGCACAAATAGGCCAAGCCTCACATGTTGTTATTCCTGGTGTTGGTTCAGCAGGAAAGGTTATGAATGCTCTTAATTCTCTGGAGCTCACTAGCCTGATTAAGGAGCTCAAACAGCCTGTATTAGGTATATGCATTGGGATGCAGATTCTCTATGAATATTCCCAGGAACAGAATACCAAATGCTTAGGCATTATTAACGGAGAAATAAAAAAACTGCCGATTAAACAAGGAATTAAGATTCCCCAAATGGGTTGGAATGAAGTGATCTTTGATCAAAGCGCCCTATCCAACCTAAACAATCATTACTACTTTGCAAATAGTTATTACGCCGAAGGGTCTCTAGAAACTGCAGCGATAACAGATTACAAAGTAACTATGTCTTCGGTGGTAATTAAAAATAATTTTATAGGATGTCAATTTCATCCAGAAAAATCATCCGTTGCTGGTGAACAATTTCTAGATTATTTTCTAGGATTAAAATGACTATATTGCCTGCAATTGATATAAAAAATGGTAAGTGCGTTCGTTTGTTACAGGGAGATTTTAATCAGCTAACTGATTACAATTTAGATCCGCTGAGACAAGCAAAAGAGTTTTTAGACCATGGCTTCGGCTATTTACATGTCGTTGATTTGGATGGAGCTCAATCAGGTTCACAAGATAACTTAACCATCATTAAACAATTAGCATCTAACCCTCAGTTACGATTAGAGGTTGGTGGCGGGATCAGAAGTATTGAAAAAGCGAACAGTATGATTGAGCTTGGTGTGACACGTATTATTGTGGGCACAGCTTTATTTGAAACACCCAGCTTTTTAGACGATCTACAAGCAAACTTT
>Ga0209709_10004883_pt1 | contig 10691 bp, 9 predicted proteins | sample ArcticOcean_MG_C_2_FD_187435 | JGI IMG/M metagenome (GOLD analysis project Ga0209709, IMG submission 187435) | Marine microbial communities from western Arctic Ocean - ArcticOcean_MG_CB4_136 (SPAdes) (version 2) | ecosystem: Environmental > Aquatic > Marine > Oceanic | place: Arctic Ocean...
ACTACCTCGGCGTGCCTTGGGTAGTTGCCAAAGCCGAAGGTGAGGGGCAAGCGGCTGTGATGGCTGCGAAAGGGCAACTTGACGTGGTCGCGACCCAAGATTGGGATGCTTTACTGTACGGCACGCCACGCCTCGTTCGTAACTTGATGAGTGATGGTACCAAGCAGCACGGTCGGACCGTTCGAGCCCAATTGATTAATCTCGATGAAATGCTTGGAAGTCACGAACTTAGCCGTGAACAATTAATCGATCTTGCCATCATGATTGGGACTGATTTTCACCCAGGCATCAAAGGAATTGGGCCAAAAACTGGAATCAAACTCATCAAAGAACACGGCTCGATTGAAACTATTTGTCAAGTCAAGGACAAAGAAGTCCCACTGCGGCTTGATGAAATCCGAGAAATATTCCATAACCATCCAGCAGTTGAAGTAGCAGATGAGGACCTATTGCCTGGTCAAATCGATATCAAAGGCCTCACACAATTTTTGCAAGTTGAACGCCAATTCAGCCAACGTCGGATGGATAATGAATTGGACAAGTTACGAGATGTCGGCCTCATCCGAGATGGTGGACAAACATCACTGTTCTCATTTTGAAGGTTGCATAAAGCGCAAGGGGCTTGCTAACACATCAACGCCTTTGTACTGCGTAACTGCTTGACGCGCTACGCTTTGAGGGTCGTTAAGAGCCTCGAGAACGGTGTTGACCGGAGCGCAAGGAACGCCCGTTAATTTCTTTTCAAGGTCACTGCGAGTAAGGTTCGAAACTGCGTTTGAAACACATGATTCAACTGCATCACGGGCATGGACGCGCCCTTCATTGGTTTCCCAATCATCCTGATTGTCAAGTGACAATGCTTCGACTAAAGTGAGCCATTGATTATCAGAGCCCACACCAATGACAAACCATCCATCTTTCGCTTCAAAGGCTCGGTACGGCACGAGATTCGGATGGGCTGAGCCCATCGGTGTTGGATTTACTCCACTTGCCATTGCATTATGTGCTTGATTGACCAAAGCAGCAACGGCACAATCCCAGAGCGAGAGGTCGATACGCATGGCTTCACCAGTCTTTTCCTTATGGAACAATGCAGCAAGAATCGCATTTCCAGCGTTGAGACCGGTGATGACATCAATCCATGCCACGCCAACTTTCACCGGTGCTGCTCCAGCCTCCCCAGTGATGCCCATGATGCCGCTTCGTGCTTGTAAGGCAACATCGTAGCCCGGCTCATCGCGGCGTGGGCCTGTTGCGCCATAGGCTGAAATCGAGCAAAGAATGACGTTGCTTGGTAAAGGTCCAAGCAGACGCTCAAGCGTTCCAGGTCGGAAGTTCTCTACAACGACATCTGCTGTTTCGATCAGTGCTCGAACTTCTTCCGCTTCTCGTTTGAGGTCAAAGGTGACAATCTCTTTGCCTCGATTACACGATAAGAAATACGCTGCGACTTTTTCTCCATCAAAACCAGTGGCAAATGGTGGGCCCCAATGACGGGTGTCATCACCCCATGGCGCTTCGATTTTGATGACTTCAGCACCGAGGTCTGCCAACATCTGTGTTGCATAAGGTCCAGCCAATATACGCGAGACATCGACGATTCGAATACCCTCAAGAATTCCGCTCATGTACCCCCGAAGTGGCCGAAAGGGTTGAACCTCACGCCCCGAACCGTTGGCTATGGAGCGGTTGAATTTCGAAGACGACCGGCTCTGGATACGTTTGTTGATGTTAGGCGTCTTGCTCAACCTCATCGTCTGTTTCACCAGTGATTTGGGGTTGGATACACAAGTCAAAATGGCTGTCGATGAAGATGGCGCTCTGCCTTGGGGCGATTTACGCCCTGAAACTGCAGGCGAAAGCGACCCGGCCGATGGAGGTCAGCGCGTCGTATTGCCGTTGTATGATCTGTCAGAGGTTGCCATCAAGGCGATGGCGTTTCTTACTTTTGCCGGCATGGTTGCCTGTGTATACCGATGGGGCGGGGTTCGTTCTGCCGCAATCCTCTCACTCTCACCGGCCTTTATTTTCTCAATTGGCCGAGGTTATGAAGAAGTCTACTTAGCAGTTTTTTGTGCTGTAGCATTCATCCTGTTTACGGGCGTTCTTTCAGAAAAAAACAGAATACTCCAGTCATTTGGAGGTGCCCTCGCTTTCATGATGATGCCTTACGCAAAGGGTTTCACTGATGGAACTGGAATACTGGTTGGCGCAACCATCTTGACGGTTTTCGTCACTCTTTGGAACGAAATTGAACAGCGCGGTGAAGAAAAAACCAGTTGGATGTCAAAACCCAATATTGTGGGAGCCGTTGTTTTTGTTTCAGTTTCTCTCTGCATGATTCTTCTCGGGATCCTCGAATACAGCAGTACCTTTTCGATCATGATTGAAAGTCCTGTCCGGTACAGTACTGCGTTGGTGTTTTCTGTATTGGATGTCGTGATTATTTTTACTTTAATTGGAATGGTGTCATGGCCCTTTATTGGACCAATGCTTCACGGGCTCTCATCGGTCACTGATACAAAAACAGCTCAAATGACTGGATTCATTGTAGGGATATTAACCGCACTTGTGTTCTATGTGGCAGCACTTTGGACCTATGAAGCAAGTATTTGGAATGCAAATTGGCCTGGTGTTATCTGGACAATGGGCAACAATGGGCGATACGCCACTATGCTGTTCATTCCTTTTGTGTTATTCCTTCAACAACTCAGACTTCACACCGAAGTGCCGACCTATGATGCTCCTCTCTCAAAAGCAAAGGTCATGGGATTAACACTTCTTTTGTTACTGCCGCTTTCTATACTTGCATCGCTTCATGGACAAACCATGTGGACAGATGATGCAGCAAGTGAAATGAATCTCGAAAATGGAGATGAATTCCTGTTTGTATCAGAAAACACACTTGGTATGCACTGGCTCTATACGTTCTATGCTCCACTTGATGCGGAGGAAAAGGGGATTACCGGTCATTGGAGATCAATAGATTCGACCTGGGAGTCGGATTTGGACTCCACCTTATCGCAAGTGACAACGCTCGTTGTTTCACCTGATGTAACATTGACACCCAAAGGATGGATTGTTGAATCAAGTGGAGAAGTTAATCTTCTCAACGGGGGAGGCGAGTGGCGCGTGTTAACGCGCTCCTAACCTCAAGCGTTCTTGTCAGCTTGGACTTGTGCACGGACATCTTGTGCAGAAGACTTTGCATCTTGCATAGCCTTGCGCACACGGGTGCCAGCAGCAGCGTTACCCTTGTCATGCTTGACAGCATCACCAAGAGCGGCAGTTAAATCATCAATCATCGTTTGAACCATAGCCTCGACGGACATAACCTGCCCGCAGAGTAATCGGCTTTTATTGGTTGCTCCGGAATAACATGAAAGCGGTCCACAAAAAACGATGCATTGAGCGCCGACTTGCAAAAAAAGCCAATAAAAGGTACTTCTCACCGGAACTCCGGCCGAGTTTCAAGCGAGAGGTTGAAAACCCCTAGGTTAGAGGGGGTGTCGAGGAGGAGTAAGACATGGGCTTTGGTGTTCGAGGAACTTTACCTGACCCTGACCCTGTTGTAACACAGGAATGGATCGATTCTATTCTTGCGGTCCGAGACCAGCTTGGAGAAGAAGAAGCCCGCCGAATCTTGCTTACAACCGTTGACGCTGCACGTCATGCTGGCGTCGAAATTGACGTTGTCAATACACCTTACCTCAACACCATCCATCCAGAAAGCCAAGGTACCTATCCTGGCGATTTAGAAATGGAACAACGCCTTCACGGCATTAACCGATGGAATGCAATGATGATCGTCACCCGCGGCAACAAAAATTTCGAAGGTATTGGCGGTCACATCTCGACCTATGCATCAACATCTCACGCGTGGGAGATTGGATTCAACCACTTCTTCCGCGGTAAAGACGGCGCAGGGCAAGGTGACCACCTCTACTGGCAAGGACACGCATCCCCTGGAATCTATGCCCGTGCTTGGCTTGAAGGAAGGCTCACCCATGAGCAAATGGAAGCGTTCCGTCAAGAAACTGGAGGCAAGGGCTTGTCTTCGTATCCACATCCACGTCTTATGCCTGATTTCTGGGAATTCCCATCCGTCAGCATGGGCCTTGGTGCAATGACGGCGATTCATCAAGCGCGTTTCAACCGCTACCTCGAAGACCGAGGGTTGGTTTCAACCGCCAACTCCCGTGTATGGTATACGATGGGTGATGGAGAATCAGATGAACCGGAATCTCTGTCCCAACTTTCCCTTGCTGGTCGTGAAGGTCTTGACAACATCGTCATGACCATGAACTGTAACCTCCAACGCCTTGACGGTCCTGTTCGTGGTAATTCAAAGATTGTTCAAGAACTCGAAGGGCGCTTCCGTGGTGCTGGCTGGAACATCATCAAAGTACTCTGGGGCAGCAGTTGGGATGAGTTGTTTGCTCGAGACTCTGCTGGCTTAATCGCTGCGCGGCTCGATGAATTAGTCGATGGTGATGAACAACGCATCATGACTGCAGACGGCGCAATCATCCGACAAGAGTTGTTCAACTCCGAAGGCCTTGCTGCATTAGTCGCTCATTTGAGTGATGATGACCTGGTTGACTTGTGCGCAGATGTTGGCGGGCACGATTTCCTCAAACTCCATGCAGCCTATGCTCAAGCCACTGCTCACAAGGGTCAGCCGACTGTTGTGCTGATGCGCACCATCAAAGGATTTGGACTTGGACCTGCCTTTGCCGGTCGAAACACAACGCATCAAAAGAAGAAAGCGGGTATGGAAAGCATTCAGTACATGCGCGACGATTTGGGACTCAAGTTTACCGACGAAGAGTTAGAAAACTACCCCTATGTCATGCCAGAAGATGTGCCCGAAGTGGTGGCCTATGCCAAGCAACGCAGAGCCGTCATGGATGGGTTCATGCCAACTCGAGTCGTTCCAAAGTTCGACCTCAAACTCCCAGGAGAAGCAACCTATGCAGATTTTGATGAAGGGACCAAGGGCAAGATGGAAGTTTCAACGACCATGGCCTTCGTGCGAATTTTACGCTCTTTGATGAAAGACAAAGAGTTCGGAAAGAGAATCGTTCCAATTATTCCTGACGAGGCTCGAACTTTTGGTATGGATCCCTTGTTTGCTGAATTTGGTATCTACCACCCTGAAGGTCAGCTGTACAAACCGGTCGACCACAAAGTGCTGATGAAGTACAAGGAATCGGCAAAAGGCCAACTCTTGGAAGAAGGCATTAACGAAGCAGGCGCAACTTCGACGTTCATCGCAGCAGCGACCTCTTTTGCAACCCACCATTATCCAACAATTCCATTCTACACCTTCTATTCGATGTTCGGATTCCAACGTGTAGCTGACCTCATTTGGTCCGCAGCAGACCAACGCGCTCGTGGTTTCCTCATGGGAGCCACATCGGGCCGAACCACGCTCAACGGTGAAGGATTACAACATCAAGATGGCCACTCACTTCTGATGGCTCATACCAATCCTGCAGTTCGTGCTTGGGACCCAGCATTTGCCTACGAATTGGCAACCATCATCCGACACGGAATCGATGAAATGTACGGGCAAGACAAAGACGTCATCCACTATATTGCGGTCTACAATGAGAATTATCCTATGCCTCCGAAGCCTCAGGGTGTTGACCAAGGTATCATTCGTGGCATGTATTTACTTCGTGGTGCTCCAAAGGGCGATGGCCCAATTGTTCGCCTCATCGGTTCAGGACCAATCATGATCCAAGTGCTCGATGCGGTTGAGAAACTCGAAGCCTATGGCGTTCGCTCAGAGATTTACTCCGCCACCTCCTATGGTGAAATGCGCCGAGAAGGTTTGGAATGTGACCGATGGAATCGATTGCACCCAAGCAAAGACGCAAAGCAACCGTGGATTGAGCAAATGCTCGGCAAGGGCAACGTGCCTGTGATCGCTGTTTCTGACAACATGGCAGCAGTCCCTGATATGATTCGTCAATGGGTCGGTGGCCACTTCACAGTGCTTGGAACCGATGGATTCGGTCGCTCTGATACCCGAGAAGCACTTCGCCGATTCTTTGAGATCGATGGAGTAGCAGTTGCACTTGCAGCACTCTCCTCGCTTGTAAGGGATGGTTCAATCGATGCCAGCGTTTACGAAAAGGCCGAGAAAGAATTTGGAATTTCAACCGAGCGTGAAGACATCACTGAAATCTGATGCCCATCGGCAGTCAAGACCAAAACCAACAGCCTTCTCATAGCATTTGAGAGGCGGCGCAGTTGACGAGTGTATTTGTGTTGTGTGGAATTCTCATGTCGCCTCTCCTCCCCTTTATGCTGGTTTACGCCATCATACGGTATGGGAAGAGCAAAATAAACGGCAGGATGGTAAATTTGGCTCCTGCTCTCCAGTTTCAGTGCCTACCCTCTTCACAAAGCGCTCCTTATCGCCGACTTTTCATGCTCCGTGGGACCTCGGTTCTGGTTGGCCAAATCACTCCATTTGGCTGTCTGATTTGGGTGAAGAAATCTAAAAGAAGGGCGGGCAGCAACAAAAGCGATTACACGAGATTGGAAGTTCACCTCCCAAGGACACTCAACCTCGGACTCAAAATTGAACCGGAGTTCTCAAATTTAACCTCTTTATTTGACCTTGTCGGCAAGGACATCCAAATCAACGATGAGGTCTTTGATAAAATGTTCAAAATAAGGGCGAACGATTCCAATGCCGTTTTCCAGTTCCTCACGCCTCAACGAAAGGTGGCGATCTACAACGCTCAACAGGCAATGATGAAAACAGCGGCACTGCAAATCACAGACACCATGGTCGAGGCTCAAATCCATGGTACAGACATGAATGCGGAAGAAATAATCTTTGTAATGAGGCAACTCGTAGCCGTAGCGCATCAAGTTTCGAGCCCCTCACCTCAAAGGTGAGGCGGGCGCTTGTGAGAACAAGGCTTCCTTGGGTTGAGGTTCACTCGCTTCCGACAAGTTTGTAATCATCAGAAAGTGGTGTAGCACCGGTTTCCATTGAGATGATTTGACCGTCTTTGAAGCGCATGAACGACATCACAGCTTCAGAATCTGAATCGTTTGCAAAGTGAACAATAGAGTGAGCAACACCGACTTCATCGTTTTCGAACAAGATTCTGTTGTGTTCTGATGTTGGAGTGCTGCCGCCGCTGACGAATCCGAGAATGTCAGATTTACTCATGGTGTGTCCGCCCACGTGCGGGTTGAAGACGCAATCATCGTGGATGATTTTTCCGAGTGCTTCGACGTTTGCGGTATCCCAGGCTTCATTGTATGCTGCTATGATCGACATGATTTGGCCTTGGGCCCGAATATCATAAACCCGTCGTATGGCAATTCTGCCGTAAAATATCTCATTCTTCCTAGCGCAAATTGAAGACACACCCTGTCCATGTTTCAAATAGTCACCCTCGGCAGCTATAGCTGATAATATCCTCGGATGCACATGGCAGACGAATATCCGTTATCTCATGTTTTTGGAGAATTCCCCGAAGGTGTGATTGACAAACTTTGCAAAGGTGTTGCCAAAAGAAAGGTGGAATTAGTTGCTCTTAGGAACACGAAATTTGTTCGAAGTAGTGCAATTGAAGGACTCCTCATGGGTCCAGGCCAACCGTTTGAGATGATTGGATATCAACCGAAGAAAACATTTAGCTTAGGCGAATCGGGTAGAGCCATATTAGATGGATATCACCCGGAATTGAAGGTTGCTTTAGAAATCGAAAAAGGAAGAATTCTTCTAGGAAATCAATTGTATGTCGATCTTTACAAATTCATTGCAATAGATGAAATTGAGTACGCTGCAATAATAGTGCCAACCATCTCTCGAGAAGGAGCAGAAAAACCATTTAGCAGATGCGTTGTAAAAATGAAGGTCTTAGAGCCTAAGCTTGAGGCTCTTGGAATCAAAGGACTAGCAATCATCGGATACTGAGGATTTTCTATGGCTAGTATTCCTCGGAAAGTAGTCGATGATTTGACTAAAGGTATATTGTATCAATTTTCTGAATGGCCAAACGAAGATTTACCTGATGTGGCAATAGGAATGTACACAATTTGGAAAGGTGATTTATTCGCTTATGTCGGAATATCCGGTACTGCTGTAAAGAAAGAAGATTATGAGAAAAATAAAGTGAAGGGTCTGAAACAAAGACTCAACGCACATCGTTCTGGTGGTATAGGAGGGGACAAATTTTGTGTTTACGTTTTCGAGAGGTTTGTCTCTAAAGGACTCACACTCGAAGATCTTGATAAGATGTCAAAAAAAGAATTGACACTTGGAAAACTAAATCGCGATTTCATTGGAACTAATTTAAGCTACAGATTCACAATTATTGACTCTTCTCAAAAAGCAAGAGAATATGAGAGCATCATCAAGAAAGGCGGAATAGAATCTATTGGGAAGCCCTACCTGAATGGTTGAAAGAGGTGAAGGACACACCATGGGTACAATTTAATTCAAATGACTCTTAACTAGTGTCATGGGCCCAGGAGTTGAGTTGCCGGACGGCCCTTCTGGTAGAGTTCCGATTGCCTGTGCACATCTGGATAACTCAAACTATTCTGAAGATTATCTCGTTCTTTTCGATGACGGCACCTTGGGTACTCGCATTGGTGAAGACTCAACTCCATGGACGCGAAAATCACCAAATTCATTTGATGGTTCAGATTATTCAATGCTATATCACTCATCTTTTCAATTATCAAATGTTGAAAAGATTACAAATACAAATAAAACAAGTTTGTATTTTTCAAGGTTGTGTATATTTCTCTGCATTGGGTATTTTTACATGTATTATTATTCTCGAACCAATTCTACAGGACTAAATTTTGATTTGGCAAATGAATACGGTCCTGCAATATTATTATTACTTCCGATGCTGATTTGGTGGCTTGCACCTAGATTGATTGATTTTACATCAGGAGAGATTAAGATATATCCCCTAAACTCAGATCCTTTCACATTTCAAATAAGTTCCAAAGAAGCAAGACTATTCGATTATCTACTCTCGATCACCTTTCTCGTATTTTTTGGAATGATTTTCAGTGGTGAATTGGTTTGTGAGTTTTTATTACTAGCATGCATTTGTTACTATTCTCTTACGGTTTGGATGAATAATAGTTCAAAACAGGTTATTCTTATTAACAAGAATAAAAGACTCACTCCTAGGTTCGAAATTGAACAATTCGCCACCAAAATAGTGTCTTTGACAAAAGACCTTGAAGACCAAGAAAAGGTTAGTAGTCCAATCTTAGATCTTCTTATGGGTAACGAGTCTGTAACTCTTGAGTTCAAAGCATCATTATGGACACAATACATTGGCACTACGAGCGAATATGTTGAACAACAGGATAAAAAATTCTTGAAGTTAGAGGATTCTGTAGTCAAGACCGTTGCGGCTTTTCTGAACACAGAGGGAGGCACTCTTCTCATTGGAATTAAAGACAAACCTCGAGACTCTCCACCAGATCAAATAGCCACAGTTTTCGGAATTGAACCAGACTACCAATGGTTGAAAAAAAACCGACAAGACACTGAAGGTTTCCAACATGAATTGGTTGGTATATTCACTAACGCTTATACAAACAAAATTGCAATTTCAAAACACATCAAGTTCAGTTTTCCAGTGTTTGAAGGGCGTACGATTTGCAGAATTGACATAATACCACTACGACAAGAAAAAGGGAACCAATGTTATGCGAATGTGAAAAATGATACTGAATACGGGAAAAAAGAATTATTCTTCGCAAGAATCTCAGACACGACACGAAACATGTCTCCCCAAACAGCACATGGATACATTAGCGATCATTTTGAGCACCCATACAAGTGACATAAATTGGTTGAAATAGTCCAAGGACACACCGTGGGGACTGTCTTTTTGATTTTTTTCCTTTATATTCAATCAAAGAGTTGACTCAGCATCCGATGGAAATGATGCACACCTTGCTCTCTTGTCGGTGAATATCTTCCTCGATCATAGGCCTTTGAGGCCATACCTTTCTGCACTTCTTCAATCACCCATTGGTCTTGATGCTCAACGGTATCGAGCACCGAACCCGCTCCTTGACTGGCGAGTTCAGCATCACTGACATAACCGCGATAGAGGATTCTGCATTGCTTGTGCGAGACTGGAATCACCACGTTAACCGATAATCCCCAGGGATAGAAATTGAACATCATGTTCGGGAAGAGCCACAGATAGTAGGCTGCAATACCTTGGCCTTCATCTGGGTGGCCTTTGGGTAAATCGAACTTGACATCACCTTCCATCGCCTTGCCAATTTGTAACACGCCGCCGTCAAACGTCTCGGTAACATAACCTGAATAATCGAGAGCTTGATTGAGTTCAGGATGAACATAAGGGATGTGAAAACCTTCCAAGAAATTATCGACATAGAGTAACCAGTTCGCCTCAACACTGTGGTCGCGGTCTCGGCTTGCATCGTGCGTGAACGATTCTGGGGTAAGGAATCCCAGGCGTTCTTCGAGCATTGCCCACGGCAGGTCAGGCACTTCTTCTTGGGCGGTGAAATACATCCCCAGCCACTGTTTGAGCGGAAATTGTTTCAGGTGATCGCTTTCACTTGGGAAATCAATCGCTTGCTCAAACTCCGCCATGTGGCGAAAGGTTCCGTCGAGGTTGAAGGTGCGGCCATGGTAACGGCATTGG
>Ga0209709_10004887_pt1 | contig 10683 bp, 8 predicted proteins | sample ArcticOcean_MG_C_2_FD_187435 | JGI IMG/M metagenome (GOLD analysis project Ga0209709, IMG submission 187435) | Marine microbial communities from western Arctic Ocean - ArcticOcean_MG_CB4_136 (SPAdes) (version 2) | ecosystem: Environmental > Aquatic > Marine > Oceanic | place: Arctic Ocean...
TTGACCTCAGTGATGAAGAAAAATTATTTTTATTACACGTAGGTGAATAAAAATACGGATCGGGTCTAGCACCTGGTTTAGATCTTTGTGAATATTGAACTTCCCAACCATCTTTGAGTTTATAGCCGTCATATTTATCAAAAAGGCGTTTTTTGAGTTTTTTTAAGTGGTCATATTTGAAATTTGATGTAGTCATACTTATCTTTTCAAAACGTTTGCTAATGACTTAGGTTTGATATCACTTTTTGGCAATTCTCTCTAAACTTTTTACCGCGACGAAGTTCGTCGTACTCACGGAGAATGTGAAACTTGGGTGAGTGGGGTAAGAGGTAACCACATACCCGCGTCTTTTGCCAGAATTCCGGGCTAAATTGGTCTTTCATGAGAGTGTATAACTTGTGGTCTCTTTGGTCGACCCATTCCTTCGTGGCCCATGGTTTCTTGGGCATTCGTCTATAGTTCCCCACGTAACGATTTCGTAAGGTGTCACCTTCTATAATGATATTCCCCCCTCGGGAATACCAGTCGTCCAAACATCGATTCATGTCCTCTTTGTCGAACATATTTGTATTAAAATTATAACTATACTATCTAACTTAAGTGTTCGTTCTCTTCATTAATCCTCTGGGTAAGATAACTATAGAAAATACCAGCTAGTCCCAAAGGTCCGTACAAGTAATTAGAGTATGGAAAAGCTGATCCAACTGCCGCGATTAGAGCGAGAACATAGAATAAGATCATTGTAATGAACCGCAAACGCGCCATTCTTGAAACTTGTCCCACCCGCTCCACCTGACGTGACCATCGAGTCCGATTATTGAGTTGAAGGCGAAGCTCTTGAAGAGAATATTCGAGTTCGTCAATATTCTCTTCGAGTTCTTTGATGTATTCTTTCATTCGCTTGTACTTACCGAACATGAACATGGGTACAGCGTATGTGATTATAGATGACATACTTGGAAATTACAATTATAAAACTTAACTTAGGGGATAAAAATGATTTATTTTTTCTCAAAGTAGTGTAAGAAGATATGTATACGTATTTCATCATCGTCATTTTTGTACTCATTTTAGTGATGCAGAATAGATCGAGGGGAATGACAAAATCTTTACAGAAATTGATTCAGCAATCTGCACGTTACGCCACTACTTCACAACAGGATAAGTCACCTGTCATATCGATACTTCACGCAAATTATGCGAATGCGTATCTATATGCTGCAAAAGATATTGGTTCTGACTCACAAATTCATAACGCAACTGGAATAGATGTAAATAAATTCGCGGAACATGTGAAAAATGTACAAGATATGGTCACTAAACGAACGGCTGAACAGTTTTCTGGATTTACTGGGCAAGTTGATGTGTATCTCGCTGAAATTGGTGGTGAAGCTTAAATACCTAAGTCATTGACAACATGTACAAAAATTAAGAAATATAAAAATGGAAATTATTCGAGATGACTTGTGGAATAACTGTCTCATGGACGCGATGAAAATGTATCGTGTTTGTGAGGCAGACGATAAATGTTATAACCTGGCGGATGCGACATGGAAGATGAAGATGTCCTATAAAAAGTTTGATCAGAAAAAGGAAAGTAGAAAGATTATTGTTCTCGATAAAACACCAGCGGATGTGAAAGAATCTCGTGCACATGTGAATATTTGTCAAGCGACGACGATGACAGGTAAACGATGTTCATTCAAAGCTGTGTGTGGACAATTTTGTAAAAAGCATCGTATTGATAAAGTTAGTATAGGTAGCAAAATTAAAATAGGTGATTAATACAAATACTATGTTAGATCAAGAAAGTCTCAGACCCGTTATAATTGCGATGTCTCTGTATATTATCATTGCTAGTATCATACCCCATTTCATCACTAAGCCTAGTGGTATAGGTTTCATAGATGATATCGTCATGACTTTCATCGCACAAAAGGGTTCAATGATGAGTGGTACAGTTGTCACCGGTATCATAGTTCTCGCGACCAATTACATTCAAGAAAAATTCTTCTAAAACATTCTTCCTTCCGACCATTTGTTTCGTATGTATATGATCCATTGTACGAACCCTATTTTCATATGCGTGACGCATGAACTCCAAGAGTTGGTCAAAGTCTGGTTTACCCCAAATCATACCTTTTTTGAATAAGAAATCATCTTGTTCCAACTCTTGAAGTCCACACACAATCGTATAGGGTGTTTTAATGTATTCAGGTGCACCACCATAATCTGTAATAATGACAGGTTTATCACGCATAGCTGCTTCTACTGCACCCATACCAACACCTTCTGAATGTGAAAAGTTGACATAACAATCACATCTGTCGTGAAGATTGTTCATCTCTTCATCTGATAACATATCATTAATCACTTCAACTCTAGGAAATGGTATTTCTACACCCTTGTTTGAGGTTGCTTTCACCACCAAACGTGTATTGGGTTCATTCAGTCGCACAAATGCCTGTAGAATATCACGAAACTTCTTCCGGGGATCCATTACATTTCCAATGTGGTAAAATGTATAAGGTTTCTCAGGTGGTGATGGTATATGAGCGTGAATAACATAGAATTCATTCATTGGGAATTGTTTCGATAATACACGTTTACAAAATTCACTGGGTACCGCTACTCGTTTAAATTCACTCATGATAAGACCATAGTCTTCATGAACTGTTTCTGTTTCACATACAGTCATACATGCTAAGTTCTTCACACGTGTTTTGACATACTTGATATATTCAATCTGATTTTGGATTGGGATTACAAAGATCAGGCCATTGTCATATTCTGGAATATGTTGACCAATCTCAAAATACTCACAATCAGGTGAAAATAGGTTCACGTATTTTTGGGCATGTTGTCCAATTCCCGTTTTCAAATGAGGTCCTATGATGATCATTATGTTTAAAGATAATCTTTCTTTTATATATAGTAAAATGTCTTCGCTTCGTAAAGAAATTGAAGAAGAAATGACCCGTGTTCGTATTGATAAAACTCGTCTATTCGATCTACTCTTAAAACTTGATGATAAATGTGGTAGTGGTGGTGGTGGTGCGGGTGCCACCGGGCGTCAAGGACCTCAAGGTCCTCAGGGACCTCAGGGGCCTCAGGGGCCTCAAGGACCCCCAAGTTCAGGTGAAACGGTCACACCAGCTAAAGCTCCTGTAGCTAAAGCTCCCGTTAAAAAGGTTCCTATTAAAAAGAATCCCGTTACCGTTGATGCCTAAATATATATAAAGTTGTAAACCGCGCTATAAATACATGGTAACCCTAAGCATTACCCCAATCCGTATTTATAACACAGCCAACAGTGAAAAACCTAAACGTGTACGAAAACACAATTTCGCAATTACGAAATCTAAAGATACCGACGAATTACACCAATTACGTAGTCAGATTGATAAATACAAACGCGCCCATATAAAGCTTGAGAAGCTCGCGAAGTGGAATTTACGTTCAACTAAATCTTCTTTAAAAGATGTACAAGATACACTCGCCATAATTGAAGATTTGTATGGTGACAATACTTTTGAAGATCAGAGTGGATACGATCAGTAAATGGATGTGTAAATAATATATGTTAATATCATAATATGGCCGGTAGGAATATCAAAACTGGTAGAATTTTCACAGATGACCTAGATGCAGTGAACATTAACTTATCAGGAAATTTCAGTAAAGATGGGATAACATTTGACCCATTTGCTTGGAAAAAGACAGTAAATGACCTTTCTTATACGGCTGGTAAAGTTGGGGTGGGGACGAACACACCTGATGCGACCTTTCAAATTGGAGAACCGTCACAGTATACAATTCCAATTTCCGCATGGGCTAAAACGATACAGGGAATAGGCTCCGAATATATATATGATATAGCGATCGACTCGATTGGAAATGTCTACGTGATTGGGAAATATAATTCCAGTTCTGATATTGATCTAGGTAATAATGTAATTTTACTAAGTAATACTAATTCTGATACATTCATAATTAAATATAATAAAGCTGGAACTGTTCAATGGGCTAATACAATAAATGGGTCTTCGGATACTTCCGGAAAGGGGATAGCGGTCGATTCGGGTGGAAATGTATACGTGACTGGAGATTATAATTCCAGTTCTGACATTGATCTAGGTAATAGTGTCATTTTACCACTTACTACTAGTACTGGTACCGATGAATTTATTGTTAAATACAATACAACTGGAACCGCTCAATGGAAACAAACGATAAAGGGAACAGGGACTGACGGAGGAAATGGGATAGCGGTCGATTCGAGTGGAAACGTATACGTGAGTGGGGATTATATTTCTGCGACTACAATTCATTTGGGTAATAATGTAATTTTACCAATTACTGCGAGTACTGATGGATTTATTGTTAAATACAATACAACTGGAACCGCTCAATGGAAACAAACGATAAAGGGAACGGGGGTTGATAAAGGACTGGGGGTAGATGTCGATTCGGGTGGAAATGTATACATGATCGGGAATTATAATTCAGTGGATATTATCGAATTTGGTAATAATATCAGTTTACCAAGTACTACTAATTCTGATACATTCATAATTAAATACAATACAATTGGAACTGCTGAATGGGCTCATACAATTAACGGGTCTTCAGATACTTCTGGAAAGGGGGTAGCGGTCGATTCGGGTGGAAATGTATACGTGACTGGAGATTATAATTCCAGTTCTGACATTGATCTAGGTAATAGTGTCATTTTACCACTTACTACTAGTACTGGTACCGATGGATTTATTGTTAAATACAATACAACTGGAACCGCTCAATGGAAACAAACGATAAAGGGAACAGGGACTGACGGAGGAAATGGGATAGCGACCGATTCAGGTGGAAATGTCTACGTAACAGGTAATTACAGTTCTACGTCTACGATTGATCTAGGTAATAATGTGATTTTACCAATTACTACCAGTATTGATGGATTTATTGTTAAATATAATACAACTGGAATCACACAATGGTATAAAACAATATATGGGACGTCAAATGATATTCCACGAGGTATAGCGATTGATTCGAATGGAAGTGTATACGTGAGTGGGGATTATATTTCTACATCTACAATTGATTTAGGTAATAATGTAATTTTACCTATAACGATAGATGGGACATCGAGGGATGGTTTCGTGGTTAAGTATACAAATGTTCCTACCGCGACTCCTGACACTTCTTTATTTGTGACAGGGAACGTTCAAATAGGTGATTCAAAACTTTTTGTGGATACGACGAGTTCTAAAGTAGGGATTGGTACGAATACACCAGATGCGTTGCTCCACGTCGCTGGGAACGTCTACACCTCTTCGAATTTGACTGTTAGTGGGGACGCTCTCGTTAGCGGGGAGGTCACGATCGGTGATACTATGACATTCGTGGTTACGGTAAAGAAGGTCAATGATGTTAATAAATACTTTATCAATGGTGTAGATCGCGCTTTATTAGAATTAAACGAACAGCAAACGTATATTTTCGATCTATCTGATAATAGTCTTGTCGGTAACCCTTTTAGATTTTCGGAAACAAACACAAATGATGGAACTTCAAATGGAACTCCCTACACTACGGGTATACAAACTACAGGTGTGTATGGAAGTACTGAGAAACGAACATTTATTGTCCCCGTGGGTTCCCCCACGATACCACTTTACTATTATTGTGAGATCCATAGCGGTATGGGAGCTACGGTAAGTATCTCTCCATCGGTTCCACAGGCGGCTGATCTGACCATTATGGGAGACACAGTACTCGGTGGTGTCACACGAATCGAGGGGGCTACATCAGTGAGTAATGTAATGACTATCGGAACGACAAAAACATTTGTGGTGAGAGCCGTCACAGGTGCATATTACATTGATGAGGTTATACGCAAACCCCTAAAACTTCACGAACATCAAACGTATAATTTTGATTTATCTGATAGTAGTCTTCTCAATGATGCTCACCCTTTATTGTTTTCGACTGGTGGTACGGATGGTAATGGGACGGCGTATTCCGCTGGTATAACACCCTCGGGGGCACCGGGAACTACCGGCGCAAAGATAACATTTGTCGTCCCTGTAGGCGCGACTTCACCCATTTCATATTATTGTAGTTCACATCCTGGCATGGGTAGTACTATGAGTATCTCAACGACGGCTGATTTGGTGGTTTCAGGTCACGTCGAGTCCACAGGTCTTGTAGTGACCGGGACAGATGGTATAACCATAAATGGTGGTACTACATTACAGAGACCAGTGAATGCACTTCTAGGTACGATGCGGTATAATTCAACACATGGGTATATGGAAGTGTATACGGTGGATGGGTGGACTACACTAGCCACAGCACCCAAGATCAATGCTTTTTCACCAACAGAGACAGCCTTCTTTAGTGGGAACAACCGGGACCGTTCTCCAAGCGCACCACCCGTAACAAAGTTCTATCACCAGGATGAACTCAACCATTGGGACCCTCAAGGCAGTGACCAATTCGGTTGGTCCGTCTCCATCTCTGCGGATGGGACTCGTGCCATTGTTGGGGCGCGTTTAGATGACCTACCACCCCAGTTTACCTCCAACCCCGGGTCGGCCCATATATTTGTCAGGCTTGCGACTGATGATTTCTGGACCTATGAAGCTCAGCTCACGCACCCAACCCCTGCAAACAGTGACCAATTCGGTTTGTCCGTCTCCATGTCAGATGATGGTAACCGTGTCATTGTTGGGGTAGAACGTGACGACGTTCCCGGTGACGCTGGGTCAGCCCAAATCTTTGTAAGAGATGCGAACGGACATTGGACCTGGGAATATGAGCTCCGCAACCCCCTCGAAGCTTCCAGCGACTACTTCGGTCATAGCGTCGCCATTTCCGGGGATGGGACCCGTGCCATCGTTGGGGCGTATTTAGATGACGACAGTGGAGGCGATACGGGGACAGCCCATATCTTTGTAAGAGATGCGACTACTACCCCTATCTCTTGGACCCATGAAAAACAGCTCGTACATTCGGGTGTGTCTGGACAGACTGTAAATACGAGTGACCATTTCGGTTATAGCGTCTCCATCTCCACGGATGGGAGTCTAGCCATAGTTGGGGCGCGTTATACTGACTCCCCAGAGGGTAACGCTGGGTCAGCCTACGTGTTTAAAAGGACCGTAACCGACTGGGATCTTGAACAAAGGCTCACCAGCACCGGGGGTTACGGAGGTACTGAATCCAATGACTACTTCGGTGAGAGTGTCGCCATCTCAGGGGATGGGACCCGTGTCATCGTTGGGGCGTATGGTGATAATGGGATCAATACCAACACCAACGACGTGGGGTCAGCCCATATCTTTCGGAGAGATACGACTACTACCCCAATAAGTTGGGTCTATGAAAAAGAGCTCCAACACACGACGAGTATGGAAAACGAAGCGGGAAGTAACCAAACTGTAAATTCGAGTGACCATTTCGGTTATAGTGTCTCCATTTCCAATGATGGGAACCGTGTCATAGCTGGGGCGCGTTATACTGATTTGGGTGGGACTGACGCTGGGTCAGCCTATGTCTTTGACAGAACTACAGATACTAACGACTGGACCTTCAATACAATGCTCGTCCACCCTAGCCCATCTTCCAGCGACTACTTCGGTCAGAGTGTCGCCATCTCAGGGGATGGGACCTATACCATCGTTGGGGTGTATGCCGATAATGGCACGATGTTAGACGGTACATCCCTCCCGAGTGACGCGGGGTCGGCTCAGATCTTCAATTTGAAGTCACAACCATTTGATACGGAAACACAGATATTCACGGCTACAGGTACAGGTTTTGCTAACGGGTCGACCTTAAAACTCGTGGGTGCCGATGAAACTTTATATGATGTTTTCGACGTGACGACACCGAACGCTGCCGGAACGGAAATAACCTTTAAATTGGGGGTGCTTGGAAGAAGTAGTGGCTACGATCGGTTACAACGACCGTATAAACTTAGAGTCAATTCCATTACGGGTCAGAGTGGGACCAGTGTTGCTACGATCGGGGTAGTGGGTAGATGGACTACACAATCGAGGGCATTTATTTTTTCAACCACGGTGGATACAAGTTATACACTTACCGCTATAGATGCAGATGGTAATACAGGCTCGGCGGCAAACTGGACATTTACGTTAGCACCTGGGAGCGCCGCTTTACCGGGGACTATCACTCTCGGTCCGACTACAGGTGTACTAACGGGGCGATTCACAGGGGCGAGCCCACGGACGGAGGTAACATTTCGATTGACTGATACTGGCAGCGGCAACGACCACTTCGAAGACAGAAAATTCGTTATCGAGGCGTCATCCTCAGAGCCCACGATCACTGCTATTTCACCGACACAGACCCCAACTAATGGTTATATAGAAGGGTTCTATCACCAAGATGAACTCCACCATTGGGACCCTCTAAGCAGTGACCAATTCGGTTGGTCCGTCTCCATCTCTGCGGATGGGACTCGTGCCATTGTTGGGGCGCGGTATGATGACCTACCACCCCAGTTTACCTCCAACCCCGGGTCGGCCCATATATTTGTCAGACTTGCGACTGATGATTTCTGGACCTATGAAGCTCAGCTCACGCACCCAACCCCATATAACAGTGACCATTTCGGTTGGTCCGTCTCCATGTCAGATGATGGTAACCGTGTCATTGTTGGGGTAGAACGTGATGACATTTCCACCGGCTCGACGGGGGATACTGGGTCAGCCCAAATCTTTGTAAGAGATGTGAATGGAAATTGGACCTGGGAATATGAGCTCCGCAACCCCCTCGAAGCTTCCAGCGACTACTTCGGTCATAGCGTCGCCATTTCCGGGGATGGGACCCGTGCCATCGTTGGGGCGTATTATGATGAACATTCAACGCTCGCCGTGAGCGACACGGGGTCAGCCCATATCTTTGTAAGAGATGCGACTACTACCCCTATCTCTTGGACCCATGAAAAAGAGCTCCGTCACGAGGGTGTGTCTGGACAGACTGTAAATACGAGTGACCAGTTCGGTTATAGCGTCTCCATCTCAACAGATGGGAGTCTAGCCATAGTTGGGGCGCATTATACTGACTCCCCAGAGGGTAACGCTGGGTCAGCCTACGTGTTTAAAAGGACCGTAACCGCCTGGGATCTTGAACAAAGGCTCACCAACACGGGGGGGTACCTAGGTACTGAATCCAGTGACTACTTCGGTTATAGTGTCGCCATCTCAGGGGATGGGACCCGTGTCATCGTTGGGGCGTATGGTGATAATGGCACCAACACTAGTGGCAGTACCAACACCAACGACGTGGGGTCAGCCCATATCTTTCGGAGAGATACAACTACTACCCCAATAAGTTGGGTCTATGAAAAAGAGGTCCAACACACAACGAGTATGCAAAGTATTAGTTCCAGTGACCAGTTCGGTTATAGTGTCTCCATTTCCAATGATGGGAACCGTGTCATAGCTGGGGCGCGTTATACTAATTTGGGTGGGGGTGACGCTGGGTCAGCCTATATCTTTGACAGAACTACAGGTACTAACGATTGGACCTTCAACAAAATGCTCGTCCACCCTAGTCCAGTTACCAGCGACTACTTCGGTCAGAGTGTCGCCATCTCAGGGGATGGGACCTATACCATCGTGGGGGTGTATAGCGATGATGGCACAACGTTAGACGGTACAACAACCCTCCCGGGTGACGCGGGGTCGGCTCAGATATTCAATTTGAAGCCACAATTTTTTGATACAGAAACGCAGGTATTCACGGCTACAGGTACAGGTTTTGCTAACGGGTCGACGGTACAACTGCAAGGCCAAAATGGAGCTTTATACAGCGTTGTTGATACGACGGTACCGAACGCTACCGGAACGGAAATAACCTTTAAAATGGGGGTACTTGGAAGAAGTGGTGGCTACGATAAGGCACAGTCACCATATAAAATCAAAGTCAACTCCACTACAGGTCAGAGCGGGACCAGTACTGTTATGATTGGGGTAACGGGTGGATGGGTGACGGGGTCGAGGGCATTTGTTTTTTCAACCACAGTGGACACAAGTTATACACTTGTCGGCACAGATGGTAATGGGGGTACCAACAGAACATTTACGTTAGCACCTGGGAGCGCCGCTTTACCTGGGACTATCACTCTCGGTTCGACTACAGGTATACTAATAGGGCAGTTCACAGCGGCGAGCTCGCGGACGGAGGTAACATTTCGATTGACTGATACTGCCAGTGGTGCGTTCGAAGATAGAATATTCGTTATCGAGGCGTCATCCTCTCAGCCCGCGATCACTGCTATTTTACCGGCGAGCACTTCGGTCATGGGTGGTTATCAAGTAGGGAAGTTTGGTCATCAGGATGAGATTTACAATCCATACCCCGACGCTGGTGACCAATTCGGTTATAGCGTCTCCATCTCTGCGGATGGGACTCGTGCCATTGTTGGGGCACGGTATGAGGACCAACCCAATCGCTCTACCTCCAACCCCGGTGGGGCCCATATATATACCAGACTTTCGACTGATGACTTCTGGACCTATGAAGCTAAGCTCGTGCACCCAGAGCTAAAGAATGATGACTACTTCGGTCATAGCGTCGCCATTTCCGGGGATGGTAACCGTGTCATTGTTGGGGCGTATGCTGATGACATAGAGCGCAACCCGAGTAACA
>Ga0209709_10004888_pt1 | contig 10682 bp, 6 predicted proteins | sample ArcticOcean_MG_C_2_FD_187435 | JGI IMG/M metagenome (GOLD analysis project Ga0209709, IMG submission 187435) | Marine microbial communities from western Arctic Ocean - ArcticOcean_MG_CB4_136 (SPAdes) (version 2) | ecosystem: Environmental > Aquatic > Marine > Oceanic | place: Arctic Ocean...
GTACAATACGAATTGGTGAGAAAGCCTATGCTTGCGATAATGCTGAGTGTACATTCCGAGGACTTGGAAAGAATATCTGTAAGCGTGATATTTCTGTTGATGAAGCTAAGAAGATTCTAACTGAGGGTAAGTCAGATCTAATAGATGATTTTACATCCAAGCGAGGAAAACCATTCCCTGCATATCTAGTTGTAGAAAGTAAAAAGGTTGGATTCGAATTCCCACCTAGAGCCCCTCCTGCCGATGCCACAAAGTTCCCTATAGTGGAAGGAGTTGTTGCAATGTGCACAAAGCACAATATTGGAATTATTGAAACTGCGACTCACTATCAATCTGAATCAAATTCTGAAGGATGCATCATTTCTATCATGCGTGAAATGAGCAAGCGTGCAGTCACACGCAAAGAAGCAAAGGAACTAATTGAGAAAAAGAAAGTCGGACCTTTCGAGGATTTCATCTCTAAAAAAGCAGGTAAACCATTCACTGCATCTCTCTTCATCAAAGGTAACGAATCCGTTGGATATCGCTTCGCAAAGAAGTAAGATAGCACAACCTTGACAAAAGGGACTCACGCAGAGCAGCCTGATGTACCATCAGGTCGTTATCATCGGCGCCGGCCCAGTCGGCGGTCGTTTAGCTACTGAATTGGCATCAAGAGGCATCTCAACTCTGATGGTTGAGGAACATGCTGAAATCGGTAGACCATTCCAATGTGCAGGGCTAGTTAACCCATCTGCAATGAACATGGTTAACTTACAAGATACCATATTGCAGAATGTAGATGGGGCATTAATTCATTCACCTTCAGGAATAATGGTGCCTGTTGGTAAAGACGGCATAACTCGTACACATGTGGTTTGCAGAAAAAGATTCGACCAAGGAGTTGTAGCTCAGGCTATGACTGCTGGCGCACATCTTTGGTTACTCGCAAAACCGCTCGAAGCAAACGTCACCACTAGTGGAGTGGAATTGAAAATTGAAAGAGAAGGTGAAATCCTTGATGTCAAGTGTGACTTATTGATTGGAGCTGACGGAGCACACTCATGGACTCGAAGACATTTCCGTCTTGGCCGACCTAAAGAAATGATGATTGGTTTCCAGACGGATGTTAGTGGGCTTACAGGTAAGGATAATTGGCTTGAGATGTACACTGGTAATGATATTGCTCCTGGTCTATTTGCTTGGGTAATACCGACAGGAAATAATAGTCATAGAATTGGAGTTTGGTCACGGGCTCAGGACCTTGATGGGCGGAGTGTCGAACAGTGCTATGATGCGTTGATAAATCACCCATTGTGGAAGGAAAGGTTTGCAGCGGCAAAAGAAATTGCCAGATATTGTGGTCCTGTTCCTTGTGGTGTAATTCCGAAGCCCTTCAAAGATCGTGTAATGGTAATTGGGGATGCTGCAGGTATGGCAAAACCAACAACAGGGGGAGGTATTGGCCCTGGATTTAGACAAGTTGAAGCCATTATCGATAATCTGGTCAAGGCAATACACAATGGCCGCTTGAAGTCTGGTGATTTGGCAACTGTTTGCAAACCATTCAAGGCATTTCGCAAAGAACAAGATAGGGCAAGAGCACTACGAGATTTGCTGGTAACCACGCCTGATGACGAGAAATTAGATTCACATTTTAGGATGTTCAATCGTCCGGATATTTTGGAATTAATCAATATTGAAGGCGATATTGAACATCCTGTTCCTCTGGGACTTACTCTGTTGAGAAAAGTACCTGAATTTAGAAAGTTGGCAATTAAGGCTGGCTTCAAACTGCTGTTTGCATAGGTTGGATTTCAATGGTTAATGTAAAGCACCGCATCAGATATCCTCCTTTCGAATCTGCTAAGTTGCATGCTAAGCATATTCCAATTGTTGAACATTCATTTGAGGTTGAAGGTCCCGTTATTCCCTCTTTCCGCCTTGGAAGTGAAGACTCGTGGATCGTTGAAAGAGTTGTTGAAGATGAACATGAACTAAATTCGACATACCATGGTACAACACCCCAAATTATTGAAAAACAACGTACAGGATGGTATTTGATTCCCCATCCGATTCATGCAAAGGCTCGACGTTTTATTAACGGTATAGTTGTGACATTGTTATTCTGCTTGTTCTATTTATTCGCAACACCGATTCTAGAGTCGTTTGGAATCCCTACATTTGGTACTGGAAAGGTACGTCTAGGAATGCTCGATTATCCACTCTTGGTAGTCATAGCAGGTCCATTAATGATAGCACCAATAGCACTCCGAGTTGCAGCAAATCTTGGTGATTTAAGACGGCAGAAATATTTCTTGTCCAACGCCCCACCGAGTCCGGTAATTACATTGGATGCAATCAAAAGTGGTTCTGATTTGAAAGGAAATATATCGATCAGTGAAATCCCTGATGATTGGACTGATTTGAAGGTAACATGGCGTGTAGGGATACTACCTCCTGCAAGACACAAGGTCTTTGCTGCATTAGGTCTAAATCAAGATGGACAGCCTCCACCTGGGCTAACAACAACTCTTCCGCATCATTGGGATGAAGGCCTCGATGATGGAACTGGAATGGGTGAAGACGCTCCAATGGAACGTCACGATGTTCCAGGAGGGGTTTTCTTGCGTCCAATGCGGATTATGGGCAAGGGAGGTAGTCAGAATATTGGTCTGGAGGGAGGAGATTTTGAATTGAATGCTCCGGAAGGTGATTGGCCAGGCACACTCTATGGAGGACTTGTAAGAGTGCATTGGGAACTTATTGTTAATATTGAAAGGAAGGAATCAGGGCCCCTCCTTTGGGTCTATCCACTAACTGTAGAACATCAAAATGAGAAGACTGTGAATGAGAATATTGTAATCTCAGATGGCAGAACTGAAAATGACATCTTGTGAGGCAAGGTTTCATGTGCCCGCCCCAGTGTGTATTGCCATGGGGAGCAAAGCACTCAGTGCCGTCTTCCTCACTTTGATTATGCTACTTTCAGGGTGTTTTAGCTCTGAAACTGATGAAGCTGTAGTGGATTCTATCCCTGAGGCTAAAGACATCCTTGCATCGATGGCTCTAACTGTTCCTGAGTTTGATATTGCGGTCGGAGAAATCATAATAATTGAAGGTACAGTCGAAATATCTCCTGCTGATTCAGCCCGATATTATGAGTTTATTTTAGTATCGGAAAGTGGAATTCGGGATATAGAGGCTACACTAACTGAATCTGTAGATACGATTCAATTAATATTCATGCCCGATGAACCAGGTGTCTGGCTTGTTTCTGTAAATATGGTTGTCGAGGGATTGGATAATTCGATAAAGGATCAAGTCGAATTATCAGTACTAGCGCCAGATGAAGGTAGTACAGTTTTATCATTAGATTCTGTAATTGAAATGAGTTCTTCAGCACCATTATCTATTTTAGGTGAAGTAATTCATTCTGACATCACATCATGCACGATCACTGATGGCACGCAGTCCACCACTCCGGGTGATGATGGTAGTTTTACCATAAACCTAGGACTGATTGAAGAGTCGTTTAATATCACAATTACTGCAACTTGTGGAAAATGGACAAGTAGCGAATCCATCCGGTATATACGAATTATTCTCCTTTCTGGAGACGACATGGATGGCGATGGTATCCCAGATAATTCAGATTCATGTCCGAATGGATATGGTGAAGATGATGGTTGGAACCCAAATGCTGCAACCGATAGAGATGGTGATGGATGTCATGATTATGAGGAAGATGAAGATGACGATAACGATCTTATTCCAGATGTATACGATGATTGCGCTTCTGAAATTGGCTGGGTTAGTACACTAGAAAGCGATTATGACCAGGATGGTTGTAACGATTCTATTGAAGACTCGGATGATGATAACGACGGTATATCTGACCAATTTGATTCATGCCCGATTGGAGAGATTGGCTGGGAATCAAAGCCATATACCGATTGGGATGGTGATGGATGTCGTGATCTCAGTGAAGATCTGGATGATGATAACGACTTAGTCAATGACACCGTAGATGATTGCTGGAGAGGCTATTCAAATTGGTATAGTTCGGCTGAATTTGACTATGATGGTGATGGTTGTAATGATGAGTTAGAAGATGAGGATGATGATTCAGATGGTGTCAACGATGTTAACGCAACTGGAGTAACATTGGATGAATGCCCTCGTTCACCTCTTGATGCCCAAGATATCGATGAGCGAGGTTGTGATGCTACTGAAAGAGATACAGATTCTGATGGAATTATGGATTCAGATGACTCTTGTCCAGGAACACCAATTGGCAATATTGTGAACGAAGTTGGTTGTGCTGATTTAGATGGTGATGGCGTATTCTCAAATGTAGACAATTGTTCGGATACAGAGGAGAAATGGACGCCAGATTCTGCTGGTTGCGCTGTCTACCAAATACCAGTTACATGGAAGGAAAATGGTCACGGGAGCGGTAGAATGGACACAGTATCTCATTTCTCATTACCAACTTTAGATGGAACATGGTCTTTCCGAAATGAATGGAATGGTAATGATGTTTACATTTTCTTGTTCAAATATACAGATAGTTCGGGAAATGGAAATAGCGGAGATTGGTCTAGTAATCCTGGTTCAATGATTCGGCAATTACCAGATAATGCCCACCTCTTCTACGGATCATTCGACAATTCATATCATAATGACATACTAGGTAGGCAAACCGCGGTTCAAAACGCATTGAATCCAGAAGAGGAATTGAAGTGGGAAAATCGAATCCATTACATCGATCAAGACATGTCTTCAGCGAGTGGAGGAATGGGTGATTTAATCAATAACTGGAATTCCTTCTACTACGGTATAGATAGGTTCCAAAGAGCACGTGAAATCGGTTCAATCTATGCTTGGACAAGTCAAAGCAATGACATCACCCACTGGGCATACGAGGCTCGAATGTACAATTATGAGTTCCCAACTGAAGTTAGAGAAAGTGATCCAAATGTACACGCTGTGACAATAGTAGATGAGACATGGCACAGTGGAGGCTGGAGTTCTGGCTATGGTTCAAAATATGAGAATGTGAGTATATCTCTACCCAATAACATATCGACATATGATACATTGGAAGTGTTCCACGAACATGGCTGTGAAGAAAGAAGAGACAGACATTCAGAAGGTGGTTGCCATGAATGGGATTATCTTGCTTACATGAAAATTTGCGAGCGAAATGATTCTGCTAGTTGTGGTACCGAATTCATGCGCTGGATTACCACGTATGGCCGTGAAGGACGATGGTTGACTGATATCACGCCATACCTATTCATGCTGGAGGATAATGACACTAGGACTTTCAAATATGAAGGTGCTAACAAAGGCCTAATGACAATAAAATTACTATTCTCCGATTGGGATGTTGGTGAACGTAGTAGTAGCGGTGAACAAGTATTCACCGGTGGACAATTTAATGGCCAATACAACAATGAGTCAACATACAAACGCCAACATAACTTTTCCACATTAGATGATTATGATTATGTGAAAATAGTTGCAACTATTACTGGTCATGGATTTAATCAAGATCAAGCCAATTGTGCAGAATTCTGTGACCATGAACACCACTACTACCTCAATGGTTTCCATGCCTATGAATGGCATCCAATAGTAGGAGATAACCAGGGTTGCGAGAAGCAAGTCGACAATGGTGTAGTGGCTAATCAGTATGGCTCTTGGCCTTATGGTAGAGCCGGATGGTGTGCTGGACAAGATGTCAAACAATGGACATATGACATCACAGATTGGGTTGATAATTCATCCACAAATAATCTTGAGTACAAAGGACTGTTTAACGGTCAAGAGTACGTACCTCAGGATACAAATGGTGGAGGAAGAGAGATTCGCGCCAACATTTGGTTGGTATGGTATGATCAGAATTGAGATGGTGGCGGTGCTGCTAAATCTTCTAACTGAGTTTCAGGCTGAGGCGTAGGTAATATTTCATAGCGAGAATTCCTTCTTCTGGGACGAAATCCAGCCCTGACTATTGCATCTTGCAATTCAACTTCGCTAGCCTCTATTTTATCGGTACCAGAGGCGGATACTACGTTCTCCTCCATCATGGTAGAGCCTGCATCATCAGCACCTCCTAGAAGCGCCATTTGCGCAATCGACAGACCCATTGTTGGCCATGATGCCTGTATGTGAGATATATTATCAAAGAATAGACGAGATATGGCGATATGGCGAAGATATTCACTAGGCCCTGCACCAAGTTCAACTCTGTTCCTGCCGCTATTACGCTTGCCGTATGAGTTGTTCTCCAATTGGACAGGCCATGCGATAAAGGAAGTAAAACCAATAGAATATTTGAGTAGATTTGCATCCTGCAAATCTCTAATTCTCCTCATGTGTTCTATACGATTATCAAAGGACTCTCCAAAACCAAATACATTTGTAGCACTAGTAATCAATCCAAGAGACTGTGCTTCAGACATGACTCGCAACCAATTCTCAGGAGCTCCCTTTTTGGGGGATACATCCTTGCGAACTTCATCGACTAACATCTCTGCACCACCGCCAGGTAGGCCATGCATTCCTGCATCCTTGAGATGCTGCAGTACTTCCAAAGTAGTAAGGTTAGCAACTTCTGCAATACCTTCAATTTCAATGGGAGAAAAGCAATCCAAATCAATAGTAGGATGGAGATTGCGTAGAGATTTTAACAAATCGGTATAATATTCAATTCCTAAATCGGGATTAACCCCCCCTTGCATAAGAATCCGGACACCTTGTATTTGTTCAAGTTCCTTAACACGCTGACTTATTTCCTCAAGAGTTTGAGTGTATGTTTCTTCATGCCCTGGAGGCCGGTAAAAAGAACAGAACTGACAATTTATTGTACAGATATTCGTGTAATTGATATTTCGATCGATAAGGTATGTCACTTCTTCAACGCCATTTATCTGCTGCCGTCTGATATTAGCAGCACTTCTAAGGGAATGAAGTGGAGCATCGCGATATAATGTTACTGCGTGCTCGGGAGATAACCTCTCTCCCGTAGCCATGTGTGACGACAATATTTCACTCCAATCCATAGTACCACCTCAGGCGGTTCCTACTAACGATTCAATATTAGCAATTGTTTTTGGGCAATCACCAGAAAGAACATCTGGGTCGTCTCTAGTTACCAGTACATCATCTTCTATTCGTATACCAATATTAGCATACCTAGCGGGGCAGTCAACATCAGGTCGCCATGCACCGAAGTACAAACCTGGCTCTACCGTTATCACCATGCCCTCTTCAAAAACGCGGGCTTCACCATCTGGGCGATAGACACCAACATCGTGCACATCGAGTCCAATCCAATGTCCTGTATTGTGCATGTACCATTTGCTCAAGTCACCTGATTCTGGTGCGAGTGATTCCTCTAAAGTTTGTTTGGTAACACCCAACTTAATCAATCCTTCAGCCAGAACTCTCCTAGCTGCTTGGTGAGGAGCATCATATGGCCGTCCTACTCGACATTCATCTATTGCCGCTAATTGCGAGTCTAAAACTATCTGATAAATTTCAGCTTGAGCTTCACTGAACTTGCCATTTACTGGCCAGGAACGAGTAATGTCGGATGCATATCCTTTGTATTCACAGCCAGCATCGATAAGAAGTATTTCACCATCTTCACAGGTATCATTGTTTACCGTGTAATGCAACACTGTAGCATTATCACCACTGCCGATGATACATGGATATGCTATTCCTGATGTTTTACAATACTTGAAAACCCCTTCAATAATTGCCTCGAGTTGCCACTCACCAACACCTGGTCTTGTGTTGACCATGGCTTGTATGTGCGCTTGGCTAGCAACTTTTGCAGAATGTCGCATCAATTTTATTTCTCCTGCAGATTTACGTAATCTTAGTTCATTAATTTGTGGAGAAGGGTCTACGATGCTTACGGGACCAGTACCCAACTTTTGCTTTGCTCGACTGTTAGTCTTCATTTCTTGTTCGACTAAAGAATCTACATCTGGGTCTACACCCATCTTGACAAATACACGAGAGCAATCTACGAGCAGCTTTGACATAATATCAGATAATTCGTCATGCGAATATGCAATATCGACTGGCCAGTTAGCAACTGCACCTTCTGTCCCAGGTCGGCGACCTTCCCAAATCTCCTTGAGAACATCTTTTGGTTGAACAAAAATTGCTGAGATCCATTTTCCATCCACATTGTAGGCGCAAAATACAGCATCGGGTTCTTCCCAGCCACACAAGTATAGCATGTCACTGCTAGTGCGGTAGGGATAGTGGACATCGTTTGACCGTGTAGACACATGTGGTGCTGTTATGATTAGTAAATCACTAGGCCTAAGTTGTGAATACAATCTTGCTTGACGAGCACGATACTCGTCTTCGCTAATTGCAACAGGTTCTGGGCCCACTGCCTGTAGAGAGTCGTCCCACATGTGTATCCGGTGTAGGGACTGATTTTTCAGTCCTTGCCTTCAGAAGAGGCATTAGAGTCAGTCCAGATCATATTTTCATCTTGCTCTGTATTAGTTTCTTCACTAGATGTTGATTTGCTTGAATTATTCCATTTTGGCATGCTAGAGGACTGATATTCTGACAGCCTCTTTCTTCGAACGTACAATACAACGATTCCAAGTACAGAAATGAATAATAAAATAGCCATTGTGTTAAATCCATCCTCAGTAACAACCTGCTTTGCACTAACAATGATGTCCATCTCATGAGTGACATTTGCACCGTCATCATCTGTAATTACCAGACGTAATTCATGAGTTCCAACATCCATGTTTTTCGCTTCGAGATGGGCTGAAGTAGAAATTAATTCATTGTTGAGGTACCATTGATAAATTATTGAAGAACTATCACTACCTGTATCCTGAACCAGTGCAGACACCTCCAAATCATCACCATCTACTAATTCCCATGAATTCAAATTAGATATTTCGATGTCATCCAACAGTAGTTCAAGCGTTGGATCAACATTTGCAACATCGATTGTCACCGTTTTACTTGAGCGTCTACCGACCATGTCAACAATATCGATTTTAATAGAATAAGTGCCAGAATGTTCGGGATTAAGTGATAATACCATTCCATCTGTTTCAGATTGCTCAGCAGCCCTCACATCACCATCTGGTTGGGTGATATACCATACTGCTTGCAAATCAGGACCCCAAATCCCATCTCTTGAGTCACTACCATCAATTATTACCAAATCACCCTCGAAGGCGTGTTGTGGGCAAATTAGTTCGGCTTCAGGGTCACTCTGGTCAACATAAATTTGGACACTGACTGGAGATGAAATTCGTAGATACTCATCCTGTAAGGTGTAATTGAAGGTCCAAACACCATCATCTAACTCTAATTGTGTAGCATTGATAGTGAATGTAACTTCATCACCAACCCATGTTAAATCTGCTATCGAGGTATTCATACTACCATCACATGCTCCTAATGGTGCATAACACCAAGATAACGAAAGTTTAGCATCGGAATTATCACTATCGGCAAGGACAACTATGGCAGATAATTTCGCTGGCTCATCCACAATAATAATTCCTGCATGTAAAGGAAATATCACAGGATCATGAGGTCCTTCACCAATGAAGATAATTCGATTTAGATATTCTTTCTCGAGATTAAATGGCTGGCTTATCTCTAGCCAACATGTGCAGTTTATCCCTTGGACATCTACTGTGATTGACCAAACCCATAATCCATCATCAACGGGAATTACTTCACTGAAATAGTCCCCACTCCTAAGTATGTCACGATCGTGAGAGGGGTCAGTAACATTGTATAGTATCCAATTTGCATCTTGTGCTGGAATGGTCGTAGAACCATCTACCACTAATGTTTCATTAAACCAAGCACCATCTTCCAAATCACTGGTTATTTCAGAACTGCTATCAGAAAGCGAAGTTTCAATCGCAATACTATTTGGAAGCAGAACGGCCAAAAGCAATAGCGAGGCCAACAGCGAGTTGGTCCTCGATAGTCGCTTCATTTATCATTCCTCAAAGGCGTTACAAAGCTGACCTTGCCCAGGGAAACTGTTGATATCACGTGGATTTGTATCCCACTTATATTCACAGTAATTGGTATGCCCATCACCATCTGTATCCACCATACGGTCTACATTGTCATAAGGATCGAAGTTGAAGTAATACTCCCAACCAGTGGCCATACCATCATCATCATGGTCTTGGTAGAATACTTCTGGTCCGTCATCCCAGTCGTCACCATCTGAATCATTAGTGATTGGATTGGTTCCATTGATATACTCTTCCAGATTAGTATAATTCTCTAGATTATCATAGAACATCTTACCGTCCGAAGTATCAGGGTCTATGTGACAGTTACTTGATTGAGGGTCATCGTATGAAGGGCAATATTTAGCAATCAATCCTGTACGGTTCAACCCATCCTGATCGGGGTCTTCCATACCATCATCGATTCCATCTAAATCAGAATCTTTCAATGATGGGTCCATAACACCACGAGCGCCATTTGCGCTAAATGTAGAGTTGTCAACCAATCCCATAATCAGAGCTTGCTCTGAGTATTTTACTTCCCAACCATCAGGTAGCATGTCCCCATCTGTATCATCATCGACAGGATTTGTATTCCATCGATCTGGGGCTTCAGCACCGTTAGCAAGAGTGTCATTATCGATGTCATAAGTGTCG
>Ga0209709_10004889_pt1 | contig 10681 bp, 8 predicted proteins | sample ArcticOcean_MG_C_2_FD_187435 | JGI IMG/M metagenome (GOLD analysis project Ga0209709, IMG submission 187435) | Marine microbial communities from western Arctic Ocean - ArcticOcean_MG_CB4_136 (SPAdes) (version 2) | ecosystem: Environmental > Aquatic > Marine > Oceanic | place: Arctic Ocean...
ATAATATCTCTTTTACCAGACCATCCACCAAGCAGCGCCTATCTCTACAAGTAGGTCAGCCCCCGTGTTGTATGCCCACTTCTTCTTAGTACCATAGACTTCTGCAGTACCTTCTACGAAGTATTCGAAAATTTCCCATGCAACTCCAATTATGACCACCCATAAGACTGCCCATAAATCCGAGCAACCTAACCATTGAGCTACCTTAGCAATAAACAGACCAGCTGCTATATGATAGGATGTCCAATGGTCAAGTTGACCACTTGAAAGTTGCCAATTTACAAATTTTGCAATTGGACTATTCATTCTAAAATCCAGTTAATATGCCGGCACTTGATGCCCAACCAGCTACTAAGAATCCAACTACAAATCCAATTCCAATTCCCCAAATTTTATCGAGGTGTTTGTTTAAGAAATCCATGTTATTTACTCCCAATAAATTTAGAAAAGAAACCTTTTTTCTTCTTCTTGCCTTTCTTACTAATCTTCTTCTTCTTGCTCTTCTTCTTTTTCTTTATCTCTTCCATTCCAGCACTATTGTTCATATCACTAGCTTGTACAGTTGGAACTGCTCCAAAAAAGATTAAAAAAGAAAGTACCCATTTGATTGTATTTTTCATAATACACTCCGTGTTTTGTTAATAAAAAACTTTATATTAATAAATATGTCAATAATCCATTCTAACGTTAAATCTCATAGGAATTTTTGTACTTTTTGGTATTGGTTTAGATAATTTAGCATAACCCATGAGTGAATTTTGTTCATCATATAGTCCAACTTCTGTTATGTAGGTTGGAACGTTACTGCCTGTTAAATTATCTTTTAATTGACCTCTTCCATTAGAATGAAATACTGTAAAATTTGATGTGTTGTTTAATTCATTTGGTAATGCTTCACATGTCCAATCATAAGTCGTAATCAAATTACTTCCTTTATATCCAATGCTATAATCACCAGAAGTCACATCTGTGTAATCATTACTACCATCGAATGAAGCCGTTTCCGTTATCGTGAATGCCCCAATGTCATAAAATATATTACCAACATAATTATCGACTGATGATAGTGCACTTACGGATTGTGAGAAAGTTGCATTAGTAGAATATAAATTTCCTTTTTTATCATCTACTAATCTTGCAGTTGTTGTGGTATCGGTTAAACTAAATGAACCAGGTTTTATTCCTTCGTTAAATTGAGATTGCGAAACAAAACAAATAGAACCACTTTTGTAAAACTTATTTAGAAATATACCAGATTGTTGTTTTTTATCTCCAATAGTAGGTACGGTATTAAATAAAGGATTAGTATCTGTATACTCTGAACCACTTAGATAAAAATTTATACGAGCAAAATGATAATATTTTGATAAAGTCTCATCAGTAGAACCCGATATAAAGGCTTGTCTTTCTACTTCAGATTGATTTAAAGTATAACTCTTATGAGCATTAAACTCATAAGTATTTTGTTGTTCATTAGTAAAGTATTTATACATTCCATGACATTAATAAGTAAGTCTTACTTTAACTATCGCCTCGGAACTAAAATTCTTATTAAGAGCTGAACTTAATCTTCCAACTGCAATTAAATTGCTTTGATTATCATATAGACCAACCTCACTAATGTAAGTTTGTGGATTTGTTACCATATCAGAATGTCTAATTGTGTAATCCGAACCACTCCAAAAGGTTATATTTTGAGATAAATTAAATTGACTCACTTTAGCTCTACAGAAATAATCATAAATATATTGTTTTTCTTCAGAACGTAGTGTTACTGAACCAAGTTCCATCGCACGTGCTATTTTCCAAGCATTATCAGCGGCATCAGTAACTCTCAAATCTGGCGCTAGTCCATTAAACTGATTTACTGCTCCACCGGCCATTTGATAGGCAGCCGTTGAACCACTACCAGGTAAACTTGAAGAAACTTGATTAGCACTTAATACCATTAATCCAGCATCAGGATAAAATTTTCCATAAGTAGTAGCACCTACTTTCGTACCAGCAGAACCCGATACAATACTATAAACCTCACCAAATGGCGATCCAGGTGTTAGAGCATCTACCGTCTTGCTATCATCGGTTAATGATAATGAAGTAGCAACACCGGCCGTAGTGGAACCTGATAATGTTATAGTCCATGTGCCAGGATTTAATCTGTCTTTCATTTGTAGTCTTTCGGCTACAATAAAATAAGCATCAGGCGTATTGGTACTGGCAATACTAAATTGAGCCCCATCCCTAATATTAGTTGCACTTGGTTCGGTGTAATTATAAAATTGTTTATAAATAGCTTGAGTAGTACCTTCTGTGGTTGTTGATTGTTCAGCACTACCACTACCATCAATATGACCATAACTAACACTAAAATGATCTTTACTATTATATTGTACATTATAATAATAAGATTTTTGAGCCGCGGATAAGGATGCTGTTGTAAAGTTTGAACCCGCCAGAGTTCCTACTCCACCATCATGGAATCCGTTTGTTACTGTTATTCGTGTTGTTACTGTGTCTTCTGTTGGATTTAAAGTTTTAAACATATTATTCTACCTTATGCTACGTTGTTTGCTTCTACGGTTACCGTAATAAATGTTGGGGCAGCTCCTTCACGAGTTACTTCAACACCAAATGATTTTTGACTTGTTATCTGTTGTGGATGAGCACTCAATACAAGCTGACTTTTGTTTTCAATTATAGCTATAACAGGATCTGGATAATCAAATGATGGATTGTTTCCAGCTTCACCAATTACGTTCATTTCAGATCCTTTTGTAGTTATTCCCCTGATATCTAATATTCTGAAATTAAATAAAGCATTATCGGTTGATGGAAATACAGTTGGGATAATAGTAATATTATTACTTTGAGTTTCACTTGCAATTTTTGTTATAGTTATGGAAGTATTTTCAACTGTTATAAATGAAAAATTTTGAACATTACGTTCACCCGTTCCATATAGTTTTGAACGCATAAATACATTATCATCTGGTACTGCTTCTAACATCGGAAGTGATGTAATGGCACTTCCATATGAATCTGAACCACTTGGGTGATTCGGATTATACAATGTATAATCTACACCAGTATCACCAAAAGCAAATTTACTAATTCCTAATGGTTGCCCTTGTGCTAATTTTTGTCTACCAATCTTCGTTAAGATAGCATCTACTATGACGGTATCGTTGTCTAATATTCCCATAACATTAATCCTTGTTTAATATAAATATATTCAAATTATTTTTTACCTAATTACTTTTAGTTTCTTTAACGTATCCGAACCACCCACGTTAATAGTATAGGCCGGGTTTGTTCTTTGTGGATCCAAATCCATTGGGTCAGTACTGGGGTTTGATCCATTATTTTGTGTTCCTTTGTAAATTAAATTATCCAATACATCTTTACTTGTTCTAGCGTGAATATAATGATTTGATGGATAAGTTATATTACCATCACTATCTGTTCTAAAAAATCTTGTTCTACCTATCATTCTACCTGGCTCATCATACTCTGCAAAAAAGGAATTATAAGTATAGCTACCACTATCTATGAATTGTCTATTATGAAAATGTCTAAAATTATCATGGTGGTTATATGGTTGTCTTTGTGTTCCTCTACTTGCATAAGTACCACTTACGGGATGAAATTCTTCTGTATCACCTATGGTCGGAAAGGTAAATCGCGTTTCATACTTATAAGTATTGAAATCTCCATTTAGACCTTCATTACTTGATTTAAAATAAACTTGATTATCACCTTTGCCGTGGTTTTTATAAAATTCATTTTTACTACCTAATAATATACTTGTAATATCAGGTGTCATCGTATAAATTGATTCTGTTTTTGAATTAGATAAATCAATTACATTCAATGGAGTCGAATGATTTGTTTTCACATTTTCATTAAGAGTTGAAGTTAAGTTCATTTCATCAGTAAGTACATCTATAGTTGAATTTTTAACATTTTGATTTGCAAATGCACTTGTAGTTAATTCATCATTTGGTATATCTAATGTAGCATTTCTCACATTTTGATTTGCATTTGAAGATATATCAGGTTCAAACGTAGCAGAACCTAAACTACCTACTACTAAATTTGGATTCAATTGAGTTTGTAATTTAGCATTTTTTATTCTTGACCTAAATAAAATATCATTTTTTACATCATAGGAAATATCAATTTTTGTTCTAGCAGGTACTGTTGTTTTTAAATTATCTATAATAGAATTATTAAATATATTTTCCGCGGTCTTTAAATTCTTAACTACATCAACTTTAATGATATTATTGCTGATTAGTTTTTTTCTCAAATCAAGTAAATCACTATAAATGCCATTTGTATTCTCATCATCAACATAATCATCTAATCTAAAATCAGACATCATATTAATCACCATAGAATCTATTGCATTAGTATAAGAAATAGATTTTCCAATTTTATTTGAATGTTTCCTTACTGGTTTACCATCAATCTTTGGATTTACTAAAGTTTTTCCCGTAGGACTTAATGCACCTTGAGTATAAAGTTTAGCTCCAATATTTGTTTGATTATCACTTACAATTTCATCAGTTCCCTTTACGTTGAATTTATACATTGTCTGCTCTGTCATACTTGTTTTAACATTTAAACTAGGTTGAGTAGAAATTAACTGACTATAATCTTTAGTCTTGTGTGGATTAGAATCATGAAGTTTCAATGAAGCAGAATTAGGATGTCTATTATAATTTGGTATATTTTCATCCAATTTAAATCTATAAACAACATCATCAACTCCGGATGTAACAGAACCACCTACTGTACTGTTATAATTTAAAACGTGTTGTTTAAATTTTGACATACTGACATAAGCATCCCACGCCCTAACTTCAGCAACTGAACCACTTATTGTTTCACCCATAAGTAAATTCTGACTCGTTAAGGCAGATGATGTAATAAAATTTTGATTTATATTTGAACCGGATAGTGAGACTACATCATGTGATGACATACTTATGAATTGTACATTTCTAATTTTATCATCATCTTTTCTGGCTACAAACATATGATAAGATTGAGTAAAATTAGAACCAGCTGGTGTATTACTTGCAGTTACTACATTTCTCTGTACCATTACGTTGAAAATATTATCACTCATTATATTACTAATGTAATCAGTTGACATGGAGATGTGATTTGTACCAATTGCACTGGATACATTTTCTTTATAGTTTAATCTAAATTCAAGCTTTCCTTTTGTATTTGATGAGCCGGATGGTACAACTCTTAAATCCCAATAATCATTAGAACCACTTGATCTTAATAATGTTTGTGTATTAGTTGATTTGTCAGCATTGAATAAAAATTCTATTCCATTTGGATTGGCATCATTCGTCCACCAATCTAATGCTAAATAATCAGAACCACTTGTTAAATTTAACATTGGAAATGCTACACTTTCTTGTATGAACGATATATTACCCTTTTTATTTTTTAATCCATCTAACAAGTCATCCGCGGTATTATCAACGACAGTTGGATTATGTTCATCTACAGAACCACCATATTCACTTAATTTAAAAGAGTTGGCATCAAATCCATATAAATTTAATAATGAACTTAACGATGCTTGCGTTCCTTTTGATTTATAAACATAAAGTACATTATTGAGTATTTTTTTCCATAGTAAATTTATAGCACCTTTCATACCAAATCCATCACCTTGATTACTTTCTAAATAATTTGTAATGCTTCCACTATAGGGATTCATCAAATCAAATCCTATTGAGTCACCAATGATTGGTAATAAATTATCCGGTATTGAGTTAGGATTTTTATATCCCATTTTATAAAAGTTTTGATAATTGTCGATATAACTTCTTAATAAATCAAATTGTTCTCCCAACATATTTACGAAATCTCTAAGAGTTTTATGTGCCTCATCAGTTCGTAAAGAAAACGGTAAGTTATTAATTAATGAATGTATATTATCATTATCATAATTTTCTGCAGTAGTTAGTAATGCATCATACCAACTATTCCACGTGGTTGAACCGGCATAACTACCACTTGGTGGTCTGTAGATATTACTGAATGGATGTATGTCGGTTGGGTTATTGTATGAAACTTTTACATCTGTAAAATAAGTATTAGTTGTCGTTTGAGCATTGTAAAATATTGGAAATAAATCACCTTGAGGCATAATAGATGCCGTAACGGCACCTGCTATATTTGAACCTTTTTGAGTAGTAGTATTTGGAAAAAAATATGGTCTGTGGTCTCCACCATCTGTTATGCCATAAGCATACCCATCGCCAATACTTCCACTTGTTGAGGCAAGTCTTACATTTGAACCGGATAGTATTTCATAGTATGTGTCGGCTGAACCAGACCACCTATTATCCGCACCAAAATCCATATAAACTACAGTTGCAACTCCATTACCAAAATCACGTGGCCTCCAAAACAACTGCTCTCCTTTGAAAATATATCTTTGATAATTAGATCCAGTAGATGTTGGGTTTAATATGGCAGAACCACTATAGGCTTCAAATGGTATTCTTCTCCTATAATAAGAATAATCTTGGGCAGTTCCAAAGAAATCATAATTAATATTTGCATTACCACCATCTTGTGTTAAATTAAAATTACTCCCATGTGATGCGGCACTTCCCGTAAATCCTCTCATAATGAAAGATAAATAAACGGCTTTATTGGTATTATAGAATGGTGGGTTTTCTGCATTATAAACATCGGTAAATAAATGTAAATAATTACTATCAGTTGTTTTTTTATATACTATATCAAATCCTTCGGAATCTATAGTTTTGGTTAAAGGATTCGCATTACTATCCGTGAACCTATTACTGAAATCCGTTCCGGCTAAATTACTTCCAATACCAGGAGCAGAAGCACTTGAGTAACTTTGACCATCCGTGTATAAGAAATTTTCATAATGAGTAAAATTATTCTTAATAACTTCAACTTGATTGAATAAATCTTTTCTCTTTTCTACTACATTAGCAGTACTTACGTTTGATAATGAAGAACTTATCTCACCATACAGTCCTTCAAGTTTAACTGCCTTGGTTTTAAAGTTTTTTAATCTAGATTCAGCAGAACCAAAGAACGAATGATTTGAAAATTTACTATAATCTATATTTAGATTTATATCTTTCTTTTGTCGTTGTAATTCATTAATTATATTCGGAGATGATGAACCCGTTATCTGGTTATAATTTGAATAATCATCACCAGTTGTAGTTGCTTCGGTAATGTATCCTTCGTCAATTTCCAATCCTAATCCGGATATTGCCAATTTTTCTCTATCTATAAAAAATATTGTTTCGGTTTGTGTTGATAAAAACTTATTTACTATTCTAAAATCTTTACTTAAAGTAGAAACATTATTCGGTAAAGGTTGATTTAATTTTATAATTAAAGTTCTTTTACCATTAGTTATGTCATCAAAGGCATAACCATTAATTGGAATTAATCTACCTTGACTTAATTCTAAAAAGGAGTTAAATTGATATGTACTATTTGGGGCACGATAATCAATACCATTTAGAAAACTAGTAATATGGTTTTTTAAATTATTATCAAGAGCATCTACATAAATCTTTTCATTAACTTCAATTCTTATTTCCTTTCGACTTGGTGATATTTCAGAAATATACCACTCATCATTTTCTCTAAATCGTTGTATGAAATCAAATTGTAAATTATAATTATTTTCAGAAAAACCAGTTCTATCTAAATACTCATTTGGTTTTAAAAATATTTGTCCATCTGATATGTAAAAATCTAAATCTTGTTCTAAATCTTCATTTTCTAAAAAAGAACCCACATCGGAAAATACGGATAGTTTAATTTTGGGATAACCCCTCCCTCCATCTTGACCACCATTGTTCCAATGCACCTGCCCAAAAGATGCCTTGTCCGTAACTCCATGTGTAGTAGCCCACCATCCAGTCATTTGACCATCATCATTATCAGTATCCCAAGCAGCTTTTAAATCAAAATAACTATCTACATAGTATTCCCAAAAATTTGGAATAGAATAGTTTTCATTATCTGATATTAATTGTAATGTATCGTTATTATATGTGGTTAATATTTCCATTAAAATGCCTGTTTATCTGTATTCTGTTCTAACAATGGAGTTTGCATTACACCTTGTTTTTGTACTCTACCACCTTTAGGTTGATTTACTTTATAATCCCCTATTAGAATTGCCTTATCTGCAGTTCCTGTTTTGTTTTGTATTGATAAATACTCTATATCTTGTGGATTTAAATCAACAATACAATCATTATTACTTATAAATATGTCAGTAGCAAAACTATTGATTGGTAAAGTATTGATGTTGAAATTATTATCTACGATTGATTGTTTATCATTCGTTATGAAGTCATAAATGTCAAGTGGTTTTTTATACATACGTGTCGTGGATAAATCCAATTGACCTGGCGTTTCACCATATAATCCCTTATTAAAATTATCAATAAAGTCTCTACTGGATTGTCTTTCTAAATAATCTTCTTCTATAAAGTTGTCATCTTTTTTTATTTTCTCTACTGAATTATTATATTTAGAATCTTCATCTAATCCACCTATGATTGCTTCTTTGTTTGATAAGGGCAAGAAGTTAAAATCAGTTCCACCGAATATTGAGAAGTCTTGTGATTTAAGTAGACCATCGTTTATTACTATATTTTTATTCACAAGATAAGTTTGTAATAAAAGTGATTTAAATTTATCATATTTATAAACAATTATTTTTATGGATTTCACACCAGGAGTATTATACGTATGATTTACTAAATCTTGTATTGGTTTTGCATGGTTATGCCGTGATGATTTCCATTTCTTTAAAAAATAATTATCGGGTTCTGGATACTCTTCTGTATCATATAAACTAAAAAAATATGATTCTTTTATCTGATCGTCAGTTAATAAACTTTTCTCATCCCCCCATTGAATTACTTGATAAGTATAATAAAATAATCCACCTAATTCTTCTATGAAACTAGCAGCATCGGTGGTTTCCATATAAAAAAGATTCAATAAATAATTCGAAGTACCTGATTCATCTATTTCATTTAGGAAAGTTTCGCCGGAGCCGTATACATCTAAATTGAGTTCAGCTTTTATAGGATAAGATGAATCAAACATCGACAACTCATCTAACTCACCTCGGTATAAAAAAGCTTTATCACTTCCACTTATATGAACATTAACTGAAAACGATGTTTCTTCGATAGCACTTAAAATAATATCATCAGTTAAGAAGAAATTATAACTAAAAGTCGGCGATCCAAGTAAATTCCAAAAGTCGTCATCTTCAGTTTGCATTTCAAGTTCCCAAAATCCAAAATCAGAGTTGGGATTAACTAGCGGAGGATATATTATGTTTCCTAAAACTCTATCATCGCCATCACCTCCTGTCCCAAATCCAAATTTAATTGGGAAAAAAAGTTCATGAGTGAAGTCACCTTCGGCAAAAATATCACCGGTCACTTCTCGTTCAAGAGTCAACCCCATATCACCACCGTCATCAAATTCAAATACAAGTGGTGAAGGTGGAACGTATCCATCTCTTGGTTTTATAAATGCCATTGTTGAGTCTAAACTTAATATTTTGTCCACTTTAAGTGTTTGATTGTTTAGATTCCACTCATCAATGGTTGGGTCGCCACCATCATAATAATACCCCCAAACGGCAAAATGTCTATCTCGTTTCTCAATAGAAAGTTCTTCATCCTGGGCCGATGGATTGTTGTCGGTGATATCTTCATATTGAATGGTTGGTATATCGGCTATCTCATTGAGGCCCAAACCCTCTTCCGTTGAAATACTATCAGTAATAATATCACCGGTGAAACTGTCACCACCTCTACGATACATAATCCGCCCAAGTTGTATTATATCTTGGTCAAATGCTATATTAACCGGCCGGCCTTTTGCATTATCGTCATGAAAATCTTTTCCCTGTATAAATATTTTGTTCTTACCAACAAATGAATTCCAATTCCCCAATGAAAACTTTTCTAAATTATCATTATCCAAACCAAGTTCTACTATAGAACCACTTGGGTAAACACCTGGTTTTTTCAATGATGGATAATTATCGTATTTATTATAAGCCATTAGAATGCCTGTTCTGAATTATTCTTTTCTATACCATCAGGTATGATTAAAGTATCTGTTTTTAATCTCAAATCATTATCAAGTGAAACTTCAAAATCTTGAATATAATTAAGTTTGCTTAAATTTGTCTTATCAATCAAGTCATCTGTAGTGGTTTGGTCGAAATCAATATTTAGAATTAAATTATTATCTTGTTCATTTAAATTTACAATTGATGCTAATGAAGCACTTCCATATGTAGTTTCTACATTAACATCGTGTTCAAACATACCAAATGTATCTATTTTTGGTAATACAGGATAATAATAATCACCATCCCATACTTGTTCTGATTCATCATTAATACTTATCTCAACATAAGATTGTCTTGGTGTTTTTATTCCCGTTGACACGCCAATATCATCATCTATATCAACATCATTTGTTTCAATACCAGATAAATTAAAATAAGTAAAATCTTTTGGTATTATGTTTTGCCAATAATTATTTTGATTTGGTATATCACTATCATCACTTTCAAATCCCAAATGTTCCCACATTGGTTTTACACCTT
>Ga0209709_10004892_pt1 | contig 10678 bp, 10 predicted proteins | sample ArcticOcean_MG_C_2_FD_187435 | JGI IMG/M metagenome (GOLD analysis project Ga0209709, IMG submission 187435) | Marine microbial communities from western Arctic Ocean - ArcticOcean_MG_CB4_136 (SPAdes) (version 2) | ecosystem: Environmental > Aquatic > Marine > Oceanic | place: Arctic Ocean...
GAAAGTGAGGTTACTGATAAAGGAGTTACAAATTCTTTAGCACTTTTAGTAAGAATAGTTTTAACTTCTGTACCATTTTTTTTTAATAACCTAATAATTTCTAAACTCTTATATGCAGATATACCTCCACATATTATTAAAAGTAACTTTCTTTGCGATAAATTATTCATTGGGCAAATTAAAATACTAATAGGCCAAAGATTACAAGCAGTAATAACCCAACAATAGACTGGTTTCTAAACGCAATCATTTCAGATTTCTTTTGGTTTAGGGCTGTAAAGGAGTTTGAATTATGAGGTATTTGTCCACTTGCTAAAAATGTAAGTGCTTGATTAGCTTTATCCATAATTTCTGGAAAATCAGGTAATCTTTTAATTACTTCATTAGTACTTTTTAAACCTTCATTTAAAGTATTAATAGGATCTTTAGTTTCTCTTAACCAACTTTCCAAAACTGGTTTTGAGGTTTCCCAAATATTAGTATCAGGATTGAGTTTTCTTGCGACGCCCTCAACTACAACCATAGTCTTTTGTAACATTAATAATTGGGGTTGGGTTTGCATATTAAATTTTTCCGTAACATCAAAAAGTTGTTTTAATAATTTTCCTCCAGAAATATCCTTAACAGACTGACCAAAAATTGGTTCACCAATAGAGCGTAAGGCTTGAGCCAGATCATCTACTGGAACATCTTTAGGAACAAGACCAGCAACCAGATGCACTTCAGCAACTTTTTTATAATCTCTCTGAATAAAACCAAATAAAATTTCTGCTAAAAATCTTTTACTAAGGTTGTCTAATCTACCCATAATACCAAAATCAATTGGCACAATTTGTCCATTGTTATCAATAAAAATATTTCCTTGATGCATGTCAGCATGAAAAAAGCCATCTCTAACAGCATGCGTTAGAAAATGTTGAATAATATCAGATGCAATTCTTTTAGTATCAATATTTCTTTTTTGTAAATCTTCAGTTTCACGAATAGAAACACCGTCTACCCAATCAAGTGTCATTACATTTTCATTTGTAAAGTTCCAATAAATTACGGGAACTTTAAAACCAGCATCATTCTTTGTGTTTTCAGCATATTCATTTGCAGCAGCAGCTTCAAATCTTAAATCCATTTCAAGGTTAGTTATTTCTTTAAGTAAAAAAACAACTTCAATTAATTTTAATCTTTTGGTTTTTTTAACAAATGATTCAACAAAAAAAGCAAAAAGCATCAACGCATCTATTTCATCATTAAATATTTTTTTTATATTTGGCCTCAAAATTTTAATAGCCACATCTTTAATTGTACCATTATCATTTATTTTGGCTTTGTGAACTTGAGCTATTGAGGCAGCTGCAACTGGTTCACTTAAATCTATTATTGAATTAAAAGTTTCTTCTCCTAAATCTTTTTTAATGATTGCTCTGGCTTCAGATAATGCAAAAGCTGGAAGCCTATCTTGCAAGCCTTCTAATTGTTTAGCTAATTCATCCCCAATTATATCTGGCCTTGTAACTAAAAACTGTCCCAATTTGATGAAAGTTGTTCCCATCGACTGGAGTGATTTTGAGAGCCTTTCTCCTTCAGTATTATTTAAATTATTTTTTTGATGATTTGAAAAAGAAAAGGAAAGTATTTGAAATAGAATCTTAATAATCAGAGGAGGTTTTTTAAATTTAGAAACAACATTTAAAATATCAGATTTAGCTAATTTTCTTCCTAATTTAAATAATGTAAATAGTTTTTTAATCATTAAACCTTCCATCCAGAGTGAATTGCTACAATTCCTCCAGACAAGTTCCTATAAGTACAATTTTCAAATTTATTTTTTTCCATTAATTCAATTAGCTCTTCTTGATTAATAAATTCTGCAATGCTTTTGATTAAATATTCATAAGGTTCCTTCTGACCTGCGATAGCCCAGCCAATTAAAGGAATAAGTTTAGAATAATTCTTATAAATAAAATCTAAATTTGAGTTTTGAATTTTTGAAAATTCCAAACACAAATAGCGACCACCTGGCCTTAAAACACGATAAGCTTCTGAAAGAGCTTTATTAAGGTCTTTAGTATTACGTAAGCCAAAACTAATTGTATAATAGTCACAAGAACTATTTTTTATAGGTAATTTTTCTGCTGGAGCAATCAACCAATTAATATTTTTATAAGAAGTTAGTTTTGTCTTACCCTTGCTAACCATTCCTTTATTTGGATCTACACAAAAAATTTTACCATCTTTATTGGTTAAATCTAAAAAAAGCTTACCAAGATCACCAGTACCACATGCGACATCAATTAAAGTTTTGTCTTCTGAGGGATTCATCCAATTCATTAGATCTCTTTTCCAAATTCTATGAACACCTAGGGACATGAAGTCATTCATCAAATCATATTTATCATAGACATTGTCAAAAACACCCTGAACAAGTCCTTTTTTATTTTGGAGATATTGCTGCATGTTAAATTTATTATTTAATGATAATATACTGCCAAATGCCAGAATTACCAGAAGTAGAAATAGTCAAACAGTCATTGGCTAAAAAAATACAACATAAAGAAATCAAGAAAGTTATAATCAAAAACAGAAATTTAAGGTTTAAAATTCCTCCAAAATTTGAAGAATTATTACAAAAAAAAATTATTAAAAAAGTTACAAGGTTTTCTAAATATTTAATCTTAAACTTTTTTGATGGTTCGTTTTGTTTAATTCATTTAGGAATGTCAGGAACTATTCACTTGATCCAAAGAGATATTTACAATAAATCCACTAATACTAGTTTTTATAACTCTCCCACCTTACCAAAAAAACACAATCATGTTGAAATACAATTTCAAGGTTTAAAAGTTATTTATAATGACCCAAGAAGATTTGGTTTCTTTAAATTTATAGATAATAAGCAAGAGCTTATAAATAGATTTAATCATTTAGGCCCTGAACCATTTTTTAAAACATTTAACTTAAAATATCTTACTAGTTATTTTATAAATAAAAAAAAGGATATAAAAAGTTTTTTACTTGATCAAAAATTTGTATCAGGAATTGGCAACATTTATGCAAGTGAAATTTTATTTCTCTGTAAAATTAATCCAAAAATATATGCAATGAAATTGTCAAAAAAAGATTGCAAAAATATTATTTTATTTTCTAAGAAAGTGCTCAATAGAGCTATCGAAAGAGGAGGATCAAGTATTCGTGATTTTAAAAACACTTATGGACAAAGTGGTAATTTTCAAAAAGAGTTTAAAGTTTATCAAAGAGACGACCTAAATTGTGTTAGAAAAAAATGTTCTGGCAAAATAAAGAAAATATTTATATCTAATAGATCAACTTTCTTTTGCAATATTTGTCAAAAATAAGCAATTATTCTATTGACCAGTATAAATTCTCAAGCTATACCACTGCGCTTATGGCAAATACTAAATCTGCAATTAAAAGAATTAGAAGAATATCTAGGCAAACAAAGGTTAATAAAGCCAGAAAGAGCAAGTTCAGAAACGCCATCAAAAAAATGAATTTACTTCTAGATGACAAAAAAAAAACAGAGGCATTAAAATTTTTACCAAAGCTAAGTTCAGAATTAATGCGAATTGCTAAGACTGGGATTGTAAAAAAAGAAAATGCGTCAAGAAATATTTCAAGAATAACCAAAAAAATAACTGCACTCTAGAAATTAACCACCTAAAGTTGATTCTCTGGATTTACCAATTTCAACTCTTAGTACCTATACCAAATATAAAGAACCATTTAAATTTCTAACTACATATTGATTTAAATATAAAAAATTTTCTATTTTTTTTCTCTCAGATTTTATTAGTTATAAAATTTTTTAATTCGTCAAGAGGTTGCGAAATTAAATTATTCACTTCTAGAGTTTATTTTTTTTTGTTTTAAAGCAATTACTTATTGCATAATTTTTTAATTACCCTTAACTGAGTTTATTCCAAGAAATCATGACTAAAAATAATCTATCAAAAAATACTGAAAATTTTGAAACTCTAAAGCTAGATTGGAAAATTATTCAAAAAGATATGAAGAATATGTTAGGTGAAGATATCTATGAAAGCTGGTTAAAGAAAATTAATTTTGAAGAAGAATTTCAAAACTATGTTTTGTTATCAGTTACAACAAGATTTATAAGAGATTGGATTGCATCAAGATATTTAGATCAAATTTTACAAATTGTAAAAACTTATAAAAATAAAATAAATAGAATTGAATTTAGAATTAAAGAAAAAGACGAAACTGTTAATAAAAATTTAGAAAATCAGAATAATGATACAAGAATTACTGAAAATGTTTCATTTATTAAAGATAGTTACCTACAATATAATAGAATAGATCCTAATAAAAAATTCTCGAACTTTATAATTGGAGATAGTAATAAATTAGCTTTTGAAGCATCAAAAAAAGTATCAGAAAACATTTCACATTATAATCCTCTTTATATATATGGTGGAGTTGGTATGGGTAAAACGCACTTATTGAACTCAATAGGAATAAGTTTAAAGGATAAACATAAAGTTATGTTTATATCAGCGGAAAGATTTATGTATCAATTTGTTAAGTCTATAAAAAGTAATGAAATGGTTAAATTCAAAGAATACTTTAGAAACACTGATATTTTACTAATTGATGATATACAATTCATGAATGGTAAGGAGGCCATGCAAGAGGAATTCTTTCATACTTTTAATGCGTTAATGGATAAAGGTTCTCAGGTAATAATTTCTGCTGATAGAGCTCCTAATAAATTATCTAGAATGCAAGAAAGAATAAAATCAAGATTTTCAGGTGGTTTAGTGATAGATATCCAAAAACCAGATTATAACCTTAGATATAAAATAGTTAAAACTAAAACTGACGAATTAAATGCTCTTTATTCAAATCAAATAAATATTTCAGAGGAAATACAAAAATTTATTAGCAATGAAATTAAAACGAGTGTGAGAGAATTAGTGGGTGCTCTTAATAGAATTGTTTCTTTTTCGAGAATATACAACAAGGTACCAAATATATCTGAGGCTAAAGTAATTTTAAAAGATTTGTTAAACTTATCTGAAAATAAAGTGACAATAGATTCTATTCAATCAATTGTTTGCAAGTTTTTTAAAATTAGTAAAAATGAAATGCTCTCATCTAGAAGATCAAGATATTTAGTTAGACCAAGACAAGCAGCTATTTATTTAGCAAAAATGCTAACTTCTAAGTCTTTGCCAGAGATAGGAAGAGAGTTTTCAAATCGTGATCATACAACTATAATACATTCTGTAAAAACTATAGAAAAATTAAGAAAAAATGATAGTGAGTTAAATTCAAATATTGATAATTTAAAAAATCAAATTTTATATAGCAAAGAAAATGAAATTTAATGTTAACCAACAAGACCTACAAAAATCCTTAAATTATTGCCAAGGTGTAATTGAAAAAAGAAGTACTTTGCCAATTTTATCAAATGTACTTATTGATGCAAGTGATTCAAAAATTAAAATAACTGCAACCGACTTAGATTTAATATTCATACATGAAATTGATAATGTTGAAATAATTGAAGAGGGCAAAACAACTACTACTCTATCTATAATGTATGACATTATAAGAAAGTTTTCTTCAGGAAAAAAAATTAATTTATCTTTAAGTACTGAAAATAAATTGCAGTTAGAGTCAGAAAAATCAATATTTAATCTTAACTGTATAAGCGCATCTGAATTTCCGTTGACAGAAGAAAATTTTAATAAAAATGAATTTCAAGTAAAATCCAAACAACTTCTTAAGTTGCTTAATAAATGTAAGTTCTCAGTTTCAAATGATGAAACAAGACATTATTTAAGTGGAATTTACTTCCATCAAACCCAAATCGAAGACAAAGTTTTTTTGACAGCTGCAGCTACTGATAGTCACAGAATGTCAATATCTAAATTTAGATTGGAAAAAAAAATTGAATTTGATCCAGTTATTTTACCAAAAAAGACAATATTTCAGTTATGTTCTTTACTAGAAGACTATGAAGGTGATGTAAAAATTTCTAACGTAAAGTCAAAAATTAAATTTGAATTAAATAATAGTATTTTAATTTCAAAATTAATTGATGGTAAATTTCCAAATTATTTACAAGTAATACCAAAAAATAACCAAAAAAAATTAGAGATAGATTTAAAATTATTTTTAGATTCAGTAGACAGGGTTGCCTCAGTCTCTTTAGATAAAAAAGATGGTGTTAAATTCAATTTAGAAAAAGATGTTCTGAATTTATCAGTTAATAATACTAATAGTGGTGATGGTAAAGAGAGTCTAAATGTAAAATTCGACCATAATTTGGATATAAGCTTTAATTCAAGATATCTTATAGATATAGCATCACAATTAGACGGAGATAAAATTGAATTATTTCTTAACGACACAGGATCACCAGCATTAATTAAAGATCCTTCAGACTTTGATAGTATTTTTGTAGTAATGCCTATGAAGGGCTAATTTAGAGCATCTAGCTCAGAATAAATATCATTTTGTAATTTTTTTAAAAAAAGAACTTTATCAAATCCAGGTTCAATAGATTTTAGAATTGAAATAGTTAAAATTCTATTACTCTTTTTTAAGCCACGTTTAGGCCAAGTATAACCAGAGTTCACTGCGATTGGCTGGCAGGATATTTTTAATTCTTCATAAATTCTACTAGCACCTTTTTTAAATGGCGTCCTGTCTTCAGGTGGTAATCGAGTGCCCTGTGGAAAAATTATTAAAGGTCTATCTGATGAATTTATAAATTTAATAATATCGTCAAAAAATCCCAGATTTTCTCGTGATATTTTATTTCTCTTGATTGATATTGAGCCAATTTTTTTAAGATACCAACCAAATATTGGTATCATTAGTAATTCTTTTTTTAGGATAAAAACAGGAGAATTAAAAATTGTTTGTAAAAAAAATGTTTCAAACATTGATTGATGAGAAGATGCAATAAAAAATTTTTTATTCTTAATTATATTTTCTTTACCTATTACAATTATTTTAGTTGATAAAAAAACACTTAAACAAAATGATGCCCAATAGCCCATAATTTTACCACCATATAAAACTATTTTTTGAGGTAGAAAAAATGTGGGTAAAAATAAAATAGAAATAAAAATAATTCCTAAAAAGAAGAAAAGAGAAAATAAAAAATTTCTTATCATTTGAATCAAAAGCTACATCAAATCTATTAATTTTTGTCTTTTTTTAATAACATTAATTTTAGACCCTTTAATTAGTATTTCTATAGGCTTAGGTCTTAAATTGTAATTTGAACTCAATGAGACTCCATACGCTCCAACATCACACATTATAATAAGATCTTTTTCTTTTAATTCTTGAAATTTTTTTATAGTTGTAAATTTGTCAGTACTTTCACAAATTGGCCCAACAAACTCATAGGTTTTTTTTGAAATTCGATTTGTTTTAAAGACAGGTAAAGTTCGGTGATGAGCACCATATAAAGCAGGTCTCATTAAATCATTCATTGCGGCATCTAATATGATAAATTTTTTTTTATCTCCTTCTTTTATGTAAATTACTTTTGAGGTTAGTGAGCCTACATTTCCTATTATTGATCTACCTGGTTCAAATATAATTTTTGAAGTATTTTTTTTTAAAAATTTTTCTATAGCGATATTATACTTTTTATAATTGAGTTTTTTGTCATTATTTTCATAAGATATTCCCATACCCCCGCCAAGATCAATAAATTCAAAGTTATAATTACTTTTTTTGATAACTTTATCTACCACTTTGAGCATCTTTTCATAGGGATGATGGTCTAAAATTTGACTTCCTATATGAACACTTAAACACTTAAGGTTAATATTTTTAGAACTTTTAGAATAGTTGACTAGTTCCAAAAATACTTTTTCAGTTACACCAAATTTATTTTCTTTTTTACCAGTTGATATTTGACTTAATGTTTTAGCGTCTGTGTTTGGATTTAATCTAATACCAATATTTATAATTTTTCTTCTAGCCTTCGCTATTTTTTCAATTTGAATAATTTCACTCTTAGACTCAGCATTTATTAATAATATGCCTTTATCAATTGCATAGCTTATTTCTGACGGTGTTTTGCCGACTCCTGAAAAAACAATTTTTTTTGGACTTATGCCAGCTTTGGTAGCCATCATCAGCTCCCCCATTGATACTACGTCAGCCCCCAATCCTAATTTTCTAATTTCTATAATTAAATTTATATTGGTATTGGACTTAACAGCAAAACATATTAAAGGAGAAAATGAATTAAAAGCCGCTTTAAAATTGGTTATATTTTTTTTAAGCTGTTTATAAGAGTAACAGTAAAAGGGAGTACCAAATTTTTTGGCTAAATTTTTTATTTTAACTTTTTCTATTGAGAGATCTTTATTAATATATTTCATTAAACCTTATTTATAAGGATATTATTTGCATTAGAATTGTATTCAGGTTCCGCTTTTTTTCCACAGGAGAATACTAGAAAGCAGAATATAGAAATTATAATTATTTTTTTAATCATTTAAAGTTTTTATATTTTATTATCATTTTTTTAATATTATCAAAAGATGTTCCACCATAAGATTTTTTTGAATTTACTGAGGTTTTTAAGTCAAAAACCTTCAATACTTCAACTGTAAGCTTTGGTTCAATTTTTTTTAATTCATCAATACTGAGTTGATTTAACCTTTTTTTTTGTTTTTCAGCATAGTTAACGACAGATGCAGTTGTTTGATATGCTTTTCTGAATGGCATTGTGTGGTTTTTAACAAGGTAATCTGCCAAATCTGTAGCAGTTATGTAACCAGAATTTGCTAAATCTAGCATCTTTTGTTTATTAGGTTTTAGATTTTTTAAAACTTCATTAAGAATTGCTATACAGTTTTTAAGAGTTTCATTAGATCTAAATAATATTTCTTTATCATCTTGGAGATCCTTAAAGTAAGAAATGGGCAGTCCCTTAAGTATAGTTAACATTGAAAACAGATTTCCATAAGTAGAGCCAGTCTTTCCTCTTAAAAATTCTAATAAATCAGGATTTTTTTTCTGAGGCATTACTGAAGATCCCGTAACAACTTTATCTGAAAGACTAATGAGATTAAAACCATCAGAGTTCCAGATAATAAGTTCTTCAGCTATTCTAGAAATATGCATAGAACAAACTGATACACTGTATAAAAAATCTAAAACAAAATCTCTATCAGCGACTGTATCTATAGAGTTATTTGTTATCTTTTTAAATCCTAGTTTTTTAGATGTAAAATTTCTATCAATATTAAATGATGTGCCAGTCAAAGCGGAAACACCAAGAGGGCATACGGACAACTCCTCAAGGTTGTTAGAAAATCTTTTTTTATCTCTAATAAACATCTCAACATAAGCCATTAAATAATGTGCAAAAGATACAGCTTGTGCATTTTTTAAATGTGTAAATCCTGGCATGATAGTTTCAATATTTTTTTCAGAAATTTTAAGAATTGTTTTTATAATATTGTCTAAACTATTATTAATTTCTTTTGTTGCAGAAGTTATCCACATTTTAAAATCTGTAATTACTTGATCATTTCTAGATCTTGCAGTGTGCATATATCCCGCTTCTTCGCCTATAATTTGAAATAATCTTTTTTCAATATTCATGTGAATGTCTTCATATTCTTTATTGAATTTAAATTTATTTTTAAATATTTCTTGTTGGATTTTATTTAATCCATAAATTATTTTGTTTTTTATTTTGAAAGATATAATTTTTTGTCTAAACAACATTTCAACATGAACAATTGAACTCATAATATCTTCTTTATAAAGTTTCTTATCTATATTTATTGAATTTCCAACATTTTTGAATATTGAAGAAGCATCCTTTTTGATTCTAGTGCTCCATATTGCCTGGTTGTTTTTATTTTTTGACATGATATTTAATTATACTCATTATATTATGAAATTTTTAATAATATTTATTTATTTATTAACAACCTCTCTTGGTTATTCAATGGAGTCCATAGATATTAAAAATATTGTTATAAATAAAGAGCCAAAAATTTATGAAAATATAATTTTTAAAGATATAAACAATAAAGACATTAACTTAAAAGATTATAGAGGAAAATTGTTAATACTAAATTTTTGGGCAACTTGGTGTGCACCTTGCCGAGAAGAAATGCCTTCTTTAGATTTTCTACAATCTGAAAGTAGATTAAATAATTTAAAAATTTTTCCAATAAATATTGGTCAAGAAGACCAAATTAAATTAGAAAAGTTTTTTAAGGATCTAAATATTAAAAACTTAAATATTTATTTTGACCCAACTGTCGACTTAGCTAAAAAATTTGGATTAAGAGGACTTCCTACAACTATTATATTTGATAAAAAGGGCAGGGCGTTTGCTCGCATTATAGGATCTATTGATTTTAAAGATGAAAAATTTATTAATTGGTTAAATTTTTTTAATTAGTTTTTGAAGAAGTAGGCAAAGCTTACTAGTAAAATTATAGCAATAAACTGAAATAGAACTCTCATTTGCATTAATTTGTTAGAATATTTTTTACTTGTTTCTCCGCCTTTAAATAGAGTTCCAATACCCATAATCAGAACAACGGCTACAACTATTAAGAGCAGTATTGAAAGAAGTTTTACAAGAGTTCCTGAAATCATTATATTATTGTAGTGTGTTTTTGAAAAAAAAAAAAAATAATAA
>Ga0209709_10004893_pt1 | contig 10677 bp, 6 predicted proteins | sample ArcticOcean_MG_C_2_FD_187435 | JGI IMG/M metagenome (GOLD analysis project Ga0209709, IMG submission 187435) | Marine microbial communities from western Arctic Ocean - ArcticOcean_MG_CB4_136 (SPAdes) (version 2) | ecosystem: Environmental > Aquatic > Marine > Oceanic | place: Arctic Ocean...
CCTTAGTGCAAATTATTCAGAAGAAATCTCAGTATTGGCATTCCACACAGGTTCAGGCCAATCTATTGAATGGATTGATGGTAATCTAACCGTAGGCGAATATGGTGGAGGATGGAGTGCGAGAGTAATGTCTAATGGCATGCCTAGAGGTGAATCTACCTGGCCTCCTACCATCGAATGGGTTAATGCTCAACTAAATCATTCGACATCTCAAGGTTATGCTAACATTGAATTCACATCTAACCTAATACCAAACGAAAACATCACAGGATTGTGGACTGCAAACCACATATTTAGCGATGGGCTTGGGCTACCATTCATCCCAGGAGTGCATGCTGGTATTGCTAGCCAAATCGATAGATTCCTAAATGGGGATGTCGATGAATTAGAAAATTTGCTTGAGACTATCATTTACAGTAACGGCCGAGAAGCGTTGTGCTGTATTGTTGATGATGGGCCGGTAATGTTCACTAGTTTCGATGTAGAAGCTGAAATTGATTTGGCAACTGGTACTTGGGGCTGGAATGAGACTGGAACAATCACTGCATCTCGTTCAAACATCAATATGCTAAGATTGGAAGTCCCTTTCCAGAATGATCTGAGGCAAACTACTCCACTAACAATTACCACAGATGGAAATTGGCAATATCTATCTAGCCCGCTTGATGAATGGATTGATGGCTCGACTGCTAACTTCACACTGACAAGGGATGATTCTTCAATTTCAGGATACTATACCATCACATTAGGGCCAAATTCAGCACCACTGGTAACTATGAAAGAAGATTATTCACTACCTTGGGAAAATACATCCTATGATTTTGAGGCTGTTATCGAAGATGCACCTCTATCTGTTCACGATTGTGAATGGAATATCTCTGGCTCAAGCCAAAACATTGGAGTTAATCTTTCGTCTTTTGTAATCGACTCCATTATTCCAATATCGGTTACCTGTATAGATGAAGGCGGGCTTTTAGATTCATGGAATGGCAGTTATGTTCTCGATGGTGGAGCCCCCTGGATAAATGCAAGCAATGATATTCAAATTATTGAACCTGGATTATTTAATTGGGATCTGATGGTGGGGGATGATCATGACGATGATTTGAGAGTACTCTGGACTAGTAACAAATCAGAGGATTGGTGGTATACAGGGGATGTGCTACAGACTTCCTTCAGCGTGGATTCTAATCTGAATTCTATAAATGACAACCTTAGTGAAAGACAGATGGCTCGAAACCCAGTGGAATATTGGCTGTCTGTTGAAGTTACAGATGATGTTGGACACAGTACAAATGGAAACTGGACTATACGTTTGAGCGATAGTACAGGCCCGGTAATACTCGGTTCTTTGGAATTTAAAAATGCTGCAAATGAATGGGAGTTCTCTAACACCTCTTACCGTCCAGGAGATCGGGTAAGACTCAATTTAACCGAGAGTTTCGACGACCACTCTTCAATTGACAAAATTAATTTTACAATTGAAACAAGTGACGAAGTATATTCTGGACTTTCTTGGACAGAGGCTCGTTATTGGGAGGTCCCTGAATTAGGAACTGGCTATCATCAAATAACTGTAAAAGCATATGATGAAGCAGGCAATCTTGCAAGTAGTAATGTGGGTATTGCAATATCTCCGCCAATGGAGAAAAATCTAGAGATAATAGATATTTCAAGTTCATCGGTTGAAGTTGAGCCGGGAATGAATCAATTTTGGGTTACTGTTCAAAATAACGGAGCAGGGACTACTGAATTCATACTATGTAGCAAAGGCAGATGCGTAGAGTCAATAGTTGGGCCATCCTCCTTTTCACAAAACGCTACATCCATCGTTTTTATCAAAGCAGATCTCGACTGGTTTGAAACATTCTCCGTAGAATTATCTTATCTCGATGATGATAACCAAACGGTTGTCAAACATTCGGTAAGTGATTATGATGCAGGAGCAGGACTCGAATTGATTGAATTACTTGGTATAGTAGTCGTGATTGGGATTGCAATAGTGTGGTATCGGTATCGTAATGAACCGAGATTCTGATATGCTAGACAAGGGGTGGCGGTAATATGGATGGTTTCGTAGATTTGGAAGAGGCCGTCAAAATGGAAGATAAAAGCAGAGTAGATAGTATCGAGAAATTATCTGGAATTTCCGCATTTACTCTTCTTGGAACCGCAACATGGTTGGCCTGGCCTGCATTACAATCAGCAATGGACGGAGGTCCACTAATCACCGGCCTTGGATATTCTCTGATTATTTTGGCATGGGGGATTTTTGTACAAGACCTTGGACTCATGGACAAAAAAGGACGTTCAAGGGTTGGAGCAGCTGCTACAATCTTTTGGCTACCAATTTCTATTATTGCGTTGGCCCAACTTGAAGGGAATATTTCAGAACTGATTGGCCTGTCTCTGCTGCTAATTGTATCTCTAGCCCTATTCAGGGTAAGTAGAGTCATTCTCAGAGGAGATATTGCGGTAATGAAGTTCAGGGCATTGATGGGAACTCTTGGACTTGTCTTGGCTATATCGTTACTAACTACTATGGATTTAGAAAATAACTCATCCCGTGTACAATTAATATTCTGTATTATTGGAATTGTCCTAATCGGATTGGATTGGTTTGGAAAAGATGACCAGCGCCAGTTACGAAAAGAATTTGATATTCGATTGAATGCTCTTGAATCATACATATTGATTCTGAAGAGCAACGGTTCTGCAGTAGATCAAGCAGCGAGTATGGTAATGACCGCTAGAGAGGAAGGTCATCGTGACCCAAGTTGGGGAATGCGTTTACTCGAAGAGGCTGATGAAGACATAGAAAGAACACTTTCCTTAGCAGGAGATGTTGAAGTAATTAAGGCTCATTCACTAGAGGCAATAAATACTGCAGAAGAAATTGCACCCATCGCAAAACGGCCACGTAAAGCCTGGGATATGGGTCAGCGCGAAGTTGAGTTGGGAAGTCTTCGCGAAGGAGAATCATTGTTTCGTGAATCTAAGAAGCGTGCTGATGAAATCATCGAATGGTGGGGTAAAGCCGAGGCTGCAATAAGAGAAGGCGCCGCTTTACTCGCTAAATCTAAGCATGCTCAAGAAAGTCTTGAAGAACTACTGGCTGATGCACGTAAGAAATTAAATGCTGAAAAGCCAAAGCAAGCATACGAATTTGCCGTAGTAATTCCAGACCAGGTGTCGGCTTCAGGAGATGCCATGGTGCTTGCAGAGGATTCTGTCAAAGCAGCTGCACGTCAATTGAAATCTGCAGATGGAATTAACAAAGAAGCACTTGAAGAGCGTCTAGAAAGGGCTGAGAAGTCACTGGATTCTGGCGATCACGCCCAAGCCAAGGGATTGGCGGACGGGATTGTTAGAGAAATAACCGCAGAGAGAGAAGCAATGGATGATGTCCGACGCGCACTTAGACAAAAGGTGCACCTAATCACTCGTTGGTCTGAAAGAGAGGATGCTTCAGATTGGGATGCTCGACTAGTAGAAATTGAAAGTGCAACCGATTCTTTTGAATGGACTCATGCTGCTACATTACTTGAGAGATTGACGAAGGATCTTGATGCTCAAGGAAAGGCTAGTGATGAAGCAAATGAATTATTAGAATTCGTAATGGAAGAATGGAAACCTTTGCGCAATCAGTGTGAAGCCAGTGGAATCAAGTTAGATGATGAAGATAGAAGATCTACTGAAGAAGCGATATCTCTAGCCAAAGATGCTCACAAAGCCGGCCGGATAGATGAGGCGCTAGAGTCCTTAGGGCTGGCTGATGGATTTATGGAAAGGCTAAGAAGAAAGGTTTGATCATTCCATCTGTTTCTTCATTTCACAGGCTTTACAGACATTTCCACTACACATTTGCCCACATTCAGGGCAATTGATTGGAATTGTTTTTCTTTGCATTCCAGAATTGGCGTGCAATTTCTTCACATCATCTGCCATTCGAAGCAATCCATGACGAGTCCCTGGGACGTCAGCTTCCATCATTGCGATAGTATCGCGATGTCTGAATCTAAGGGCGCCTTCACCATGAGGGCATTCCTCGTGATGGATTGGTAATTTTTTGTGTATTGCATAGAGGTGTATCTCCTGCTCAGGAACCCATCGCAATGGTACAATTCGAGGAGCCATTCCCTCGAGAGGAGTACTGGTGTGCGGAGCTAGACGCAGGGTTCTTTCAAGATCCCCATTTTGCATATTCATCATAATCGTTTGAGCCATATCATCTAGATTATGCCCCAAAGCAATCACATCAGCTCCTATTCTTTCTGCAAGATGATTAATTCCTTGCCTACGGAAAACTCCACAATAAGAACAAGGTGTTTTTTTCTCATTTGAATGAACGATCTTTTCGACTACCTCGTCCATTTCTTTGAACCCCAATTCGGGATATGAAACAGTTTCGAATCTAATGCCCAGGCTCTCACATAATTGGCGCGCACATTCAAGAGATGGTGGACGATATCCAGCAATGCCTTCATCGACACACCCTCCTACGATAGTTACATTTCTGCGTTTGCCAAGTTTTTCGTGAATCCTCTCCAGTAGAACTGCGGAATCTTTGCCTCCCGAAATCGCAACAAGTATTGTCAGATTCTCATCCCGGGGTATTGTCAATTGTTCCCTAAGGGCTTTCGAAACCTTCTTTCTCACACTCTCTGCAAGGTGCGAACCACACATCATTCGACCCGAATAGACCTGGTGGTGAATAGCCGGATTACGACACTTATCGCAACTCGGGACTTCAAACAGGTCGGCCATGGCTATTCCAAGAGGTTCTTGGCTTGATGTGAACGGTTGTATTTATCAATTGGAAAATTAAATTTTCAATTGGATTCCAAGAACATTTATCCGCTCCAGAAATAAACCCAGTTGGCGAAACCAATCTACTACCCAAACCGCCCTACGGGCGTTGTAGAAAGACAAACTTCTTGAAGCCGGTTTCCACCTGAACCCACTTGAGCGCACATGATGCAACGTATTCTGGCCGGATTCTCGACCCTACCAGGGGTGGATCAAGCATACATCATCTCAAGACGAGATGGCTTGGTCTCCGCAGTAGGAAAAAGAGGACTAGCGCCAAATGTTGAACATGCCACCCAGATAGTACAAGCCTTGGAAACACTTGGGCAAAGCCCAGGTGTAGGAAGAGGTTTGGAATTATGGTCTGAAGGAACTGAAACGCTATTGCTCACTAGATTGAGTGAAGATGCGAGTTTGATTGTTTCAGGGAAACAGGGTGGTAGAATTGCCAGATGGCGACACGCCATTGAATGCGATGTTGAAATGCTAAACTCAGTGATGAGGTGATGAACATGTTTGATTTACCATATGGAATACTAATTGATAATGAGATCGATGTAAATGATGGCTCTATTATGCCATTTGAAAATGGTTCTATCACGACACATCTCGGTCGTCGGTCAACCGCAAGCGGACATAGAATTGTTCGTGCAGGGCGCATAGTAGGCTGGATTGCTGAACCTGCCAAAGGTAAGGTGTTACTTTGCGGTTCTGCTGCTAAAGCAAGACTCGAAGAACTCGAAATGGACCCTCACCGACTAATCGCTAAAGCTTGGTCACAATCGGCATTAGGTGCTATTGCAGAAATTATGCCTGAAGTATTTGAGCACAGTGCAGACATGCGAGGACTTCTTGGTACAGGAGATTCATTGGAACGTCTGTTGTCCAGAGATTTGTCATCTGTTATTTCCAAATTAGTTGAAAGGCCCGAGGTCAGGGGAGGAATTGCGGTTGATTCTGGAATGCTAATCGATGATGCTGGTGATTTACCTGCTGCTGCTGATCTACTTGCCACTCAAGTTGGAGAAACCCTTGCTGGAAGGAAAGCAATGGCCGGCGATTTAGGTCTTGATGGCGCAGGCCATTGGACACTCCACACAGGAGATGGTGCACTGCTACTTGCTGAAGTTGGAGAGGTCGCACTCGCTATTTGGACTGAAGCAGATGTAGACCATGGACGATTGATAAATCAAATCGCAGCATTGATGGATGGTGAAATCAGTGCGATGGGTTCCAAAGGAGAATCTCTTTCAGATGGTCATGTAATTCGAGAAGGTCGTGGAGGAACCGATGCGGTTATCTCTATGCTTTCGACAGCGGTTGAAGAGGAATTAACAGGTCACCTATCAGCAGGAAAGTCCTCGAAAGCAATCAGAATTGCATTGGTCAAGGGCGTACCTGTTGCCATTCAGGCATCGGGAAGTATGAAGATGGTTGAAACGATGAGTGCATTATGTGAATCTAAAAGAGTTCTAGCACTACATCGCTTACCTGTTGGTACAATTATCGGTACCGAATCAGGTAATGTACCCGATTTCAACCTTGAGACATTTTGTAGTGAACTGGCTACTACTAGAACTAGATCTGAATCTCGTCAGGTACTGATTAAAATGACAATGGATCAATTATATGGTTTTGAGATTGGTCTAAATCAATTAAGAAAGGAACGCTCTCGTGTTGAATTCGCAATATCTATCGCTACCCCATCTAAGGGGCTTGCAACTATCGAGAAAACTGCAGGTATAGATGATGGTCTACGAAGGAAACTCGAAAAATCGGATTTACAATTATCTGAAGCAAACCAAAATATTGCATCATTGAAGATTGCTCTTGATTCTGCTCAAACATCAGAAAATGCCGCCAAGGTAAATGCAAATGAGGCAAATCGACATACATCCGACATTCAGGAAAAAATTGCTTCTTACAATCGTACTATTGACCAACTACAACTGGATTTATCTTCTGCCCAAGCGAGTTCTGAAAATTCCGAATCACGAAGTGACCGTTTGTCCAAAAGAATCAATGAATTAGAACATCAACTCAGTCAAAGAGCAATTGAACTAGCAAAGATACTCGGTGATTCTAAGGCGAGTTCAGAGTTATCGGCTCAGATTGAAGAAATGGCGAATAAAGAAGCCGCTCTTTCAAGTGACATAGACTCCCATTCAGCAACGCTATCTAGTATTAGATCCAGAATTGATGATGATCAAAGGCGTCAACGCATGATAGAAGAACAGGTTGAAGCCGCCAGAGGCCGACATCGAAGAGTCCAAGGCGAATTATCAGAACTTGAAGCAAAAATCAGCGATGCTCAATTGTCATTACGTCAGATAGAGGGTGAGTCAAAGGTAACAAGAACCCGCACTCAAGATGACCGTATTAGGCTCACTGAACAAGAAAACCGTGCTGCAATGATTCAATCTGAAATGCGAGAACTCATGGATGAGCGACGCCAAGTTTTGACAGAATTAGGAGACCTTGGAGCAAGACGTGGACAGGCTGAAGCAGAGTTATCAAATCTATTAGACCAGTCTGAAGCGCTTGCTATAGCACATGAAGAAGCTCTTAGCGACATTCAAGAGGCTGAAATTTTACGTGCTAAACTGTCAGAGGAACCATTGGCACAAGCCTTGCTTGAGGATGATGCTCAATTCGACGGACTTGGTCCTGTACTTGAGAGATTAGAGCACGCCCGTACCCTCGGTTATTCTGTTTCATTGCTAGATCGTGCTGTAGAGAGAGCGTTGCAAGTTATCCAGGGATGTGTCGATCATGTCGCCACAACCCCGCGCCATCTTCTATCCAACGAAGTAATGTCGTTGCTAGAGAGGCAAGTTCCGGCTACTGCAGGAGCAGTTAGAGGTCTTGCTAGGTGGTCTGTTCAACAAAGACTTGAACACCAACTTGGGGAAACTGTAACACATTTAGTTCTTGATTTGGAAAGTCTACTAGAAGATTATGACCGTTCGGTCACAATGTTGAGAAGAATCAAGAATGTTCTCGAGCAATTAGAAAAATTGGGCGCTCCGTCTGAACAAGTCCAGGCACTACTAAACAACACACTTCGACCAGAATCCCTACCTGTTCTGGCTCGAGAGACCCGTTCATTAATCCAAAAAGCACTAGACGATATTCACCTTGAATCAGATATGAGAGATGCGGGTTCTGCAGTCAAGTTAGAGGCTACAACTAGCGCTCTTGAAGAATTGTTAACCCAACTCGATGCTAGTGGCTTTGTCAATGGAGAAGTTAGAGGAGCCCTATGGGATTTCAAGCGTGATGGAATATTACCATTTGAGAGAGATTCGGTCCCTGTAGGAGAAAGAGAACCAATCAATGAAGATGCACTTGAGCAAATGAAGGGCGAATTGATTGATGAAGAGGTCGCTGTTGCAGTCGAGGTGAGTGAGGTCACTGAAGAATGGGAAGAATTGACTACACCAGTCCAAGAAGATATTACCGCTTCAAACGAAGATTCAACTCCACGATCAATGGATGATGAAAGAGCTACTCTTGAGGAAGAATTGGCACGCCTCGATGCAAGATGGGCTCGACGTACCGACCCTGTGGATGAAGTATTAACTCCTAATTCAGCATTGGACGAACTAGAAGATTCTCTAGATGGAATCGACCTCTGAGGCGATATAATGAGTTCACTCTACCCATTGTGGATTGAAAAATCGGTGTTTCTTGGGTTGATTGCAGCTGCAATCTGTGTAGGAATACTGTTGCAAGACCATCTGTCAGGTGTCCTTTTATGGTCAACCTGGATTTGCGTCTTACCAATATCTATACTAATCCTTACCGAAGGAATTGGGCGAATGATTCAATCGGTTTATTTGAAGTAATCACTCTTTTGATGCGAACGAGGATTCTATTAATCCCCAGAACCTTTGCCAAGGTACGATAAAGCGTAATAATGCCATTAGTCCAAGGAATAGTAGTGCCGATATAACAAGGCCATAAGTTAGAGTTAACTCGATGGATTCTCCTACCTGAGCTGCCCATTGAGACCCAGTAATCCCGTTTACCCAGTCAAGTAATATCGAATGGAACCCTAATGCGATGGTAGTGGCCACAACTGTAAGCGTAAGGAATATTGCTGTGTGACGAAGATGCCCATTTAGCAAATTATCCATTTGTGCCACATATTCCGGGTCCTTCTTACACGACTCTGGAAGACGGTATGCATACTCTAATTGTCGAATCACTCCAAACGCAGACTCCTGGAAAACCATCATCAAACAAGCGATTAATATCAAGGAAAATTGTTCAGCACTAACAAGTCCGAACACGGTAGGATCTGAAACAATTATTTCGAGCGTTGTGAGTTTAGAGCCATAACTACCTAGGAGGGGACGAACCATCGGGTATGTCAAAATTGCATGTACTCCGAGGAAGAGAAGAATGAAGCCTATCGACCAAGCTACGCCTCGACGTGATAATCCCCAAATTCCCTTGGTTCCAGTAATAATTGGCAAGAGATAAAATGTCAGGATTATGAAGGACAGTATCATCAATAGAGGCCATTCTAGTAATTTCAGTACATCATCCTCTGGTATGCTCCACCCATTACTAATCAATTGCCATCCATATCCAAATACGAATCTTCCTGCAAGTACAACAATTAGAGATAAAATAAATCCTAACTTGACTCTCTGTTGGAATTTCGGAGTTTGGAAGGCGAGTAAAGCCATACTTCCACCCAAGCCTAATCCAAGCCCCATAGGGACATAGAATCGTGCAAGTCCTTCGTTGCCGCCGCCGGTAAGCCAATCAGCCAGTGGAAGTTCTGCACCCAAGCCCGATTCGAGAGTATCGAAAAGTAGCGTGTGGTCAATGCTACCCACTACATAGGTCGATACCACTTCCATGTACATCCAAACCAACGCCAAAGTCGCAAGTACCTGTAAGGTGACAATTTGCCATTGGACACGTAACTTACGAAGATGAAGGGAACGGGCACCTTCTCCTTGTGGTGTTACTTCGCCTGCCATATTCTCACCTCAAAGTCCTCTCACTTGCAAAAGTGCTTGGGATAGATCCATATCCGGCATCCAGTCAATCACTTGGCTACCGAATCCTGCCAATGATGTTAGTCTGTTCTGTCTTTCAATCTTGAGAACTTCATATGACATTCGAGGAATGCGACTAACCAAGCGCTCAAAGTCAATTGATGAAGGTGAAAGAACAGTTACTTCGTGTCCTCTTCCAACTAGGTCGCGGATGGCAGATGGTACCGTACCATCGCCTTCACAAGAAGAGATGACGAATACAGGGCTACCTCTACTGAACCGTGCTGCAAGGCTATTGGTTACCGCTTGCAATGGCATAGTGCCTCTAGGGGCAACTCCAGCTAGTGAAGATAAAATCTTGAAGTACTGCTTATCTCCTGTATCCGGAGGTAAGAATGATAGTTTCTCGTCATATATCGTAAGTGATACTGAATCTCGACGTTGGATGAAGAAAGAAGCAAGACTTGCAGCCGCAACTGTACCCATTTCCAATGGGTTCTTCAAAACAGTTCCAATTCTTGCAATGTCTCGGCTATCAAGAATGATGTACAAATCGGTAACTGCATCACGGCACTTCTCGTTAATCATCAACTCGCCAGTACGGGCAAACGCCTTCCAATTGATGTTCTTAAACGGATCACCAGGCACATATTCCCTCAATGAATAGAATTCGGTACCCGGTCCTGGCGTTCTCAGAGTTGTAGCTCCGGTATACATCTTTGCTGTACGAGAACGAATGAACGCTTCCTCAACATCACGTATTTGTGGGAAAATGATGATATCAGAATGATGGTCAACATACATTTCATCAACTGAAAGGTTGAATGTATTTCGATATCGTAGTGAAACTGGT
>Ga0209709_10004894_pt1 | contig 10677 bp, 10 predicted proteins | sample ArcticOcean_MG_C_2_FD_187435 | JGI IMG/M metagenome (GOLD analysis project Ga0209709, IMG submission 187435) | Marine microbial communities from western Arctic Ocean - ArcticOcean_MG_CB4_136 (SPAdes) (version 2) | ecosystem: Environmental > Aquatic > Marine > Oceanic | place: Arctic Ocean...
CACCTTTGCATTATAGAATATGGCACTACACTTATTTAACTATTTGTGGTTTGGTGTTTTTCTTTTTAATAGCACCATTATTTGTAATTTTACCACTTTCTTTTAATGCAGAGCAATACATTCATTTCTCAGCAAAAATGTTGGCACTAGATCCTGATGGCTTTTCTCTAAGATGGTATGAAGATATGATTTGGGGAACTAAAAACCCGTGGGGATTAGCAGCTAAAAATAGTATTATTATAGCTTTCTTTGCAACAATTGGATCAACAGTACTTGGAACAGTTGCTGCATTAGGTTTAAGTAGTAGACATATGCCGTATAAAGCAGCATTTATGGCATTATTGATTTCACCAATGATTGTTCCGTTAATTATTTCAGGAACGGCAATATTTTTTTTCATGGCAAAAGTAGGTCTAGCAGCAACACATACTGGTATTATCTTGGCGCACATCGTTTTAGGAACACCTTTTGTTGTAATCACTGTTACAGCAACATTAACTGGATTTGATCATAGTGTTACAAGAGCGGCAGCAAGTCTTGGAAGCAATCCGGTAAATACTTTTATGAAAATAACATTACCTTTAATTTTACCAGGTGTAATATCTGGTGCATTATTTGCATTTGTAACCTCATTTGATGAAGTTGTAGTTGTTTTATTTTTAGCAGGACTTGAAAACACAACTATTCCGATTCAAATGTGGGTTGGATTAAGAGAACAGTTAAGCCCAACAATAATGGCTGTAGCAACATGCTTAATTATAATGTCCACTTTAATTTTAGTTACCGCAGAACTTTTAAGAAGAAGATCTGAAAGATTAAGAGGAATTAATAATTAATAACAAGAATTAAATAACTCTAGCAATACTATAAACCAGTTTACCAAGTTATTAGACTATATTTTTTATTTTTTTTCCTCCTCTATCTTTTTATCACTGAATTTTTTTATTAATTCTTCTTCTTTTTTTGCTTGCTCTTCATCAAATTTTTTTTCCCATTCTTTTATTCTTTCATTTTCTTCTTGAATTTGTTTTTCTTCTGCAATTGAATCTTCTAATATTTTTTGTTCTTTCTTATTTTGTGTTTCCTGTTCTTCTTCTTGTAATCTATTTTTTTCATCTCTGGCAATATGTTCTTGTTCCTTTTTTTTCAATTCTTTTAGTTCTTCTATTTCATGTTGTTCTTTTAATCTAAACTCTTCTTCTTTAGCTCTTAGTGCTTCAGCTTCTTTCAATATTTGTAATTCTTTACTTCTGACTCTTTGAGTTTCCAAATTTTTTATATATAGTTCTGTTTCTTTTAATTTTTGTTCCTCATATTTTAATTTGTGGTTTTCTTCTTTTAACCTACGGTCTTCCTCTTTTTGCATCTTAGTTTCTAAATCTTTTAGTCTTTGTTTTTCTTCTTTTAAATTTTGATCCTCTTCTCTTGCTCTTTCTTTTGTTATATCTTTTTCTTTTTGTGCATCATCTTTTAATTTTTGTTTTTCTTGTCTTACTCTTTTTTTTTCTAAATATTGTAATCTTAATTTTTCTTCTTTTAATTTAAGATCATCTTCTCTTATTTTTTTTGCCTCTTGGTCCTTTAATTTTCGTTCTTCAGTTTTTAGTCTTTGTTCTTCAATTCTAATTTTTTGTCTTTCAATGTGTTTTTGTTGTTTTTCAATATCCAATCTTTTCTTTTCTTGATTTACTAATTTTTGTTTTTCCTCTTTTAATCTATTTAGTTGTTCATTTTTAATTTCTCTTTCTTCTTTTAATTTTTCTTTTTTTTTCTCTAATTTTTCTTTTTTAATTATTTTAATCTTTTCTTTTTTTTCAACATTAATTCTATTTATTTCTTTTATTTTTTGTTTTTTTTTGAAATTTTTGTAAGTCTTAGTTAAGGAAATTGTTGCTGCTTTTCCAAAACTTTTTAAATCTATTTTTTTAAGTAGCTTTATAGGTTCTTTAATGATCTTTTGACCATTTAAATTTTTGTTTATTTTTTCTAATTTTTTTTTAATTTGATTTTTCATTCACATAGTTTGATGGATTTTAACAATTTTAAAAAGCTTCGTTATGACTAAATTGGGTTCAACTTTTAGTTTAATTTGATTTTTAGTAACATTTATATTGTTAAGATAGTAATTCTATAATGTTTTTATCTAATTCTTTTTGAAAGTTTTTATCATTTCCTGGGTTTGCAGCACAATGTCCATAAGGTGAATTAATAGGTCTTAAAGAGGATCTACTAATAAATTTTTTTTCATATTCATTATCTTTCGTCCTAAAATATAAATCTTGATTACAGGGCATTAAAATTGTTTTTGCTTTAATCGACTTAAGAGCCTTAATATAATTGCCTTTGTAGATTGGATTTTTACTTACATCGTTTAACTGCCAAGTTTTTAATTTACATAATAAGTCATTAGCATCCCAGTTTTCTGCATGATCATTAGCCCAATCATTTAGTAAATCTTCTACTTCGTTATATCCAATTTTTTTAAAAAGTTTTTCTCTATAAAAATCTTGAGAAAAAGCCCAACCTGCATATACACGACCAAATGCTTTTAGCCCTGCTATTGGTTGTTTCTTATATTTACCATTTTTCCAATTTACATCTGCTATTAACGCAGCCTTTATACCTTCTAAAAAAACATGATTATGTATTGAAGTTTTTGATGATGCACAAAATGGAAGAATTGCTTTAACCATATCAGGGTATTGTGCTGCCCATTGATAAGATTGACAACCTGCCATAGACCATCCAGTAACTAGTGCAATTTTTTTTATATTAAATTTTTCAGTTATAAGTTTATGTTGGCAATAAATATTATCCCAAAGGGTTATGTCAGGGAATCGAGAACCATATTGTGATTTAATTGTATTACTTGGTGAGGAGGATAGGCCATTACCAAACATGTTGATTGAAATAATAAAATATTTATTTGGATTTAAGGCTCTATTTTTACCAATAAAGCCTTCATTACGAATATGATTTCCAGTGTAAAATGTTGGAAGTATAATTACGTTAGAAGCGTTTTTATTTAATTTACCATAAGTTTGATAAGCTAATTTAGATGATTTTATAGTCTTGCCAGATAAAAGTTTAACATTTTCTAAATTAAACTCTTGATATTTATTCATTAATAAAGTCTAAGATACTCTTTTACTTCCCAGTCCGTAACTGCTTGGTGATATCTTTCCCATTCATCATTTTTATATGCAAGTAGTGATTTTTTCATAATTGGACCTAAAACTTCATCAGTTAATTTATCGTTTTTAAGAGCTTCAATAGCCATTAATAAATTTCTTGGTAGTTTTTTAATTCCAAGTTTCTTAAATTCGCTATCAGACATATTGTATAAATCTTGGTCTGTTGGATCACCAGGGTGTATTTTTTTTTCAATGCCTTCAACAGCCGCTGACATTGTCATTGAAAGAGCCAAATAAACATTCATAGTCATATCTGCAGCTCTGTTTTCTATACAATATCTATTTTGAGGTAATCGAAATTGCGCAGATCTATTGTTATGTCCATAGGTAATATTTGTTGGTGCCCAAGTAACTGTTCCACCTTCAAATCCCCCAACCCTTGGTACCAATCCGTTGTAGGAATTGACAGTTGAGCAAGTAATTGATGTTAAAGCTTCTGCATGCTTCATTAATCCTCCAACAGCATATATTGAATCTTTAGACCACTTATTACCTTCCTTAAAAAGATTTTTCCCATTTTTATCATGCATTGAAAAGTTAATATGAGCTCCAGATCTCCAGTCACCTATTGTTGGTTTTGGCATAAAGGTAATGAACATGTTATTTTTTTTAGCTATTTCTTTTAAGAGAATTCTAAGAAAAACCAATCTATCCGCCATCTCTAAGAGGTTAGTGTAGTGAAAATCTAGTTCAAATTGAGAGTAAGCACCTTCTGCAACGACATCATGTATCATCCAGCCTAGGTCATTTAAAATATCTATCAGCTCTTTTAAAAAATGCATTGAATCTAATGTATGTTCCACATCGTAACCAAAAGCTTGTCGCCTAGGTCTAATTCCTTGAGCTGGGTCATCATCAATAGCTTTAACAGGTTTACCATTATCATCATATTTCATGGCAATAAATTCTGGCTCAATACCAGCCATTCCCATGTAACCCAAATCTTGGGATTTTTGCATAACTCTCTTTAATGCTTGCCGGGGACAAACGTTGTAAGGCTTGTCTTCCCAAAAAAGATCAGCAAATATTATTGCAGTAGTTTTATCCCAAGGGCAGATATAAACTGAATCTAAATCAGGTAACATTACCTGATCAGAATCTGCAGGTGTAAGTTCAGGTACAAAAGAAATAGAGTGTACTGCAAATTGAGGTCCTTTTCCTAAACATAAAGGTTCAAAATCACTCATTGGAACAGGTTTTGATTTTGGAATACCATGGAGATCAATCCAGCTAGATAAAATATATTTTACGCCAGCACTTTTTAATTTTTTATAAGCAGCTGGAATTTTTTTTCTATTACGTTCAACTGCATCTTTAAAATGTTCATAATAAATTTTTTCATTTTTGCTCATATTGACCTCTTTTAATTTTTTTATTATTGTGGCATATCCTCAGGATCTATTCCAGGAACAAATGTTATGCCTGCTTGTTGTTTCCAATCATGAGGATAGGCAGCATAAAATATTACACATTTTTCATCACATTCGTAAGCTATATGGTTATCTTTTGGAACATAAAGTACATCTCCGGGGTTACAAATAAAAGATTCTCCATCACAAGTCAGACGAAAAGTTCCTTCCATACAATAAATGATTTCATCACAAGTTAAATCCCATGGAACAGAAACTTTATTCAAAAAATTTAATCCACCACACATAGTGTTACTAACTTTACTGGTTACAAATGGTTTAATATAGCTCTTCCCTGGCTCTAATGTGTGGAGTCTATTTTCAATACTTTTAAACTTGTATAGTTGTGGTTTTTTTGACATGTTTTTATTTCCTTTCTTTTGTTGTTTGTTATATTTTAACCGGCTCGTTTAACTCTACCTTGTATCCATCAGGGTCTTCACAGAATGCTATTACTCTAGTTCCATGTTTCATGGGGCCTGGTTTACGCGTAATATTAATACCTAATTTAGCAAGATCTTCACAAGCTTTATAAACATCAGGTGTTTCAATGCATACATGTCCCCATCCGTTACCTTTATCATAATCATCTTTTTGATCCCAGTTATGAGTAAGTTCTAAACATGGAGATTCTGTTTCAAGACCATAACCAATAAATGCATTTGTAAATTTTCCTTCAGGATAATCTGTTTTTCTTAAAATTTTCATACCTAAAGTTTTGCAATAAAAATTAAAAGACGCTTCTAAATTCTTAACTCTGATCATAGTATGTGCAAGTCTGTATCCATCTAGACTAATTTCTTTAGACATTTTTTTTCCTTTTTATTATTTTTTTTGATTTCATTGTTGAATCTATTATAAGTTTTTGAAATGCTTGAACTCCTTTTTCCCAAACAGGTGATAGAAGTCCTCCTTCATCTGATGCAGGTGAGGATCGACCTTCTTGTAATCTTTCACACATTTCATGATCTTCTTTATGAACACTCCACCAAATATTTTTTATCATATCAGCCTCTTCTTGGCCCATTTTTTTACCATCAGTAGTATAGATTATTCTTTTTTGTGATGTTACACCTGGACTTATTGGTATATTTAAATAAACACCAACCTGATTAGGAAAATAAGTTCCTATTATAAAATTTGGAAATAGTGACAAGTAACGTGAAGTTACAGATAAAGCTGAATTATTTTTAGTATCCTCTTTCTTAACATCAACTCCACTTCCATAACATATTCCATCCACAACTGTATAATGATCTTTTAAAGGTTGATTTGTTGTTGTTTTATGAACAAACTGAACATGATAGGGTTCTATAAAATTTTCAATAAGAAATTTCCAATTAGTATTTATTTTTCCAAAATCTAAAGTAGCAGCATATTTTAATTTTGTTAAATCAATATCGTTAAATTTTTTAATAAGTGGTCTTGCATATTTTTCAAATTTTTTTGCTTTTCCGTTAAAATTAATAAAAATCCAATCATGCCAAATATGAATTCTAATAGATTTTAAGCCGTGATCTAAAAAATTAAACCCTTTAGGTTTATGTTGATTTGTTCCACCAACATGAGGAGCAGATTTTAATTTTCCATCAAGATCATAACTCCAAGAATGATAAGGACAACGAATAATTTTTCCCACATTTTTTTTTTCATCAACTAATTTTAAACATCGATGGCTACATACATTATGAAAAGCAGCAACTTCATTATTATTATTTTTAACAAGCAATATGGGCTTATCAGCAATAAATAAAGGAATTACATCACCAGTTTTTTTAAGTTCATGAAGAAAACCAACGAATAACCAACCATCAGATAATACAGTTTTACATTCCTTTTTCCAAAAATTTTCATCTGTATAAGATTTTGCAGGCAGTCCAAATATAGTGTTTGGGTTTTTAGGCTTTTTAATTTTAAATAAATTTTTCTCTTTTGACATGTGCTACATAATTTATAAAATGAATTATTTATATTGAAAAGCCTATTTTAGAATATTAAGATTTACAATAAAATTTTTTTATAGAGCAAATAGATATGAGTGACCATAATTTTAATAACCAGGATTTTAGAGGTTACAAACAAGCAATTGTTCCTAAAATTGATGAAGGTTTAGCACGTACAGATGCAGCAACACCTTGTGGAGAGTATCTTAGACGTTATTGGCACCCCGTATCCTTAACTTCTGAGGTTAGCGATATACCAAAAGAAATTCGTATCTTAGGTGAAGATTTAGTTATATTTAAAACTTCTAAGGAAAATATTGGTTTAGTTCATAAAGCTTGCCCTCATAGAAGAGCATCAATGGCTTATGGAAAAACAGAGGAAAGAGGTATTAGATGCTGTTATCATGGGTGGTTATTTTCTCCTGATGGTGAGATTCTTGAAACACCTGGTGAAGACCCCGATTCAAAGCCTGCTGCAAAATTAAGAGAAACATTTAAACTTGGAGCTTACCCAATAATTGAGTTTAATGGTTTGGTGTTTTCATATCTAGGACCAATAGATAAGATACCAGAATTTCCACACTATGATGCATTTGAAATACCTGGAAACACTTCAAGCCCATATCGAATAGATTATAACTGTAATTGGATTCAAGTACTTGATGCAATTATGGACCCTGTTCACACTTCATTCTTGCATGGACAAAGTTCAGGAATTCAATTTTCAAAAGGTTTTGCAGAAGTTGGTGAAATAGATTTTTATGAAAAAGGAATTCAATACCTTGGATGTAATACTAGGAGAATAAACGATAATGTTTGGATCAGAGTTAATGAATTAATTTTACCAAACTTTACACAAGCAGGAGCAGCGTTTGCAGCTGATGGAACCAAAAGTAGATATTTTGGAAGAAGTTCTTTTACAAGATGGGTAGTACCTATTGATGACCATCATTGTGTAGCTTTAGCATGGGCAAACTTTGGTGAAAGAGGTGATCCAATTGAGTATAATAATCAAGAAGGGTTTGAAAGAATTGAAGCTGGTGAAATAGCAAATAGAACCACAGAAGATAAGCAAAAAAGACCTGGAGATGCAGAAGCAGTAGAAGGAATGGGATCAATTAGCAGTCATAAAGGTGAGCATTTAATGCCCACTGATCGAGGAGTTATGATTTATAGACGAAGAATTAGAAAGTTAATTAAGAATTTAGGAGAAGGAAAAGATCCACCACAACCACAAAAAATAAAAGGAGAATCTGTAAGAACCAATGGTCAAGATACCGTGTTAAGAGCACCAAAGAGAAATAAAAATGATAAAGAATTTGTTAAATTAATTTGTTCTTCAGTAATGAAAATGCAATTCGAACAAGAAGACGTGCCACTAAAAAAACGAGATAATAATATTATGAATAATCTTCATGAAATGGAAAAGAGTGGAAATTTTGATAGATAATAAAAAAATAAAAATTCATATAAAAAATAATCATGGACGTTCTGGTACTTTTCCGTGTGATCTAGAAGGTGAAAAAAATTTTACTATAACTAATGAACATATTGAAAAAGCATTAGAAAAGGAGCCTAAAATAAAAAATCAAGTAGAGTTTTTTATCGATTGGGATGAAGATAATTTTAAATCATCTATATCTAGTTCAGAAATTTTACTTACTTATGATTTTCCAACTAAAAATCTTCAAGTAATTGCACCAAACTTAAAATGGATTCATTGTACAGCTGCAGGAGTTGAGCATCTGTCACCATTTAATTGGGCTTCTGATAAATTAACAATAACAAATAGCAGTGGAGTTCATTCAAAAAAAGCAGGTGAATATGGTTTAATGAGTGTTTTAATGCTTCAAAATCATATGCCAAAAATTATTACAAACCAAAAAAATAAAGAATTTATATCTTTATTTAGTAATCCAATAGTTGGAAAAAATATTGTTCTTGTAGGCACAGGTTCTTTAGGATCTTCTATGGCTAAACTTGTAGAGCCCCTTGGCGCCAACATTATAGGTGTAAACAAAAAAGGAAAACCTGTAGCAGGTTGTTCAAAAATTATAACAATAGATAAACTAGATACAGTACTTCCAGATGCAGATATTTTATATCTTGCTTTGCCAGAAACTAAAGAAACTAAAAATATAATTAACAAGAAAAGATTAAATTTATTAAAAGCATCTTGTGGTATTGTGAATATTGGCCGTCAATCAGTATTAGATTACGAGACTCTATGCGAAAAACTTAATAAGCAAGAAATAGCAGGAGCAATATTAGATGTCTTTACACCAGAGCCAATTGAAAAAACTTCAAAACTTTGGCACACACCAAACCTTATAATTACTCCACATGTGTCTTCTGATGACAATGGAAATTATGTAAAAATGACACTCGATTTATTTGTTAAAAATTTAAAACTTTTTATTGAAAATAAAAATCTATTAAACCAGATTGATAAAACCTTAGGCTATTAATCCAACATTCTAAAAGTATTAATAAAATCAGGTCTTAAAATATATTCTGAATGTCTTTGGTGCTTTATCTTCTTTAAAACTTCGAGACCATAAATAACTTTACCAACTGGCGTGTATTCACCCTCAAATAACGGTTCATCCTGTAAAATTATAAAAAATTGACTATCTTCTGTATCATTTTTAAAAGTTCGAGCTAAACCAACGCTTCCTTTAACATAATTAAATTCATTTTCTATTTCTGATTTAATATTACCTAAACCAGATTTTCCCGTACCAATTTTTCCATAATCTAAAGTCTCTTTTCTACCAAACTCTAAGTCACCAGCTTGAACAAGTTTATCTTTAATTACTCTATGAAAAGCGACGTCATCATAAGCATTAGTTTCTATTAAAGTTATAAATCTTTTAACACCATTTGGTGAGACTTCTGGATAAAGCTCAATAATTACATTTCCACAAGGTGCATTTAAAATTGCAATATTGTTTGGGTTTTTGAAATTAATAATCTTAGGATCAAAATTTTTAATAAATAAACATTCATTCTTAATTACAAAATATGTACCTAGCGTGGAAACTAACAACAGAATCAAAAAAATTAAAATTATTTTTTCAGATGTAGAAGCTTTAATTCTTTTTATCATTTAAAAAGTAAAAGAATTATCAATTATTTTTATCTTATCTTCAATATATGAAATTTTATTATTTAAAATTGGATCTAATTTGCGGATCTGACCAATTTCATTCTTATCTAAAAAAAGCATATGTGAATAAACTTCAGCCATATCTTCTGAAGCTGTAGATTTAGCGTACTCTGTAAAAAATCCCTTTGTTTTTCTGTAAGTTTCCAAACCTAATTTTTCAGTACATGTAGAGCATTCAGCATATTCAAATTTAGAATCATTAAATTCAATCCATTCATCCTCATTAAAAAGTTCTTTATATTGGTCATTAACTACATGAAACACTTCATGATGGATTACTCTTTCAAAATAATCTTTATTAAATTTAATATCCAGTATTAGTGTTTTCATTATATTATCAGGAATTCCTGCCGTATTAATTCCTGAAATTGATAAATTTTCACATAAAACAATATATTTAAGGTTAATCTTTTTTAAATAACCATAAGAATATCTACTAAGGATTTTATAAATTGTTTTAAATTTTTTTTCTAAATCTTGTTTATCAGGATTCAAGCAAGCAATATTTTTTTGAACGCCCAGCCTAAATGAGCTTATTGCATAAAAATACTTAAGTTTATTTTTAGTATTAATTTCATAAATTTCTAAGTTAGGTATCTTAATTAGATTATAGATAGTATTTGCTTTTAGAGGAGTAATTAAAATGGTTAATAGTAAAATGACTCTAAAAAATTTCATAAATAATAATTTAGAAGGTATTCCATTTTAAAAGAATGTGGTACATTTTACTTATAAAATGAAAAAAGAAAGAAATAAAAATCCTATTCAGCCTGTTAGCGGAACAAAAGTTCCAAGATTTGCAGGACCTTCTACATTTGCAAGATTACCTGAATTGAGAGATGTTGAGAGTTGTGATGTGGCTATTGTTGGAATTCCTTTTGATGCTGGAACTAGTTATAGACCTGGAGCAAGATTTGGTCCTCAAGGTATTAGACAGGCCTCAAGACACTTAAGAACTAATT
>Ga0209709_10004896_pt1 | contig 10670 bp, 4 predicted proteins | sample ArcticOcean_MG_C_2_FD_187435 | JGI IMG/M metagenome (GOLD analysis project Ga0209709, IMG submission 187435) | Marine microbial communities from western Arctic Ocean - ArcticOcean_MG_CB4_136 (SPAdes) (version 2) | ecosystem: Environmental > Aquatic > Marine > Oceanic | place: Arctic Ocean...
ATAGTGACTTCTTCTATCTTTTTTTTTGAAATCTCTAAGGCATTCAAAAGTGCAGCGGCAGAAATTATAGCGGTTCCATGCTGATCATCGTGCATTACCGGAATATCCAATTCCTCTTTTAATCTTCGTTCAATCTCAAAGGCTTCAGGAGACTTAATATCCTCGAGATTAATTCCCCCAAAAGTTGGGGCAATTGCTTTGACTGCTTCAATAAATTTATCTGGATCTTTGGCATCAATTTCGATATCAAAAACATCAATATCAGCAAAAATTTTAAAAAGTAGCCCTTTACCTTCCATGACTGGTTTGGAAGCTTCTGGTCCAATATCACCAAGCCCTAAAACAGCAGTCCCATTTGAAATTACTGCAACTAAATTTCCTTTGTTGGTATATTTATATACATCCTCTTTATTTTTCTCTATCTCTAGACAAGGAATTGCTACACCTGGAGAATATGCCAAGGCTAAATCTCGTTGCGTATCATAACTTTTCGTGGGGATGACTTCCGTTTTTCCTGGTTTTGGTTTGGCGTGATACACAAGTGCAGCTCTGCGCTGTTGTTCGTTCTGCATATTAATTTCTTTAGTTGTAAGAGTCGTAACGCTCTTTTTGTTTTAAATAATTAACTCTAGAGTTTCTTGAACTGACTTACAAACATATAAAATATACCGCCAATTATTAAAAAAAATACTAGTCTGATAATTCAAAGGAACAATTTAATTAAGTATTAATTACTTTTATTAGGAGACATTAAAGTTCTCTATTTTTTTCAAAAACTAATAGTTTATCTTGATTTTGAGTTACCAGAATTAATTCAATTCCGTTACTTAGTTTTATAGAATTAATCGCCTTTGCATTTCCTGACACCTCAAATCCTTCGGAATTCTTTTGAAGCTTAAAATCAGGGGAATTAATTTTAGCCTCAAGAATTAAACCTCTTAATGCTTCTTTATTACCTTCAAAAGGTGATCCTCCAGTATCATTCCCGACCATAAAAATTTTTTTTATTTGTTTGTTTTGATCTACCAAAACATCATTAATAGGAGCCAATTGAACATCTGAATTAAACGGAATTACTTTGAATTTATTATCGCCTAAATTTTCTAACATGATACTTTTATCCTGATTAACAGTAAATATTTCAGCTGAATCAAAAACCGAATCCTCTAAAAAATCATTTTTAGTGGATTGTGAAAATTCTTTGAATGTTTTGAAACGTTGTCTAAAAAAAGGGCTTTGCTGATTCAAATTATTCCAAAATTGAATAGGATATGATTCCATTTTACCCCTTGTGTTTTCCTGAAAAGTAAAAATCAATGGATCAATACTTCCGTTTTTATCAATATCTAATGCGATTAATTCAAGTGGTGTATTTTTACTTATATTATACATATTGTTTGTACCGATGTTTCCAATAATAAAATCATTATCCCCATCATTATCTTTGTCGAAAACCTCAATACACCTCCAAAATCCTTTAATGCCATCTAGTTTACTGTTCTTATGTCGTTTTAAAATACCCTTTTCATTTTTGAAAATTTGAATCGAGGAATATTCACCTACAATGACTAAATCTTTATATATATCACCGTCTATATCGACCCATTTTGCATCAGAGACCATCCCAATTTCTTCATTTTTAGAAAAATTTGTGATGTTTTTTTCAAACAAAACTCCTTTATCATTTTTAATTATAAAACTTTTGTCACCATAAGGGTAGCTTCCTGGCTTGTTCCTTGCACCTACAAAAAGGTCAACATAGCCGTCCAGATCAAAATCCTCTGCGATTACTACAGATCCATTTGATCGACTAGATTCAAAATTGCCATTAATTGAAAAATTTCCATTACCATCGTTTATCAATAATCTATCTTCGTAATCAGTTGAACCAGGTAAAAATTCACCTCCTCCAGAAACTAAATACATATCTAAATCACCATCATTTTCTATATCAAAAAGTGCGATACTTTCAACTTCATGAGCTTTATCCTTTTCTTTAGAAAAAAGATCAACCTTTCGGAAGGAATTATTAGTTGTTTGATAAAATAGTACAGGAGAATTACCTGTTGAACTTCCAACAATAAAATCTTCCATTCCGTCTCCATTGAGATCTCCTACTGCAATACATGGCCCATTTTTAGTCAGTTTTCTTGGTAAAAGTCTATCGTATTCAAAATCATTAATTTCATCTTCTTCGTGATTATAATTTATACCGTATTTTAAAGCTGATTCTTTATAAACAATTGATGTATTCGTTTTTTTTAGTGGGAATTCTATGTTTGCTAAATCACTTTTATTTGATTGATCATATTTAACCTTGTATCTATTGTTTCTATTTAAATCTTTAAGAATTGACATATTACCATCTGGCCACAATACTTCAGCGCTAATAATTTTTTTTTCTTTTTTAAATCCAAAATGAACAATATTATCAACACTAGACATATATCCTTTTGACAGGTATTGCTCATGAAATTGAAATGAATTATCCTCAAATCTAATTACAACTTTACTTCCTAGAGCAAGGAGATTTTCATTTGGTCCAATTAATTCAAATTGAATAAAGTTAGAAGTATCAACATCTGTTGTATTTTCAAAAACAAATGCAAGGTCATTTATATTATTAACAACATAATCTAAGTCACCATCTAAATCTAGATCTGAATAAACGGCTCCATTTGAAAAAGAAGGAATATTTAGACCCCAATTATCTTCTTGCTTTTCAAAAGTTAGATCGCCTTTATTCCTATAAGAATAATTTGGAATTTTAACTACTGGTATTGAATCTAATAATTTTGATTTGCTTAAATATCTTCGAAATTCAAACCTATAATTTGCAAAATCCTTATCAGTAATATCCCTAGGGAATCCATTTGTAATTAATAAATCTTTTAAGCCATCATTATCAACATCCATAAAAAGAGGAGACCAACTCCAATCGGTTTGATATATCCCAGAAAACTGACCGATTTCTGAAAACGGTCGTGAGGAGTTATTTCCCAAAAATAACATATTCCTCATATGTTGATTTTCATAGCCCCAACGTTTATTTAATTCTTCTTGAATATGAGAACTTTTGGAAACAGTGGTTTTTTTTCTTTGATTAGTTTCACCAAGCATATCCAAGGTTATTAAATCTAAATACCCATCATTGTTGAAATCACTAATGTCAGATCCCATTGAAAATTTACTTTGACATGGGGTATAATTAGATATAAGATTTTCGAAAGAACCATCTTGTTGATTTATATATAAAATATCATTTGTCAAATAATCATTTGTGATATAAATATCTGGCCAAGAATCGTTGTTAAAATCAGAAATCGAAACACTTAATCCAAACCCTTCAATTAATATTCCCGACGATTTAGACACATCTGTATAAGTTCCATCACCATTATTTTTGAATAAGCGATCTGTACTAGCAGCACTTCCATCGATTATTTTTTTACGGTAATTAGTGGGTAACATTTCGTTTTGTTCATTGTTAACTACGAATAGATCCATTAAACCATCTTTATTATAATCTAAAAAAGAGGCTGCCATGCTATTTGAAATATCTGCTAAACCATATTCTTGGGCTTGATTTAAAAATTTTGGTATTCCATTTACCGTTAACCCTTGATTTATATAAAGCATATTTGACCTTTTACCCTCATACATAGCAGCACAAACATAGACATCCATCCATCCATCTGCATTTACATCACCAACAGCAATTCCCGTAGACCATCTTTCAGGAGTAATAAGGTTTGCTTCTAAAGTAACATCCTTAAACTTTAAATTGCCCTGATTTAAATACAACCTGTTAGACACCTGGTTTCCAGTAAAAAATAAATCTGGTAATTGATCATTATCAAAATCTGCTACTGCAACTCCACCTCCATTAAAAATATATTCATTTGTAAGAATATTGAAAGTGTCAGATTCCTTAATCAAATTAATGAAGTCAATATTTGTTGAATCTATCGAAAGTTTCTTAAACAGAGGTGCTCTAAATCTTGAACATCCCTCTAAAATAAAAATCAATAAACATAAATGAAGAATTATTTTTAGTGATCTTTTTTTATCCATAAAAAAAAATAAAAAAACCACATGAAGAAATCTTCATGTGGTTTTAAAAATTAATAAAATTGGTTTCTAGAAACCAGAATTTTGTGAAATTACTCCACCGCTTCCATCTATAGCAGATAGTGGTATTGGAAACATATTGTGTTTTCCTTGATATGTTTGTCCTTTAGCAAAAGAGGTGATAGTTTGTGACTCTCTAGTTATATAATTATTCATAACTGTCTCGGCAACACCCCATCTTCTTAAGTCAAAAGAACGGTGACCTTCCATACCAAATTCAAGTCTTCTTTCCGTTCTAACAGCTGTTCTTGCTGCAGACTGCGCACCTGCCCAAGAAGAATTATAAAGACCAATATCGTAGTTAGCTGCATCTGAGCCATCTGTAGCTTTAATTGTTGTGCTATTTAGAGCACGCTGACGAACTTTGTTAACATAGCCTCTAGCTTTTTCTTCATCACCAGATTCTACAGCAGCTTCAGCAGCCATCAAAAGAACATCTGCATACCTCATAATGTGGTAATTGATACCGGTCAACTGTTCACCCCAGCCACCTGAGCCTTGGTTGTCTGTATCGGTTTTTTGAAAAGTATTTTTCTTAGGTAGATAAGGTCCTGAAATATCGTCAAAACTTGCACGAATCCATTCTTTACCAATGTGAGGACCATACCCGTTATAATCAATACCACGTCTACCAACAGTAAAATCAGCGCGGGGATCAAGAGTTCCAGCGTAAGGTGTAAAAGCATCCGCAGATGCCACTCCATAATCACTAGTTACTACAACACGCGAGGATATAGCTACAGGCAATCCACTTAATGTTTGATATGCATCTAATAAGTCTTGTGTTGGTTGATAAAAACCACAACAAGAACCGAAAGGACCACCACCTGGGTGATTTAAAGCACCTGTTGCATTACCTTGTTTAGATTGAGCATTATCAGCAGAATACTGTATAGCAAACATAGCTTCTGATCCATTTTCACCACTTGAAGTCCAATTACTCATAAAATCAGCAGCTAAACTAAATTTACCACTACTTATTACTGCATCAAGGTTGCCTAGAGCATCACTCCATTTACTTTGGTATAATTGAGCTTTTCCTAAAAATGCTTGAGCCGTAGCAGCTAAAGGACGACCTGCTTCAACATAATTACCACCTCTTGAAGCTGGTAAGTTATCTTTTGCATAAGAAAAGTCAGACTCAATAACAGCCCACGAAACAGCAGTTGCTCCTGAATTTGGTTGACTAAATTCTTGCGCGTCATAATTCTCTTGAGATATAAAAGGTACATTTTCATATATCTTTTTCAATTCAAAATTAAAATGACCTCTTAAAAAATATGCTTGCGCTAACTCTACGCTAAAATCAGAAGGCGAATCACTATTATTAATTAATGAAATAACTGCATTTGCACGGTTAACACCTGCATACAAAACTTCCCAACGAGCTAAAAAATAGCCGTTTCCAGTTTGCCAGTTATAAACTTCCAACTCATATAAATCGGCTTGATCACCATCCGTACTACCTTTGTGGGCATCATCAGAGATAACATCCATAACCCAGTTGTCAGCACTACGACCCCATCCGTTTCCATTTCCTCCATTTCTAACTCCATCAAGAACAGAGTATGCTCCTGTAAGTAAAAGGTCTACTCCCGTTGCATTTGCAAGAGCAGCATCACTAAGCGATCCAACAGGATTCACAGTAGTAAAATCATCAGAACAACTTACCCCTAAGGCTAAAATTGCTATTGTTAATAATGTGTATACGTTTTTCATTTTATTTATTTATTTATTTTTTAAAAATTTAAACTTAAACCAACAGATGTAATTCTTGGAAGAGGATATCTTCCCGAATCTACACCGATTGTCAAAGCATTTGCTTCTGAAGCCTCAGGATCAAGTCCATCATAATCTGTGATTGTGAATAAGTTAGTTCCTGAAAGATACACTCTTACACTATCCATTCCTAACTGTGATAATTTTTCTTTTGAAAAAGTGTATCCTAGTTGAAGAGACTTAAGCCTTGTAAAAGAACCATCTTCTACAAAAAATGAATTTGGCTGGGTCTCAGAATTCTGTAGACTCTCACTAAGTGCTGGTAATTCTGCGCCTGTATTACTAGGAGTCCATGAATCTAAAACACGCACGCTTCTATTTCCATTAAAAAAGGTAGGGAAATCTGTAAATATTTTAGAATAATTATAAATTTCATTTCCTTGAGATCCGTTAAAGAATACAGCTAAATCAAAAGCATTATAAGCTAAATTGATGTTTAATCCATAAGTGAAATCTGGGTGAGGAGATCCAATAAATGTTCGATCAGCATCATCTACTGTCCCGCTTCCATCAACATCTCTGTATGTAAACCTTCCTGCAGTATCGAATCCTGTCACTTCTCTACCATAAAAATATGATAAAGGTTGTCCTACTTCAACTCGTGTTACAGCTCCACCTCTAAAACCACTATCTCCTGTTTGAGGAGTATCATTAATTAGACTGGTTACTTCGTTTTTATACGAAGATATATTAAGCGCTACATCGTAGCTAAATCCTGAACTTGTTTCATTCCCGTATGCGAGAGTAAAGTCAACACCTGTGTTTTTGATGTCTCCAAAATTAACATATGGAGCACCGGCGTCAATTGCAGTAGATCCAATCAATGAATTATCCTGTACAATTAAATCATTAGTTTCATTCTGCCATACTTCGATAGTTCCAGTAAAGTTTTTGAATATTCTAAAGTCTAAACCTAGGTTTTGAGTAATCGAAGTTTCCCACGATAGATTAGGATTTCCAACACTACTTAGAACTGCACCTGTGCTAAATGTACCTCTGGCTCCAGTAAAAGAATAATACCCTGTATTCTCGTTTAAAGATGAGATATTCGTGTTAGGGTTTGCTGCTGGTAATGATTGATTTCCGAGCTCACCATAAGATAGACGTAACTTAAGATTTTGAACTACAGGGTTTTCAGTAAAGAAATCTTCTTTATCAATTACCCAACCAAAACTTACAGATGGAAATATATTGTCTTGCTTATCTAATGCAAATCGTGAAGATCTATCATTACGAACGGTACCTGTAAATAAGTATTTATCTTTGTAGTTATATGAAGCCGAAGCAAAAACAGATGCTAGAGTTGTGGAATTTTCATTTGCCGCTTGAACAATTGGAGTACCAGCACCATTGTATAAGGTATAATAAGATGGTGTCTCAAACAAATAGTTGTTTCTAGTAACTTGGTTCCCTTTATAAAAGATTTTATTAGCCTCATATCCTGCTATTACATCAATAGAATGATCTCCAAAACTTTTAGAATAATTTAAAGTATTTGACCATACCCACTCATATTGCATAAAGTTTTGCTCTGATAATGTTTGTGATCCTCCTGTTTCAGCCTCTGGTGTTGCTGGAGAATATCCTCTACTATTAAAATAGCGCATCTGACCTCCATAAGATGTTTTAAATGTTAGGCCTTCCATTAAGTCAGCTTTTAAATAAACATCCCCTAAAGCTCTCAAAGATTTCTGATAATCGTCTTTTGCTCTTGTTAAAGTAGCGTATGGAGTATTAGCATTACCCAAACCAAGTGGAGTTCTGTAAATTCCTGAAAAATTACCATTATTATCTCTTAAAGGAATCAAAGGAGAAGAACGTAAAGCTGTTTGAACATTATTACCATTTCTTTGTTTATCAAGAGTTAAATTCATGTGTTGACCTACAGTAATTTTATCATTTATAATAAATTCTGAATTCAAACGCGATCCATATCTTTCATATCCAGTATGGATTTGAATACCATCTCTTTTAAGATAGTTAGCAGATAATAAGTAGCTTCCATTTTTATCACCATTTTGAACTGAGAGATTGTAGTTTTGAGCTGAAGCTGTTTGGAAAATTGCATCTAGCCAGTCTGTTCCGTTAGGATTTACTGTAGTTGGTACTCCTGCTCCAAGAAGAGAAGAAGGAATCACCGGAGAAGATCCAGTTCCATATTGAGGATGGGAAGGAGTTGCACCAGGAGTATCATTTAATTTACTATCCCAAATCATTTGACCGTGCTCTTTAGCATTAAGTAGCACAGGAAGGTTTACTGCGGTTTGACTACCGTATGAAGCCTCAAAATTAATTGATGGCTCACCATCTCCGCGACCCTTTTTTGTAGTCACAATAATTACTCCATTTGAAGCTCTTGATCCATAAATTGCAGCCGCACCATCTTTCAAAACGTTGATCTGGTCTATATCTGAAGGATTGATACTATTTAACACAAAAGAATCAGTGGTTTGAACACCATCAATAACATATAACGGGTTATTTGAATTAGGTGTTCCATAACCTCGAATTCTTACAATAGGAGCGGAACCTGGCTGTCCATTAGTAACTACTGTAACACCAGCAACTCTACCCTGTAGAGCTTCTGCTGCATTCACAACAGGAACTTTTAATGCATCACCCATGTTTACTGAAGCTACAGATCCAGTTACATTTGCTCTTGTTTGAGATCCATAACCTGTAACAACAATTTCATCAAGTTCGTTTCCGATAATTAATGTTATTAAAATTTGATCACCATCGACAGAAACATCTTGAGTAGTATACCCAACAAAAGAAACTTCAAGAACATCGCCTTGAGAAGCTTCTACAGAGAAATTACCATCAAAATCTGTTGTAGTAAAATTATTTGTTCCTTTTACTAAGATTGTGGCTCCAGGAAGTGGGCCGTCGGCACTATCTACCGATCCGGTAACATTTTGTGCATAAATTCCAGCTGTCAGCAAAAAAGCAAACATAAAGAGGAATTTTTTTAAAAACTCTTTTTTCATTTAAATTAGTATTTAGTTAGTTAGTTAGTTAGTTAGTTAGCAATAGTAATTATTGTTTTCTGATAAAACTTAATGATATGTTAAAAATGTCTAATATTGTATACTAAATCGATTTAGTATAAAGGTTTACGCAAAAATATATACACAAAAAAATATGTGAAACAAAATTATTAAACACTACAATTATACTACAACAATGTAAATAGACGAAACTCACTAGTATTTTAACACTAAATATGATAATTACGATTAAAGATATTGCCAAGGCATTAAACGTATCTACTGCTACAGTATCTAAAGCGATGCATGACTATCCTGATATTGGTAATAAAACTAAAAAAAGGGTAAAAGAGTACGCTAAAAAAATAGGCTATGAACCAAATATTCACGCCTCTTTTTTAAGAACTAAAAAAACAAAACTCATTGGAATCGTTGTTCCTAATTTAAATACTGATTTTTACAGCAAACTTGTGGCGTTTCTAATTATTCGAATAACTGAAAATGGATATTTGCCAATCGTATTAAATTCGAACGAATCAGAACAAGTAGAGGATGAGAATTTAGAACGCCTCATGCGCCAAAAAGTAGATGGAATTTTTATTTCTTTAACTAAAAATACGACCCGAACCAATTATTTAACAAAAATCTTCTCTAGTAGTAGCTCTTTAATTACATTTAGTAATACCTCTAAAGTAATTACATGTAATAAAGTAGTGTTCAATGACAAGGCAATAATCAAACAAGTAACTGAATATTTGATCAATAAAGGGAACAGTAAAATTGCATTTATTAGAAAAAGTTTAATATCGCAAAATTCAATTAATCAATTTATTGGCTTTAGAGAAGCCCATCAAAAACATAAAATATCGATTGACAATCAAAGAATTGTAATATCTAAACAGGGTACTTTTCCTGAAGGATATCGTATTGCTAAAGAATTATTTAATAGCGGCGTTCAAATAGATGGTTTTATTTCTTATAATGACAACCTGGCTCTTGGCGCAATGATGTTTTACAAAGAAAATGGATTTGATATACCCAATGACATTCGTTTTATTGGACAAGGAAATTCAGGAATTGGAACCTTTTATACTCCAGAACTAAGCTTAATAAAACATAACCTTTCTTTAATGGCTGAAAAAGTAATGAGCTTATTTATAAAAGAACAAGCTGAATTGAAACAAAAAAAGATAAGCCCTGTTAAAAGAGAAGAAATTAAAGCAGAATTAATAGAACGAGCATCTTCAATATGATAGAACTTTTAGGTAGATAAAAACTTAATATTACGCTTTAAACCTTCATATTTTGTACGTTTAATTGCGCTATTCTTAAAAATTACAGAAAAAACTTCTTGAGTCATTTCCTCCCACTCGTTTTTAGAAAGAGATAGCAATTCAGTTGGAGGATTAAATGCTGGCTCGCTATGAGGAGTAGCGTAACGATTCCAGGGACAAACAGTTTGGCAAACATCACAGCCAAAAGCCCAATTATCCATTTTTCCTTGAAAATCAGTTGGAATTTCATTTTTCAACTCAATGGTGACATACGAAATACACTTACTTCCATCAATTTGATAGGGCGCAAGTAAAGCATCTGTTGGACAAGCATCTATACAAGCGGTACAACTTCCGCAATGATCAGTGGCTGGAAGATCGTGTTCTAATTCTAGATCAAGAATCAATTCTGCAATAAAGAAAAAAGAACCTACTTTTTTTGAAATTAAATTAGTATTTTTTCCTATCCAGCCCAATCCGCTTTTAGCGGCCCACG
>Ga0209709_10004901_pt1 | contig 10660 bp, 10 predicted proteins | sample ArcticOcean_MG_C_2_FD_187435 | JGI IMG/M metagenome (GOLD analysis project Ga0209709, IMG submission 187435) | Marine microbial communities from western Arctic Ocean - ArcticOcean_MG_CB4_136 (SPAdes) (version 2) | ecosystem: Environmental > Aquatic > Marine > Oceanic | place: Arctic Ocean...
TTTACAGGATTTAAACATATTCTGAATTGCATGGAGACCACAGAAATTCGCAAACTGTTTTACAAAAAACATGAAGATATACATGGAGATAAAGCTTTATATATAGTACAAATAGATTTAATTTTTACAGAATTCATCTACATCCTCCGCATCGTACAGCATTGTTTTGCTGAAATTCCGTGTGATGTTGGGGTTATTCTCAGAGTAAAACATGTAGACTACATGAATCATGGTGTCCCACTTCTTTGTTAAGCAGGCTTTCATTACTTTTAGCATCAATACTTTGCGCATCTCCCATTCGGGCTTGTCTCTACCATCAGGGTGAGTGTAAGCATCTGGGTTGACACGAACCACGATGTATTGCATACCGCAAAATTGATCGTACAACTCTGAAATTCTTTTCTCCTCGCAGGAGTAGAGTTTACCTTGATGCTGGTTTTCATCACATTCTCCATGCAAAATTAAAGCGGGCAAAATTAAAGCGGGGACGGCGTACAACGCATCGGGGCGCGATTTGTTGCAGGAATTCACCTGAGTATTTGTGCAAAGACGAAACTCTGGGTGGAAATGTTCGTCCAAACAATCTGACCAATCATATTCGACTCGGACCGATTCACCGTTGAATTCTCTGTCGCATGTGCGGCAGCAATTGACTTCCTCTTTGCTGTTGCCGTCTATCCAAGAACGTGGACGGTAGCAATTGTCATAACAAATCGTACATTGCTCGTTGCCGATGTCGTGTAACTGTCCTTTGTGTCTGGTTAAACTACCTTTTGAAGCACTTCGGAAAGAACAACGCTTGTGATTACATTTAAAGGGTTTTTCATCTGTATGGGTGCGCATGTGGTTTTCAAGCTCAATTGACGATCTACAGGTCTGTGGACACTTCGTGCATTCAAGCAATGGCTGCACACGGCAAATTCGGCATTGTGATCGGTTAATTCCACAATCGCAGATGGAGGCACCGCCGCAAAAACCACATTTGGACAGTCGTTTCTCGTGTTGCACGCAATACCAATTACTTCCGCCCCAAATACGAACTTCGGCGTTAATAACGTAATGATGACCTTTCACTCTTTCTGATTTTGCAGGAGCAGGGTTTATCTCGATATCACCAAACATAATGGGTTCAACGACTATGTTGGAAAACATAACATATTGACCTTTGTGAATACCTTTTTGGATTTCGGATTTGCATTTTTTGTTTATATTTATTGAAATTGTGCTCGTTGGCATACCACCAAACACTCTACTTGCCTCAAGTCTGGATCCAAATGTTATAGAAACTCCACTTTTAACAAATGACATTTTAATCCATTTCTTACCACTCATTCTACCCTTAATTTTTGTGTAAAGGACCGCAATACATGGAGGCGATTGACTTTCTGCCGATTTAGCATATCCTTGCCTTAATCTGGCGGCCGCCAAATCTTCTTTCATAATTAATGGCAACGGAATAGGGGGCAATGCCAACGTTTTTTGCCGTTTATCGCCACTTGGCCCCGAATCTGTCCTTGGTCTTTTGCTGGATGATGACATTTTTGCTTTTGTTCTATCTGATCTCGCTTCGCTTGTCAGAATATTCTTAACATATATGGTTTAAGTACAAATACCTTGAAAATGTGTTACGGATTTAATTTTTAGACAAAACTTAATTTTGATTTATTTTCTAACAAAATGTCTAAGAAATCTACAACAGTCGATTCTGGACGATCTTTTACCGTTCTCCATCGATTTTTTAAATGTTTATCAACATTACCCTGCATTTCTTGGTGTTCAGCGACAGTTTTTAATTCGCCATACCATATTCCACTTAAAGACGCACATCTGCAAACGATCGCCAGAGTTTCAAATTCATGTTTTTTATGCAACTTATCAACGGGAATATCACGCAATATTTTGGTCATTTTATCGTGAAATGTCAACGGAACTTCTTCTAAATCCTGCTCGATTTTTTTCAACATATCCGCGGATATGTCTCTGCGTTTTACAGCTCGAGAAACCACACTCATTTTGAATGAATCTGAGACTATGTTTATACAGAATAAAGTTTATTGTTGTCGTGTAATATGATTCCTCAAAATTTTTATGTAATTCGGGGTAAAACGAAGACCCACTGGTAAATTGGGACGTAATAAATTGACAAGTCGGATGTCGATACACCCTTGAATATGTTTACAACATGTTTGTTGTGCGAGACGTCTCAAGATAAAATCGGGACATGTACAACTCCATTTTTTACTTCCAATATCAAATTTGACCTTATAAGTAGGACTTCTCGTAGAATTAAGATTATACCCATATTTGAAATAGATAACCGCGTACTGAACCGTTTCCGTTGGATTTGTCCCGTTCGGATTGACTCTGTTAGTCGGGATGTCATGGCCACCGTGGGTGTATAAGTCAGAATTAATACAATCGCCAGTGTTCTCCGAGTGCAAGCAGGCATTAACAGCTGTGGGCAAAAAATAAACACTATACATTCACGTATACTATTCAATGATACATATAAATACTATTCATTTACTCTTTTTTTTTTAATTTTTAAGATATTTTACAGCACGAACGCGGCAAGGAATGTGCTTGTATGCATTCGATCTTTTCGGAATTTTCTATAATAATTTGTAATAGCCGTTTGCCATTATCAGTAACGCTGCTGCTCTCTACGAATATTATTTCGGGATACAAATGAGTGATACGATCTTTAAACACAGTAGGACTACCCAAATCTGTTTTATTGCAATAACAAATATATATTTTTGAATTGTCGTACAATTCCGAATGCCAGTCGCAAATACTTTGAAACGACGCTGGTTCATTTGCAGCAAATACATAAACAATAGTTTGACAGGATTTCTCAAACATTCTTACAAGGCTATGAAAATTGGGGTCTCCAGAAGTATCCCAAATGTTTAACACATTGTTGTCGTCCATTACGTGATGTTGGATATCAACTCCAATCGTAGGCAAATATCTTCTCTTTCGATTTTTATCGGAAATAGCTGCGTTTATTATGGACGTTTTTCCAACTCGTGAATCTCCAATAAAAATACATTGAATTGCCATACGGTATTTATGGAGATCGGTATTAAATACTATGGTGGAGCCGATCACTGAACCCAGCTTTTTCCACAAGTGTCGACTGTGCAATGTGCGAAAACAGTCATTGGTTCGTCCGCACCGCGTATCTGCTTTTCATAGTACTCTACTTGATTGTTTCCGCACTTGCTGCATATTAAAACGCTTTTTATTTTCACAGTGTCGTATTCTATGTTTTTTGGGTATACTTCTTTCAGCCAATTCTGTTGTTCTGTTACGTTTTTTGAAGGTAGCCACAAATATGGGTTTTGAACAAGGTCTCGAATTGAATTGCTTTGTAATGCTTCGGGACAGCTTGCAAACCCACTACAAAAAAAACGGGCCTGTGCGGGTGTAGTAATGAATTTTTCCACTTGTTTAACAATTGCTTTTGGTAAGTTATGATTGAGGTAACGTTTCATCTTATTTTATAATTCATAATTCCATTTTTATACATAAATGTGTTACGGTTATAGGAAATATTTCAGAATATTCCGAAATTAGGAGGAAGGAGTCTGTGGAAGACAACAGTTTAATATATAAATCTTACAATGTAATCTACGCATTCCAGCGGTAATTGTTTGAGCAGACAAACGGTTTGCCAGTATCGCATCCGAACGGTTCGCCAAAAGTTAGACGGGTGAATAAGGTCGGCATGTACCACATTTAAGAGTCGTTGGCGTTTGATAGAGAAAATAGGTCTGAACACCTGTGGGTTTGTTCGGAGTTGGTACCCCATACACAGTTCGTTGTCATTGATCCAGAAAGCTCGACCCGAGTTTACAAATGGATGGTTTTGGATGTTGAGGACCAGGTGACTTTCAAGGCGCCTTTCAACACCCACAACCGAGTGCTTGAGCTGGCTAAAACAGTTGGAACCCCAGTTCCTTGACAAGTATAGTTTCCTGTATAGTATGACATTCATGTTGCCAATCTGTTCCATGTTTTACGGTTGATACATAACACAATAACCCTAAATATTCGTAACGGTTATAGGAATACTGATGCTTTGCATTCCGGCTAAAAAACTCAAACTATTTTGGAGAAAATAAAAAAGTCTCAATTCCTATAATTTTCTAACATTCGAGTCAGATCTTACCCGATTAATCGGGTAAGATTTCGTTGGAATGTTAGAAAATTATAGGAATTGACTGAAAAAATATCACCAGAAAAAAGTTTTGATTTTTTTGGCAGCAACAAAATCAAAAGACTAGCAGTTATTAAAAGCGTACTGTTTAAATTTATCCAAAAAAATATTTCAATTCGTTCTTCTATTTTCCACAAAAATAAAAACTCGAATTCCTATAATTTTCTAACATTCGAGTCAGATCTTACCCGATTAATCGGGTAAGATTTCGTTGGAATGTTAGAAAATTATAGGAATTGCTTGAAAAAATATCACCCAAAAAAAGTTTCGGGCCGTAGGCCCTCGGCTCCGCCAAATTTTTCCATTCTCTTTACCGAAAAACCTATATCTGTTACGAATATTTAGATATGAAATTGATTATATGATAAAAAACAAACAAACAAGAAAAACATGCCTGTATTTGAACTTATTAAAAAAATTTTGAATCGGAATGACTGGGTTCTTTGTGTACTGAAAGATTCTAACGGTAACACCAAAAGTTTTGGCGGTAAATATGCGTGTGAAACCAGCACGATGGTTGCGGGTCAATATTACATTGGCAAAATTACCAGCAAACGCGGCAGAGATGGAAAAATGAAAAATTCATTTAACGGAACTCCACAATCTCGACCTTCACACACCTTAAAAAACGCTCTCGAAAAACACGGGGTAAAATACCGTGATCGATCCGTCTTATTTACAATTAAGCCATTTACTAAATTAATAGTTGCCCTTCAAAACAAAAATGATGTCATCACACAATTGCCGAACATTGGTAAGAAAAAATTAGCAAACATTTTTTCAGCATTTGAATCTGTTTCACAACAATTGGTTATTGGACAATCGTTATCCAAAACATTGCCGAGCTTGTTGCGATATCTTAACCGAAGCCAAACCGATGCTTTATTGAAATGGCACGGCAATAAAATGGAAGATTTACTTGCCTTTTTAGTCTCGGACCCATGGCGTTTGATCTATGATAAAGAATTCGATTGTTTTGGTTTTGACAATCGTCCTCGCAATGATTTCTTGGCTGCTACAAAACCAAAAAGCCGACAGAAAATGGTCCAACTGGTTTGCCAAGATTTGAAAATGTCCGCTTCACTCGATCCGCGTTCCCAAAGATGTCAAGCTATTGATACGGTTCGTAAATACATGGCCTCGAGTGGGTCGTATTGGATGCCTATTGAGCTTTTTCAGCGGAGTTTTTCAGAAATACACAGTGATTGGCCAATCGTTATCGATGGTGAACACCTTGCTTTGAACAAATTTGCACAAATTGAAACCTTTTTGAGTCGAACTTTCAGAGATATGATGGCAAATTACGAACAACCCGAATATTCCGATCCACCCGAAGAAGCTTGCCTGGATGCCGAGCAGAGAGAAGCAGTCTCAATGGCTTGTCAACTGCCGTTATTCATTCTAAGTGGTGGCGCAGGGACGGGTAAAACCTCTGTTTGCAAATACATTGTCGATAGTTTACCAGGCATTCTACTGGCTTCACCCACGGGCAAAGCAGCTCAAAGGATGACAGAATTGACAGGCAAGACGGCCTCCACCATTCATCGTCTTGCTTATAAAGTAGAACCCGAAGAATCGCACACTTTACTTATCGACGAAACATCAATGTTGGAACCCGAAATTTTAGCCAAATTACTGAAAAAACAATGCTTCAATAAAATCATTTTTGTTGGTGATTTAGGTCAATTGGAATCAATTTCGCCTGGGAATTTCTACTCTGATATCTCCAACTCTGAGATTCCACAGAAAGAGCTGGTTAAAATATACAGAAACGACAGTTTGATAGCTACAAACGGTAAAAATATACGAGAGAGAAATGGTTCGCTTGACACCGACCACAAATCGTTTGAAATTATTCCATACACGAACGACGAAGCAATTATTAAAACGGCTGAAACTATATTCAAAAGCAGTGGTGAATTGCCTATTGTATTATGCAACACCAACGCGGAAATATGTGGGTTGAATAAGAAATTACGTCAAATTCACAACCCGCGTCCTTCGAGCCAATCCGACCCATGCGTGATGGATTACGCAAATGGTGTTTGGCGATATGATGCCTTTCGCTTCGGGACGGGAGACAAAGTGATAAATATTGTCAACAAATATGGCGAAGATCATAATGAAAATATTTTTCTTGAATGCGCCAATGGTGAAATCGGTACCGTAATGCATGCAAAAGGTACAAAGGTTACTGTGCAGTTCCCTACAAACCTTGTTGAGTTCGATATTCAAGAAGAGAAAACGTTAAGACCTGCGTACGCTCTCACTGTTCACAAATCACAGGGATCGGAGTATGCCACCGTAATTGTAAAATGCAAGTTTACGTTTGGTGATAACCAGAAGCGTCTGTACACGGCGATAACGCGCGCTCAGCAGAAATGTATCGTATTCGAAGTGGGCAACGATATTGCGAGATGTATTCGGTCGACATCTTCCATGAGATTTACGAAGTTGATGCAGTAAAATAAACATGTAACAAATATATTGTAATGCTTATCGTATAAAATCCTATAACCGTAAAGAATATTCTGTTTTTTTGTAACATTGTGTTAGAAAAACATATCAAATAAAATAGGCCAAATCACCGCTACCCTATTTCTTTTCCAAAACCCTAAAAAGAAAAAAAAAAGTTAAATACCGCTCTAAATCAATATCTGATACCATTTATGGCTTCTCTGAGTGAACACGAATTGAACAAAGGAAGCGGGCCTTGGCCCTCGGCTCCGCCAAAAAAAAAGGGGAAAAGGGGAAAAGGATTGAAAAGATCTCGGGGGTGTAAGCCTTTTAATGGCAACAAACCCGTTGTTGTAGCAAACAAAAGGAAGAGATTGGGGACAGGGGTCCCAATGAGACAGGTCCAAGGTGTACAACACCCAAGTGAAAAAGCATTTGGTTTTGATGTCTCTGGTGATTTGCATCGTATTTCAAGTGATATGACGCTTCCTTCCCAGGTCTGTTCATTAATGGGTACTATTAAAACCTTTGATGGGTCGAAACCTATCTACAAATATCCGTTTCGTTCATATTTGACAGAGGGTAACAACGGGATGTATATGCCGAACCAACTGGTAGATACTGACGATTCATCGCCACATGACAATGAGGACACACCTATGGACGACTCCCAAACAACGCTCATCTCTGATTTTCACAACACTCACACGGAATCATTGCTTTGTATGGCCGACGAATTATTATCAAAACTTCGCATGGAGCCGAGCATCAATTACCAGAATGATGGTACGGAAGTTTCGCAATTCAAAACAGTATATACTGGAAACTCGTCAATATCACCTGGAGGTCAATCATCGGTATTAACCAACTGCAAGCACATGGGTGCGAATGTGATTGTGAAAAAAGCTATAAGCAGGAAAGATCAATTAAGAACCGTCTTGGAAGCTGTTGTACATTTGTATGTCGAGCATAAACACCCCGGATTTGTTCCTAAATTGCATTTCGTTGGATTTGATAGTGATAATAATTTGGCCGTGTGTTCTGAAGAAGTTGAAAGCACTTCTATACACCATTACATTATGAAAACACTGCCGCGCGAACAAGATCAATCCGCCGCGCTCAAATCAATGTTAATCGGGGTCTGCACCGCCTTAGAGATCGTCCAAAGAAGCGATTTTACCCACCGAGACTTGCACACGTCAAATATATTTTGGGATCCCAAGACGGAAAAAGTGACGTTTATCGATTTCGATTGGTCCTGTATTGTTGTCAGCGGTAAAAAGATCAGTATCCCTCGTTTTTTGTATGACACGACCAGAAAAAGCTACGGTTGCAATAAATCAGTCGATCTTTGTATATTCATGCGAAATGTGGTCACAACCATTGCCAATCAAAATTCTTTGCGTAAACTTTCTTTGTTCGGAAACGAATTAAAACAGATCATGGGCAATTACCAAGCAGAATGCAAACAATTGCTTTGCAGAGAGTTTGATAACGACCAAGAAAAACACGCCGCATTTCAACTGTATAAGACGTGTACAGAAGATGGTACAATATACAGCGGATACAAACATCGTTTCGGCATTCAACGGTTGACCGATTCGATCGAATTTGAATACCGTCAAGGTTATTTTGAATGGAAATCGATGACACCCAGTAATGTCAAATTTTTCCTGGTAACTGGGAAATTTCTCCAAGGATGTGATTTTTAGAAAATAGTTAGCGATAAAATATTAAAATTACAAAAGTTTTAATTCTTTGATATGTGGATGTGTACGTCCTGTTACAAATTGTATACTCCAATACAACCCAATTTGGAAGGTCATAACCAAATCGTCCTCTCCCTGATCTTTGCCCGAGTAAACTATTTTTGGGATGTTATACGAATCTTTCCCGCGCGCAACAACTATTTTAGAGTAAACAGACAGTTGTTTTCTGAACATTTTCTTCACTTTTGCAGCTCGTTTGTTTGCATCTTCAAAGGGATTCATACAAACGAATTTATCCGCATAAAAAACCGATTCGGCTGCAAATCTTTCCACCGCCGTATTTGCGTACAATTCCTTGCGTTTGTGAGTTGTTATTACCCCAGGTTCTCCCTTTTCCATTAATGAACGACATCTTGGAATGTCCTTCAGCATATGTGACATATGACTGGCTTCATGTCCGAGATTAGATTCTGGAATAAAAATGATAAAACTTGAAGGAAAACTTGCACGAATACCTCTTACGTGAGTTTCCAACAACGTTCGAACTTGGCCGTGACCTTTGACGGCATGCGATTCCATTCCACAAATTGCAAAGTTATTTCTATCTTGGTACAATGAAACGATTGCCATTTGAGAACTACCGCCACCATTCGGATCGCAAGCCACATAGATTACCACTGGTGCACCCGAAGGACAATATTCTGGTCTTGATGCAAATGTATTTAACCAATTCTCTTGGAATATTGACGAGGTGTCGTTTGTTGTTACACCCATAGATTCACGAAGCATGTCAGCTGAATTGTCGCCGTAAATTAGCCGAACCATGTCTTGTTTAGCACCACTTTTCCACTTTGGTAATAAATGCTTCATATGAGTGCAGTCCTGAGGATTTGCAGAAGCTTTGCAGTCTTCGCAGACCATTTGCAGCTGGATTTGGTTGAATAATAACTCGCCACCCAAATCTCGCATCTCAAACATGAGGGAGTAGAAATTGGTACTGTCCTGTGGTGTGGAAATACAGATCAAAGCGGTTGTTTCGATCTCTAATAGCGGCACGATGACCTCCTGCAAAAAAGTGAAAAGAAATGTTAGATAAAAGTATGCAAAAATAACAAAAACAGCTTGAATACTTACGTGAAACATTTTGACCGACATGAATCTTTAAAAAAAATGGGAAAAGGGTTAGTTAGAAAGGGTTAGTTAGAAAATCAAAACAAGTATCATAGGTGAATGGCAAAGTACTTACGCGGCCTCCTCTAAATATATGACGTCGCCCCCAACTCCTCTGAGCTTATCTGACCCAGAGGGGTAACTGGAGATCTTCCTAATATCAAGAGGGTCGTCAGGACCGTAAATATAGAGTATTTCTCCACGACGTTTGGTTCGTGCTCCCCATTCATTGCCGAGGCTGATAATAAAATCATGTACCTGTTCTAAAAGCTTATCACTGGCTCGCTTGCCAGTACTACAAAAAAAAAAGAGTTAGAGGGTGTTAGTAAAGAAATGGCGACATTCAGATATGAACTTCGGCTTACCTGAATATACATTGATTGGACTTTTCGACCGATATCCCATAAGCAGCTACAAACATGCTCACTGCCGTTGTCTATTAAAAAAGAATAAAGGGTTAGTTGTTGATCAGAGCAAATGCAAGTAGTATTGTTTAACATACCTTTCCGAATCTGCGTGGTGTCAGGCAAAGCGCCTGTTGTTTTAAATTGCTTAGAAATTGGAAAAATGAGAGAAAGGTATGTTAGTAAACGTATTCAAAAGAGATAAAAAGAAAAAAACAAATAACTCACGACCACTCATTGTTACGCTTAATCTTGTCCATATCCACCTGTAAAAGAAAGAAGAAAGGGGTTAGTTCAATGCAATGATTATAAAATAAAACGTTATAACAGTTAAGTACCTCGGGGTCATCTCGGTACAGATGTAAAGCCACCGCCTGAAGAAACGATTCATGAAATTTCTTCTGCATCTCCGATCGCACGTAGCCAGGAAACAAATCCAGGTATTTCCTGATATTGTTTAGACGAATATCACCGTAATTGATATTTTTCGTTTTCATTTGGTTGGTTATCGTTTGTAAATGAGTTTTTGGTTGATTTGCTACCAAGCTGTTGAGCATTTGTGTCTGGTAGTATTCGTAGACTCCGACAAGGAGGTTGCGGTAAGAAATGCGGTCTGCCATGGTATAGATAGAAATAAACAAGGGTTTATAGTAAAAATAGATTATTTTTTAAAGATTTTCAATGTGAATTTTTAA
>Ga0209709_10004905_pt1 | contig 10657 bp, 14 predicted proteins | sample ArcticOcean_MG_C_2_FD_187435 | JGI IMG/M metagenome (GOLD analysis project Ga0209709, IMG submission 187435) | Marine microbial communities from western Arctic Ocean - ArcticOcean_MG_CB4_136 (SPAdes) (version 2) | ecosystem: Environmental > Aquatic > Marine > Oceanic | place: Arctic Ocean...
CAGTAGAAACAATTTTACTTTACACAATAGCGGCAGGATTTCTTTCAATCGTTTATGGTTTTTTTACTGGTAAAAATATTCTTAGTCAGAGTGCGGGTAATGCAAAAATGCAAGAAATTGCATCTGCAATCCAAATTGGAGCTAAAGCTTACCTAGCAAGACAATATAAAACAATAGCTGTGGTTGGTGTCGTTGTTTTAGTTATTATCTGCTTAGTATTCAGTCCATTAGTTGGCTTAGGCTATTTTATTGGTGCAGCTTTATCTGGTATAGCTGGTTATGTTGGTATGCTCGTTTCGGTTCAGGCAAATGTTAGAACAGCAGAAGCTTCAAGAAAAGGTTTAGCGAATGGTCTTTCTGTAGCTTTTAAATCTGGTGCTGTTACTGGAATGCTTGTTGCTGGTTTAGCTTTATTAGCAATTGCAGTTTATTATTATTATTTATTAAAATTTGGTATTGCTGATAGAGAAATCGTTAATGCACTAGTTGCATTAGGTTTCGGTGCTTCTCTAATATCAATTTTTGCAAGATTAGGTGGTGGAATTTTTACAAAAGGTGCTGATGTTGGTGCTGATCTAGTTGGTAAGGTCGAAGCAGGAATTCCTGAAGATGACCCTAGAAACCCAGCTGTAATTGCCGATAACGTTGGAGATAACGTTGGTGATTGTGCGGGTATGGCAGCTGATTTGTTTGAAACTTATGCTGTTACTATTGTTGCTACAATGGTTTTATCTTCTATATTTTTTCAAGGTGATATGAATATGATGATCTACCCTTTAACTATTGGTGGAGCTTGTATTTTAACTTCAATCTTAGGAACTTTCTTTGTTAAATTAGGAAAAAGTAAAAATGTTATGAATGCTTTATATAAAGGATTTGTTGTTTCTGCTGTTTCTTCACTAGTAATCTTATACCCAGTGACCGATCATGTAATTGGTTTTACAAGCGAATATACTGTTAATGGTAAAAGCTTTACTGGTATGAGTTTATACTACTGTGGAATAATTGGTTTAGTTATTACAGGTTTATTAATTTGGATTACTGAATATTATACTGGAACTGAATATAGACCAGTTAGAAGTATTGCTAAATCTTCAACAACTGGACATGGAACTAATGTTATTCAAGGATTAGCTGTTTCAATGGAAGCTACAGCTGTACCAGCTTTGATTATTGTTGCCGGAATTCTTGCTACAAATTCTATTGCTGGCCTTTATGGTATAGCAATATCTGTTACTACAATGCTAGCCTTGGCTGGAATGGTTGTGGCACTTGACGCATACGGTCCAGTAACTGATAATGCAGGTGGTATTGCTGAAATGGCCAAGTTACCAAATAGCGTAAGAAAAACTACAGACGCATTAGATGCTGTTGGTAACACAACTAAAGCTGTTACCAAAGGTTATGCTATTGGTTCTGCTGGTTTAGGAGCCTTAGTTCTGTTTGCAGCGTATGTTGAGGATATTAAACATTTTTCAGGTGTTGCTGGTTCAGAATTAGAAGGCATAGTGGTTACATTTGATTTGACAAATCCTTATGTTGTTGTTGGTTTATTGATTGGTGGAATGCTTCCATACTTATTTGGATCAATGGGAATGCAGGCTGTTGGAAGAGCTGGAGGTGCCGTTGTTGTGGAAGTTAGAAGACAATTTAAAAAATTTCCAGGTATAATGAAGGGTAAGCAGAAACCTGACTACGCTAAACTTGTAGATTTATTAACTCAAGCTGCAATTAAGGAAATGATAATACCTTCTTTACTACCAGTTTTATCTCCAATAGTTTTGTATTTTGTTATTCTTTCAATAGGTGGACAAGCTGAAGCGTTAGCTTCTGTTGGAGCAATGTTGTTAGGTGTTATTGTAACAGGATTGTTTGTTGCTGTCTCAATGACTGCTGGTGGTGGAGCATGGGACAATGCTAAAAAATATATTGAAGACGGTCATCATGGCGGAAAAGGCTCTGAAGCACACAAAGCTGCGATTACTGGTGATACTGTGGGAGACCCGTATAAAGATACAGCAGGTCCTGCAGTAAACCCAATGATTAAAATTACAAATATTGTGGCATTACTATTGTTAGCTGTTATTGCTGGTTAAAGTATTATTTATTTTTGTTTGATCTATTGATTTTTTGTCTCATACCTGACAAAAAATCATAAACAAAACTCTGTTTTTGATAGTTATTTTCTGTTTTACCTGATGCAAATTTAATTGTATTCATGTCATCTAGTGTTTTAATTTGTTTCTTTATTAATACTCCATATTTATCTAACTCCAAGATCAGCACATTGTTAATTAATACTTTTTCCTTACCTAATTTAATAATAGATGAGATTTCATTCTTTCTTTCAATATATATCCACACAGCACTATCAAAATCGCCAATTGTAGAAGGGGGGCCTAATATTCTCTTAATATCATTAATATTAGTTTTATTAATAATTAAACTTTCTTGTTTTTCATTTAATTTATGAACACCATGATGTCTTACAGCTTTATTTATTGAACAATTTGTTAATAACAAATAAAATAAAATAATTAAAAAATATTTCATGGACACATTATATACCAATTTTTATAATAATTTAGTTAAATTAACTAGAAATAAAGATTTATATAAATTTTTAGATAAAGAAGATATTTTCTCTGATCGGCTTACATTTCTTCTTCTACATTTTGCCTTTTTTTTAAAGATATATAAAAAGAGTGAAAAAAAACCTATTCTTCAAAATATTTTTGATTCTTTTTTTAAACAGTTAGAGTTAAATATAAGAGAAATTGGTTATGGTGATCAGACAGTAAATAAAAAAATGAAAGAGTATATTAATTTTTTTTATAGTATTTTAGATAAATTAGACACTTGGGATTCTATTAATATCAATAAAAGAAACAATTTTTTATCAGAAATTCTTAATACAAGTAAAAAGTTATCTTATTTAGTTGATTATTTTGATGAATATAGGGTAAATTTAATAAATAACTCTTTAACTTCTTATCTAAAAGGTGTAGATAAACAATAATTTTATTATGGCTGTACCAAAACGTAAACAATCACCATCAAGAACTGGAATGAGAAGAGCTCAGAATATGAAGTTCTCATCGAAGAATATTGTTGAAGATAAAAAATCTGGTGAATATAGATTACCCCATCACTTGGACCTTAAAACTGGTATGTATAGAGGCAGGCAAGTTTTAGATCCTAAGGAATAAAAGCTAAATTCTTAACAATGATTAAACAAATCAAAATTGCAGTTGATGCAATGGGTGGAGATGGATCACCAAAAAAAATCATAGATGGAATTATTCATCATTATAAAAATAATAAAACTACCTATTATAAAATTTTTGGTGATCAAAATAAAATAATTAACCTTATTAATGATGAATTATCAAAAAGTTCTTATGAAATAATTCATACAACGGATGTTGTCAAAGGCACTGACAGCCCGCTTGAAGGGGCCAAAAGAGGAAAAAACACTAGTATGTGGCTAGCCATACAAAGTGTAAAAGAAAAAAATTCAGACGTTGTAATCTCAGCAGGAAATACGGGTGCATTACTTGTTATATCTAAACTAAATCTTAAAATGATTGAAAATATTGATAAACCAGCTTTATCAGCTTTATGGCCAAATAAAAAAGGAATGAGTGTTGTTTTAGATTTGGGTGCTAATATTGAGTGTAGTCCAAAAAATTTAATTGATTTTTCGATTATGGGATCTTCATTATTTAAATCTTTGTATCCAGATGATAATGCAAAAGTTGCTCTTTTAAATATAGGCTCTGAGGAGCTTAAAGGTAATGAAATTATTAAAGAAACATATCAACAATTAAATCAAAGAGACAATCACAACTTTGAATTTAAAGGCTATATAGAGGGTAATCAATTAATGAATGGAGAGGTAAATGTTATTGTTGCTGATGGCTTTACTGGCAATATAGCATTGAAAACAGCAGAAGGAACAGCCAGTTTTATTACGAGCGAGCTTAAAAAAACAATGACAGGTAATATCATTGGTAAAATTTCATCTTTATTAAATATTACAAATTTAAAAAAATTTAAGGCAAGATTAGATCCGAGATTATATAATGGTGCTATATTTATTGGTTTAGACTCACCTGTAATTAAAAGTCATGGTGGAACTGATTATATTGGCTTTTCAAACTCTTTAAGTGTTTGTACTAAAACTGTAAGTGGTAATCTTATAGAAAAGATAAGAGATAATATTAACTAATGCCTAGAATAAATTTAACCAAAAAAGATTTGATTAACTCTGTTTATATGCAAATTGGTTTTTCAAAAAATATTTCAGAAAATTTAATTGATGATTTTTTATCGACAATTATTGAAAATTTAAAAAATGAAAAAAAATTGAAATTATCCAATTTTGGTACTTTTTCTATACGTACAAAAAAAAGCAGAATGGGCAGAAACCCCAAAACTAAAGAGCAAAAGACCATATCTGATAGGGATGTTGTTTTATTTAAAGCTTCTAAAGAATTTAAAGATTTAGTAAATTCTAAGAATGATTCTTAAAAGTAATAAAGCTTATAAATCTATAGGAGAGGTTGCTAAAATTCTTAATCTTATTAATGAAAAAAAAGGAACATTGAACACTCACACTATACGTTTTTGGGAAAAGGAATTTAAACAAATTAAACCTAATATCTTAAATGGTAATAGACGATACTATAATAATGATACAATAGAAATTTTGAAGAAAGTTAAATATCTACTTAAAGATCAAGGAATGACAATAAATGGCGCTAAAAAACTTCTTAATTCTAATAAATCTTTAAAACTTGACGAATTATCAAATAATTCTATAAGTGCTGATTATAGTATAAAAAATAAACTTATTAAAATTTCTAATTTAATTAAACAGATTAAAAAGTTAAAATAATATGGCAAAAAAAACACATGTTAAAGTTAGACTAGTTCCTGAAGCAAAGCCTGATAGTCCATTCTTTTATTATGTTAAAAAACCTGCAGGTGGTGAAAAAGCTAAAGTAAAACTGTCAGCAAAAAAATATAATCCATCTACAAGAAAACATGAAATGTTTGTAGAAAAGAAACTACCTCCACATAGTAAATAAATTTTATTTTTTTTTAAAGTTTCTTTTTTCGTAATCAATAAATGACCAAATCATATTTTTCCAAATTCTATTTGTAATCTTTGGATCAATATTTAGTTGTATTGATTTTTTCTTAATTTTTTTGAGTATAGAATTTATTCTTTTTTGATCAATTATTTCTTTTTTGTAAATTTTTATCTTTAAAACTTCATTTACTATATTAGATCTTTTTTTTACTAATTTAAGTAAATCATTGTCAAGCCTATCTAGTTTAACTCTTAGTTGGTCTAATTTTTTTTTATTTATAGGCGACATTTATTCTATTGGTTATTAAGATAATTATTATAAGTATAATTTATGTTTGTAAATAGCGACAACTATATAAAATATTTGAAATTATGGTTAATAGTATTATTTTTATTAATCATTCTTATGGTAGGTGTTGGTGGGCTTACTAGATTAACTGATTCTGGTTTGTCTATCACGGCTTGGGAGCTCTTTACTGGAATACTACCACCATTAAATATTAATGAGTGGAACCTATACTTCTCTGAATATAAAAAAATTCCTGAATTTCAAAATATCAATTATGGTATGACATTAGAAGAATTTAAAACAATTTTTTATTGGGAATATGCTCATAGATTACTAGCTAGATTAGTAGGTTTATTTACACTGATACCTCTAATTATTTTTAGCTTAAAATTCAAAAATACTAAATATTACTCAAATAAATATTACTGGATTTTTTTCCTTATATGTCTTCAAGGTTTTATTGGTTGGTACATGGTCTCGAGTGGATTAATTGAAAATAACGATGTTAGTCATTATAGACTAAGCATACATTTATTTTTAGCTTTATTTATTTTGTGTTTAATTTTTTGGTTTATTTTAGATATTTCAACAATTAAAAAATTTAGTAAAAAAATTTCAAATTTTTTTTTAATATTAATTCTTCAACTCATTGTTTTACAAATAATATTGGGAGCTTTACTATCAGGTTTGGATGGGGGTCTTATTTACAATTCATGGCCTGATATGAATGGTAATTTTTTACCTAATGATGTTGGGTTTGAAGATGTAATAAATATTCAATTATTTAACAATCCATCCATTGTTCAATTTTTGCACAGGTTTACTGCGTATGTTCTTTTATTGTTCATTGTTATTTTAAATTATACTTTTATTAAAAATAATTATGAAATAAAAAATATAATTTTTTTTGATGTGGCTATATTAATTCAAATTTTTTTAGGAATTGTAACCTTAATATCTGGTGTAGAGATTAAATATGCATCACTACACCAGTTAGGTTCAATTTTTGTTTTGACTACATACCTTATAATCTTACACAGAAATTTTAACCAACGGCTTTAGCTTTTTTAAAACTTTCAATATTATGTGAAGTTCTGTCGAGAGCTTGCTCTAAGTCTTCAATTATATCATCTATATGTTCTATACCTATTGCTAGCCGTACATAGCCCGGTGTCACACCAGCAGCCAATAACTCTTTTTCATTTAATTGACTGTGAGTAGTTGACCCAGGATGAATTGCTAAACTTCTTGCATCACCAATATTAGCTACATGATAAAACATTTTTAAAGCTTCTATAAATTTCTTACCAGCTTCGATACCGCCTTTTAGCTCTATGCCAATTAAACCACCGTATCCACCCTTAAGATATTTTTTAGCTCTTTTTCCTATCTCTCCATCATATTTTGTTGGATAGATTACTCTAGTAACATTCTTGTGTTTGGATAAATATTCGACAGTTTTTTCAGCATTTGAACAATGTTGCTTCATTCTTAAAGCTACTGTTTCAAGTCCCTGTATGATTGCAAATGCATTATCTGGAGCTAGTGCTGAACCAAGATCTCTCAAAAGAGTAACTCTTGCTCTAACAACAAACGATACATTAGCACCAGTTAGTTCTGGGACGGCTTTACCCCAAATTACACCACCATAACTTGCGTCAGGTTCGTTGAATAGAGGTTGTCTTTCAGGGTTTGCTGTCCAATCAAAATTACCACCATCAACCAAACATCCACCTACAACAGTTCCATGACCACCAATATATTTAGTGAGTGAGTGAACAACTACTGCAGCTCCATGTTCTAAAGGCTTACAGAGAATAGGAGAGGCCGTATTGTCCATTATTAAAGGTATGTTATATTTTCTTCCAATATCAGAAACTTCTTTAATAGGAAAAACTCTTAAATATGGATTTGGTAATGTCTCTCCATAAAAAGCTCTAGTCTTATCATCTATAGCCTTCTCAAAGTTTTTAGGATCTTTAGGGTCCGCATACCTGACTTCAATGCCAAGTTTACTCAAAGTGTGAGTAAACAAAGAAATAGTTCCACCATAAAGATCAGTTGAACTGACAATATTATCTCCAGCTTGTGCAACATTTAAAATAGCAAAAGTTGAAGCAGTTTGTCCTGAAGATACTGTTAAACAAGCCAAACCACCCTCCAATGCTGCTACTCTCTTTTCAAGAGCGTCATTAGTAGGGTTCATTATTCTTGTGTAGATATTTCCAAACTCCTTCAAGCTAAAAAGATTTGCTGCATGTTCAGTACTATCGAACAAGTATGACGTTGTTCTATAAATTGGAACCGCTACTGCTTTTGTTGTTGGATCACTTCTGTAATCTCCGCCATGAATAACGATAGTTTCAGGGTTTTGTCTTTTTGTGCTCATCTTATGCTCCTTTTTAGTACTTATGCTTATGCAAGGCGTACAATATAGTTCAAATGCCTACCGAAAATGTGTGTAAAAAAATCCTGTTTAGCAAATAATTAGCCTGCAATAGGAACAAATCGGCATGATTAAATTAGCATTATAAGTTGATATTGCAAGCTAAATATAGAATTGACTTTATATCTAATAATAGTATTAATCCTGGCATAATGACAAAATTTCTAAAAAGTAGTGAATTAACTAGTAACTGGTTTGAAATAGATGCAAAAAATGCAGTAGTTGGAAGACTAGCATCTATAATAGCTATGATTGTTAGGGGAAAAAATAAAACTACTTATACACCTCATATGGATGATGGCGACTTTGTTGTGGTTAAAAATGTAGAACAAGTAAAATTTACTGGAAAAAAATTTAAAGATAAAAAATATTACAGACACACAGGGCACCCAGGAGGAATTAAAGAAATAACTCCTGAAAAATTATTAGAAAAAAATAAACCTGGTGAGACGTTAAAATTAGCAGTTAAAAGAATGTTGCCTGGTGGTGTACTTGGCAGAAAGCAATTAACTAAAGTAAAAATTTATGTTGGTGAAGATCATCCTCATGCAGCTCAAAATCCTAAACTGTTAGATTTAGGAAAATTAAACAATAAAAATTTGATAAGAAATTAATATGGAAACAACGTCTGTAACGACAAAAACAGCTACAAAAAAACCTAAAATAAAATTAGATTTTAAAGATAGTAAGTACGCAACTGGTAGAAGAAAAAAATCTATTGCAAAAATTTGGGTAAAAAAAGGTACAGGTAAAATTTATGTAAATGGCAGAACTATGGATGAATATTTCACAAGTGGTAGTCATAAAATGCAAATTACAAGACCATTCGAAATTATAAACCAAGCAACTGATTATGACGTTAGATGCAGTGTGGCTGGTGGTGGACATACAGGTCAAGCTGGCGCCATGGTGCACGGTATTGCTAAAGCTTTAATTTTATTTGATTCTGAGAATAGAGCAGTTCTTAAGACAGAAAAGCTAAATACCAGAGATTCTAGATCAGTTGAGAGAAAAAAGCCTGGTCGTAGAAAAGCTAGAAGAAGCTTCCAGTTCTCCAAAAGATAATTCTTTTTTAATTTTAAACTGCTATAGTAAAAAAATGCCCAAGCTTAATGTTTTAATTGCTGGTTCAACTGGCTATATTGGTGTTCAGTTAATAAAACTATTAGTTAAACACAATGACATCAAAATTAAATATCTTTGTGGTAATTCATCTGTAGGAAAAAATATCTCTCATTATGAAAAATTCTTAAATAAAGATAAATTACCTAAAATTGTAAAATTTAATAAATCTTATTTAAAAAATGTAGATCTTATATTTACAGCGTTACCAAACGGAGGCGCACAAGATATTTCAAATCATCTACTTCAAAATAACGTGCTAATTGACTTAGCTGCTGATTTTAGACTTAAAAAGGCATCTGATTATTTGAAATGGTACAAGCAAAAGCATAGATCAATTAAAAATATTAAAAAATCAATATATGCATTACCTGAATTTATTGGAGAAAAAATTAAAAAATATAATATTATAGGATGTCCCGGCTGTTACCCAACCTCAATCTTATTGCCATTAATTCCATTAATAAAAAAAAATTTAATAAAAACTGATAATATAATTATTGACTCTAAATCTGGATATTCTGGGGCAGGTAGAGACGTTCATGATAAATATAAAAATAAAAACCTTTATGAGTCACTAAGTGCATATGGTGTAGGTTTTCATAGACATAACTCTGAAATTCAACAAGAAATAGAAAATTACTCTAAAAAGAAATTTTCTTTTACATTTACACCTCACCTCACTCCAATGTTCAGAGGAATATTAAGTACAATTTATCTTGATTTAAATAAAGGTGTAAATATTAAAAAAATAGAAAAGACTTTAAACAATGAATATTTAAGAAGTAGATTCGTTAAAATTTTAAAAGAAAATACTCAAATAAGTACAAATGACGTAATTAATACAAATAATTGCTCTATATCAATCTGTAAAACTAAGTATAAAAATAAAGTCATTATTTTATCAGCCATTGATAATTTAATTAAAGGTGGAGCTGGGCAAGCTATACAAAATATGAATTTAAGATTTAATTTTCCTAAAACCAAAGGTTTGGAATGAAAAAATTACTTATTTTGCTTTTTTTAACATCTTGTGTGCCTGGCAATATAGATTATCAAACTAAGAATGAAAATTTAAATTTTAATGATGATTTATCATTTAAAGAATTTAAAGATTTACTAATAAGATATGCAGAAATAAGTTCTTTTCCCAACATAGATGAATAAATTATGAAAACTAATATCAACATTGCAGTAGTTGGTCTAGGACAGGTGGGTATTTATTTATTAAATGAGATTAATATTAAAAAAAAAGAAATCGAGCTTAAAACTGGTAAAAAAATTAACATAGTGGCAGTTTCTGCTAAAAATATTAATAAAAAAAGAAAATTTAAAATAAATAAAAATATATTTTATAAAAATCCTTTAGAAATTTTTAATAAAACTAAAATAGATATTCTATTTGAGGCTATTGGATTGCCTGATGGAATATCTAAAAAAGTTGTAGAAACTGCTTTAAAAAATAAAATACATGTTATTACACCTAATAAAGCTCTTATTTCTAAACATGGTGATTATTTAGCTAAACTTGCTGAGGACAATGATGTTAATTTAGAGTTTGAAGCATCTGTTGCGGGCGGTATTCCAATATTACGTACTATTAAAGAAGGCTTAGCCACTAACAAAATTTCAAAAGTTTATGGAATTTTGAATGGTACATCTAACTACATACTTTCCGAAATGAGAGATTCTAAAGATAGCT
>Ga0209709_10004909_pt1 | contig 10651 bp, 7 predicted proteins | sample ArcticOcean_MG_C_2_FD_187435 | JGI IMG/M metagenome (GOLD analysis project Ga0209709, IMG submission 187435) | Marine microbial communities from western Arctic Ocean - ArcticOcean_MG_CB4_136 (SPAdes) (version 2) | ecosystem: Environmental > Aquatic > Marine > Oceanic | place: Arctic Ocean...
CAGCAAAAACTAAAACAACAACAAACGAAAGATTTATTCTCCATTGTTCAGCATTTGGATACATTCCATACATAAAACGGTTAAACCAAATTTTTATATAAACCCAGCACGCGCCACTACCAGTACAAGCTTCTTTTGTATTTCCCGATATGTTAGCGTCAAAAATAAACCAATTTAATAATGGTGGAATACAAAATATTAAAAGAAAGATTATAAATAAACTTAAGGCTGCATTAAAGTTATTTGTATTAATATTTTTATTAAGAATATCTAATTGTTTAATTCCTGAAAATTCTATTCTAATAAAGTGAAGCCCAATTGCACCAAAAATTAAAGGTGTAAAAAAATTAATATATCTAGGTAAAAAAAAGGTAATATTTTTTCCTAAAAAATTATTTAAAGAAAAATCAATAATACTTAAAATAAAAAATAAAGAACCCAAAACAAGAAAAAGAATTAAATTCTTGTTGTCAGGTTTTAAAAAATTAATTTTATTCATTTTTTTATTTTTCCTTAATTGCTATACTTTTGTTATACCAGTTCATAAACGCAGAAATTGCTAAACTAATACTTAAATAAGTAGCCATTGTAATTGCAACAATTTCTATAGCTCTTCCTGTTTGCATCATTGCGGTGCCTGCGAATACCAAAACTAAATCTGGGTACGCGATCGCAGCTGCTAGTGATGAATTTTTAGTTAAATTTAAATATTGGTTAGTTGTAGGTGGAATTATAATTCTTAAAGCTTGAGGCATAATAACAAGTTTTAATACTTGTCCTGGAGTTAACCCTATGGAAGCAGCAGCTTCTTTTTGACCCTTTCCAATACCTTGGATTCCAGCCCTCACATTTTCAGCTATAAATGTTGCTGTATAAAGTGTTAACGCAAGAGTTAGCGCTATTAATTCAGGTGGTATTCCCATTCCTCCTTCAAATGTATATGAAGTTTTGGCCAATTGTTTTAATTCAGGAAAACTAAATGACAAATCAAACCCACCAACTAAAAAAACTAGCAAAGGTAATACTATAAAAATACTTAATGAAATAAAAAACTTAGGAAGTTGTTTACCTTCTTCCTCCTGTTTTCTTTTTGCATATTTGTTTACAAAGAAAATTAATATTAAAGATAAAATTAAAGTTATAAAAAATATATCAAAATTTTCCCAAACCGGTGCTGGTGTGTAAAGACCTTTAATAGTCATAAAAGAAGATCCTAATAATAAATTAGCTTTCTCGGGCATTGGTAATGCTCTTAAAGCTGCAAAATACCAAAAGAATATTTGAAGCAATAATGGAATGTTTCTAAAAAATTCTACATAAAAAGTTGCAGTTTTTTTTATTAAATAATTGGGTGATAAACGGGCAACGCCTACTACAATACCCAATAATGTTGCTAAAATAATACCGATAAAAGCGACTAGAAGCGTATTTAAAAGACCTACTAAATAAGCCCTAGCGTAAGAGTGCGAACCGTCATATTCAATTAAACTAAATTGAATATCAAATGAAGCTTCTTGTTTTAAAAAGCCAAAACCAAATTCAATGCCTCTATTATCCATATTAACTTGAGCATTCATGGTAAAAAAACCAAAAATTAAGACTATAAATAATAAAGTAATTGCTTGAGGTAAGATTTTGTTTCTTTTCATATATGTATAAAGGGCAGTATAAAAAAAGGGCTGGATAAATCCAGCCCTTTTTTGTTTAAATTTATAAGTAATATTATCTTGCTGGCGCTACATAAAGAATACCACCTTTTGTCCATAATTGATTTGGACCTCTGTCAGGCAATATACCAGTATCAGCGATATTACGTTTATAGCTTTCACCATAATTACCAACTTGTTTGATAATTCTTAGGCTCCACTCATTATCTAATCCAAAAGCAGCTCCTAATTCACCTTCTGCACCAACAAGTCTTTTGATTTGTGGGTTGTCAGAAGTTTTCATAGCATCAGCATTTGCAGAAGTAATACCGTATTCTTCAGCTTCGATCATTACGTATAGAGACCAACGAACTAAGTCTTCCCAAACAGCATCACCTTGACGAACAACAGGGCCTAAAGGCTCTTTTGAAATCGTTTCTGGTAATACTATATGTGCGTTTGGATCTTTCATTTTAGTTCTTTGAGCAGCTAAACCTGATTTATCTGTTGTGTACGTATCACATCTTCCAGCGTCGTATGCTGCAACAACTTCATCAGCTTTTTCAAAAGCTACTGGCTCATAAGAAATTCCTTTAGATGTAAAGAAGTCTCTCATATTAAGCTCTGTTGTTGTTCCAATGTTAGTACAAGCAGAAATACCATTTTTAAACTGGCTAGTAGAAGTGATTCCTGAGTCTTTTCTTACCATAAATCCTTGTCCGTCATAGAAGTTTACTCCCACGAAAGTTAGACCTATGTCAGCATCTCTAGAAAGTGTCCAAGTTGTGTTTCTTGATAAGATATCAATCTCACCAGATGTTAAAGCTGTGAATCTTTCTTTAGCACTTAGTGGAGTAAATTTAACTTTACCCGCATCACCAAGAACAGCAGCAGCTACAGCTCTACATACGTCAACATCAATACCAGTCCAATTTCCTGATGCATCGGCATTAGAAAATCCTGGAAGACCTTGAGAAACACCACATCTCACAAAACCTTTTTTCTGAGTGTTTTTAAGTGTTTTTGATTTCTTAGCAGCCATAACTTCTGTACTCAATGCAAAAAGCATTGCAAACATAGCAACTAGAGAAAACAAATTTTTAAATGTTTTTTTCATTTTTTTTCCTCTTATTTTATTGTTAACAATAATTAAGCAAATAATTTAAAAAAATTATCAAACTTAAAATTAATTATAATATTTAATATGATTTATAAATTGAGTTTGATCAAACTTTACTCTTAGATTAACCTATATATAGTGAATAATTAAAAAGATTAACAAAATAAGGTTTTTTACAACCCTTTTTTATTTTATCAACATTAGATGTGAGTGAGATTCCTCATTAACTATTTTATGTAAATTAACTGCTGAAACTCCTTTATCTGAATGTTCAACTTCAAACATTAATTTTTCACCTTTTTTTAGATAACTTAAACCGGAATTCTGTAGGGCAGAAAAATGAACAAAAAGATTTTTTTCCTTATCGTCTCTTTCGATAAAACCATAACCCTTGTTTTCATTAAACCATAGTACTGTGCCACTTAATTTTTTTTTCTTTGAATCGTCAGTATCTAGTTCTGTTTCTGCTTTTAAATTTATTTTATTATCATTTTTTAATCTTATTTCTTCTTCTTTTAACTTTTCTTCTTTCTCTTTTAATCTTTGTTCTTTCTCATTTAATCTTTGTTCTTCATCTTTTAATCTTTGCTCTTTGTCTTCTGGGTTTTGTTTCTCAACAATTTTACTTTTTATATCTAAATTTCTTTCATTTCTTAATTGCCTTTCCACTTCTCTTGATTCCTTGACCGCGTTAAATTGTTTTATTCTTTCTTGTTCCCCTTTTAATAACCTTTCTCTATAAATTTGTTCTTGTCTTATTAATTCAGCGCGCTCATCTTTTATTCTTTTTTCTTCTAATCTTTGATCTTCTTGATCTTTTAATCTTCTTTCTTTTTCTTCTTTTGCTTTCTTTTGTCTTTCCAATTTTCTTTCTTTTTCTTCTTGGAGTTTCAGCGCTTCTTCTTCTCTAAATTTTTGCTTTTCATCTTCTTTAAATTTTCTATCTTCTTCTCTTTGTTTTGCAATTTTTCGTTTCTCACTGAACTTATTATATGCTTTAACGAGTGGTTTAATATTTGTGCGTATTTCCTTCCAAAGATCTACTTCGTTTTGTTTCTTTTTTATATTAGCCTTTGAATCTTCTGACTTCTCATTTTTTTTTGCTAATTTTTTAGTGTCTTTTCTTTTTTTCATACAAACTATCATAACAAAAATTTATAAAAATCATAAATAAATATGTCTAAAATGTTTTTTATTCAAATTTATAGGTTTTATTAAGGAAAATTATTACAAAAAAATAACAAAATCTTAAAAATATCTCAATTATTGGCGCGCCCTGGAGGATTCGAACCTCCGACCCTCGGTTTAGAAAACCGATGCTCTATCCAACTGAGCTAAGGGCGCCTTATACTTATTAACAATAGTTTTTATATCACAAGAATACAAAAAATCTATTTCAAAAGTTAAGTTTTTTCCTAATTTTTTTATCTGTGAACAACTTTGTTTATTTCAGTTTAAGACTCAAAGACGTTTAAAGCTTTTTCGTTAATGGTTTATATAAACTTTTTCCAATCAAGCTTAAGAGGTTTCTGGTCGCAAATTGTATTAATAATAGAAATCATTAAAGGAAGAGTTTTTTCATCAAAATCATTTTTAACTTTTAAACCAATTTCTAAAGCGAGATCAGCACCTTCAACGGTTACGTTTGGCATTTTTATCTTTTTTGCTTCTTTAAAACCCATCTTTTGGCCTAAATATTCTCCCATTTTACTATTTCTTCCTCCGTCTGCACTTACGTACAAATCTCCAATTCCAGCAAGACCTAAAACTGTCTCTTTTTTTCCATTTAACTTTTCGGTAAATATTATCATTTCTGATATAGATTCATTAACAAGCGCTGCAGATGTGTTTAAATAATTTTTTTCTTTAATTTCTTTTGAGGCATTGGGATGGCATAATCCTTGTGCAGCACCTATGGCCATTGAAAAAATATTTTTAATAGCTGCGCAAACCTCAACTCCAATAATATCATTAGATGTAAACACATGATAATAATCTGTTGAAACTAATTTAGCTATATTTTCTGCTTCTTTAATATTATTGTTAGCAAATATAACTGAAGTATGGACTTTATTAGCTAATCCTTTAGCTAAACAAGGTCCTCCTGCTGCTGTTATGTTTGTTTCTTTAATTCCTTTTTCTTTTAATATTCTATCCATTTTATGAGCTAATATTTCGTATTTATTATTTCTAATAGCCAAACCTTTAGTTAATATTAATATTGGTAAATTTTCAGTTATAACTTTACCTAGTTCATTAGATGCCCATTCAATTCCTTTAGATATTACAGCAACAACTATTAAATCAATTTTCTTATTCATCTCATCTTTAAGGTTGTTAAATTTTATAAACCTAACATTTTTAGGAACATCACAATTTAATGTTGGGTGTTTTTTATTAGAGTTAATTTTTTCAATAAAATCATCTTCTAAATGTGTCCCAATAACCGAAACTGTATGATTGTTTTCTGAGCAAGGAAATGAGAAAGCCACCCCCATAGATCCTGCTCCTAAAATTAATATATTTGCCATAAACTATTCTTTAAAAATAAACCTTCTAATTAAGTATATCATTGCAATGATTTCGATTTTACCTAATAACATGAAAAAAATTAATGTCACTTTCGTGAAACTTCTTAAATCCAAAAAACTTAAATTTTCCATACCATACAAAGATGAGTTTACTGTATTAGTGAGCGTGAGTATAGATAGTTTGAAGGAATCTTCAAAATTCAAATAATCAAAAGTTAATAAACTTGATAAAATGAATATAGAGATTATGAAGAAAAGAAAAACAAGAAAAGCTATCTTTACGTCTTGGTCATCGATTTTTACTTCCGAATTATATAAGTTTTTATCAATAACATTTATTGGTTTCACTAATCTATAAATTTCTTGATAGGATATTTTTAAAAGAATATAGATTCTTGTGTATTTAAAGCCTGACGATGTGGAAATCAATGAGCCACCAATAATAGTTAATAATATAAAAAATAATGACAAATCTATATTTGGTGAAAAAGTAGATATACCCGATGTAGAGAGTGACGAAGTAATAGCAAATAAAACATTAGAAAATTCTTCATGTTGAAATACAAAAAAATAAAAGAACAAAACTAAAAAAATTATTAACATACTTATATGAAGATCCTCTTGCTGATTCTTAAGAGAAAATTTTTTAGTTATAATATCGTGTAACAAAAAAAAATTAAATATAGGAAAAAGTAAAGTTAATGACACAACAAATATTTGTAAATTATTTTGTAGTATAATCACTAAACTATTATCAGGTATAAAACCACCAGAGGATATAGTTGTAAAAGCTAGATGAAAAGAATCGAGAAGTCTCAAATCTACTAATGAGTACAAAAAAATAACAAAAACAGTAGATGAAAAGTAAATCAAAAAAATTTTGATAAAATTATAATTAAAATTGTTATAAAAATTTCTTCCAGAAGCACCTCCTGAAATAAGATATGATGGTTTAATCTTAATTTGTTTCGAACCTATAGTTCCTATTGTTGCTAATAAAAATAACAAACCTCCAATCCATTGAGAACTAGATCTCCAAAGCAAGAGCGGTTCATCTATAACTTTAATATTCTCTATAATGGAAAACCCTGTAGTGGTAAATCCTGAGATTGATTCAAAGTAGGAGTTTAATAAAGTGATGCCATATATGCTATGGTAATAAGGAATAGCTATCAAACATGGAATTAAAATAAAGCTTAGCAAAATAAAGATAATTTGATCTGTTAAAGCAATATTTTTGCTATGGTTTTTCCCGAGGTAATAAAAAAAAAATCCAATAATAGATGATACGAGAAATGTTATTATATAGGAGTTTAGGCCTATAATAAAATCAAAGTAAATTGAGTAAAAGATATTTAATATAGAAAAAAACGAAACTAGTAATGAATAAATACCTAAAAAAAATAATATTCCTTTATAATTCATTAAATTAATGAACTTATTCTAAATAGACTTTCTACTTTTTCAAGATGTTCTCTTTTGCTTAAAAAAACAACTAAATCTTTTTTTTCAAATTTAAAATCTGATTTTGGAATAATCACTTCTTTTTCTCTGACAACAGCTCCAATTCTTATTTCTTGAGGAAGATTTGAATCTTTAAGGGATTTGCTTATTAGCTCAGAAGTTTCTAAGATTTCCGCTTCTATAAATTCATACTCACCATCTAAGAGCGTATAAACTGTTTCTATAGTTCCTTTGTGTACATGTTTTAATATTGTCGATATTGTTGTAAGTCTTGGATCTACCAAATCATTGATTTTTAATGAAGATTGGAGCAAGCTGTAATTTTGCTTATTAACAAGTGCAATTGTTCTTTTATTAGGATTATTTTTTTCTGCTAAAACGCTAAGCATAATATTATCTTCATCATCGTTTGTGAGAGATAGAATTGTTTCAACCTCTTCTATGTTAGCTTCCTTTAAAACATCTTCATCTAAACCGTCACCGTTTATTACAATTGTATTATTTAGTTCATTTGCTATAAATTCTGCTCTTTCTTTATTTTTTTCAATTATCTTAACGCGAACCCCTTCTGACTCAGCTTCAATATTTTTAGCTAAATTAAAACCAATATTTCCACCACCAATAATTAAGATTTTCTTAGCTAATTTTTCCTCATGCCCAAAAGCTGAAAGCGTAACATTTATTTGCGATGCATTTATAACTACAAAAGCTTTATCATCAACTAATAGTTTATCTTTTTTTTTGAGAATTATAAATTTTTCACCTCTAATTACCCCAAGTACATTAGCTTTAAGATCAGGGAATTGACTTGTGAGTTTGCTTAATTCTGTGTTTACTAATGGACAGTTCTTATCAATATATATTTCTAATACTTTTATCTTTCCGCCGGCAAAAGGAACACTGTCTAAGGCTCCTGGTGCATCTAGCTTTCTTTGCAATGATTTTGCCACTTCTATCTCAGGTGAAATAATTACATCAATTGGAAGATTTGATTCACCGTATAATTTACCCCATTTTCCTCCTAGAAACTCTTGACTTCTTACTCGTGCAATTTTTTTATTAATTTTAAAAATTGAATATGCAACTTGGCATATAACCATATTTGTTTCATCATTCTGAGTAACCGCAATAATCATATCGGCGTCCTCCGCTCCAGCTTTTTCTAAAACCGAAGGAAAAGTTGCTCTACCTACAACACCTTTTACATCTTGAGTTTCGTTTATTTTTTGAATAAATTCACTTGATTGGTCTATTACGGTAATTGAGTGACCTTGAGCTGATAATTGTTTTGATATTGAAAAACCAACTCTTCCAGCTCCACAAATAATTATGTTCATTTAATTTACTCCTTTGATACCTAAAGTTTTAAGTTTGCGATGAAGAGCTGATCTTTCCATTCCAATAAACTCAGCAGTTTTAGATATATTTCCTTTATGTTTTTTAATTTGTGAAGTTAAATAGTCTTTTTCAAACTTTTCTCTTGCTTCTTTTAAAGGAAATCTAAAAACATCTTCATAGGTATCATTTTTTTTCTTATTGTTGTTCTGAGATAGAGCGTCACCAATCAAACTCTTTACATCAATTTTACTTTCGTTAACTGATAAAATTGACAATCTTTCAACTAGATTTCTTAATTCTCTTACATTTCCAGGCCAATCATATGAGTAAAATAAATTGAAATCTGTATCTAACTTAATTTCATTAATTCCGTTTATCTCTGCAATTTTTTTACAAAAATAATTTAATAGCAATGGAATGTCTTCACTTCTATCTTTTAAAGGAGGTATAAGAATTGGAACGACATTTAGCCTATGATACAGGTCTTCTCTAAAATTGCCTTTATTAATTTCCTCTCTAATAACTGTGCTCGAGGTACTAATTATTCTTACGTTTACATAAACTTCCTTTGATCCATTCACTCTTCTAAACTTTTGATCAATTAAAACTCTTAAAATTTTTGCTTGCGTTTCTAGCGGGATCTCACTGATTTCATCTATTAATAATGTTCCAGCTTCAGCTTTTTCAAAAAAACCATAATTTATTGTGCCATCAAGATTTTCTGAGCCAAAAAGTTCAAGTTCATACTTTCTGGGATCTAGCAAAGCTCCATTGACCACAACAAAAGGTCTTGTTTTTCTGCTCGATTTTTTGTGAATTTGTCTTGCAACCAATTCTTTTCCAGATCCAGCTGGTCCAGATATAAAAACTCTACTTTCTGTGCTTGATAGTTTAGTTATAAGGCTTTTTACTTTTTCTATTTGTGCACTTTCCCCAACTATATCAAAGGAATGAAAAAGTTTACTCTCTAAAGCATTCTTATCTTTTATTAATTCTGATTTTTCAACGGCTCTTTTAACAAAGTTTAATAATCTTTCTGATGAAAAAGGTTTTTGCATAAATTCAAAAGCCCCTAATTTTAATGAGTCGACTGCCATTTGAACATTTGCGTGACCAGATATCATTATTACAGGGATATCGTCGTTAGTTTTTTTTATATGAGAAAGTAACTCGATACCATCATTATATCCTTTGTCGAGTTTAACATCTATTATTGCGGCATCTGGCATTTTTTTATTAATTTCACTCATAGCTTGATCAAAGTTAGCAGCCTGTCTAACTGCAAAACCTTTATCTGTTAAAATACCAGAAATCAATATTCTTATATCGGGATTGTCATCAACAACTAAAATTTCATTAGCCATAATATTTGGGTAGTATGATTTTTACTTTTGCCTCATTATTTATCATATTAAAAGTTATTGAGCCGTTATGGTCGGCAACTATTTTACTTACGACCGCTAATCCTAATCCAGTTCCACTTTTTTTGGTTGTAAAATAAGGTGTTAACATTTTTACTTTATCAATTTTTTCAAAACCAACTCCATCGTCAAGAACAACAACGTATATATAGTCACTATCTTCTTGTATATCTATGTTAATTTTTCCTTGAAAATCAACATTTTTAATTGTTTTTTCATTTATAGACTCTACGGAATTTTTTATCAAATTTATAAAAACCCTATTAAATTGCTCTTCATCGCCATTAATATACTTTTCAGTGCTAGCTCCCATCAAAGTAAATTTGATTTTAACTTCAGGATTTTTGTACAAATTAAATGCTCTTAAAATTGCTTTGTTTATATTCATTTTTTTCAAAACAGGTTTTGGCATTCTTGCAAAATCTGAAAATTCAGTAACTAAATGTTCTATATCTTTAATTTGTTTTGCTATTGTATTTAGATAATTAGAAAGATTTTTATCATCTTTACCTACTAATTTTACATATTTTTCTCTTATCATATCAATAGAAAGTTGAATTGGAGTAAGTGGATTTTTAATTTCATGGGCAAGTTTTCTTGCAACATTTTCCCAAGCCGCATGTCTTTCAGTTAAAAGAAGTTTATCCTGTTGTATTTTTAATTTCTCAATCATTGAATTAAAATTATCACTTAATAGTTTAAGTTCATTATCAATTTCAATGCTGGGAACTTTAGCCGTCAAGTCCCCAGAACTTATTTTCTCTGATGCATTAATTAAATTTATAATTGGACGTGTAAGTCTAGAAGCAAAACTAATAGCAATATTTACAGAAAGAAACAAAAGCAAAGAAACTAATAAAATATAAATTACAGCAAATGTAATTTTTATTCCTGTTTTCTGATCTTGAACTGTGTAGTAAAAACTCACAGCTTCTCCAGCTTTATTAAGATAATTTGTAACATTTGGATCCATAAATTTGACGATATAAAGATATGTATCAATAAAACCATTAAGCTTAACTAAGGCTGAAGATCTATTGGTAGAGGGATCTATGATTCTAATAGGCTTACCTTCTAAAGATTTTGTAAAAGCTTCTTCCGGTGGTGGAACGAAATCAATAGTAACATCTA
>Ga0209709_10004910_pt1 | contig 10651 bp, 7 predicted proteins | sample ArcticOcean_MG_C_2_FD_187435 | JGI IMG/M metagenome (GOLD analysis project Ga0209709, IMG submission 187435) | Marine microbial communities from western Arctic Ocean - ArcticOcean_MG_CB4_136 (SPAdes) (version 2) | ecosystem: Environmental > Aquatic > Marine > Oceanic | place: Arctic Ocean...
AGATACACTAGTTGTGCCTATAAAATCGTCGTATCAGACACCACTGAATTTATACAGTACTGTTTCTCAGGTGGTATTCCAAAGTATCGCATCAATTGCTGCTTTTAGCACAATCCTCAATTAGTAAGTCTAAGTCAATGGATTCCGCTGTAAATAAAAACTATGGTGCAGCTTTAATTTCTATTATCACTGTTCTTCTTACAGGTATTAATGGATTAATTACCTATGTATTTTTGATGATTTTATCAAGAGTAGATTTTGGCCGTGACCCAGAGTTCAAGCATGGGTTAGCATCAGGCATCTCAAGAATGGGCGGCACTGTTATCGTGCTTTCAGTAATATTTGGCGTATTATTTAATCTTTATTTTTTCGATACATTAACGATAGAAAATCTAATCAAAGAGTTTGATAGTATTGTCTTATTTTCTGTATTGATTGGGTTGATTGGCTTGCTTGAAGATTTAAGCCAAAGATTGAGCTCGATTATGAGATTGATTGCAATGTTTTTATTAGTTTCTCTAACCTTAATCGTAATTCCTGAATTAATACCCTATAACCTAGAAATTTTTAATATTAATGGATTTGCAGTGAATCGATATTTGATATTCTTAGTTACTTTAGTTATGGTTTGTGGCTTTGTAAATGCCGGTAATATTGCTGATGGCGCAAATGGTTTATTAGCTGGTATATATCTATCTTTTTTTATAATTTTATATTCGCTCGATAATTCGATTTTTAATTTTTCATTATTGACCACTTTAATCGCTTTTATTATTTATAACGCAAGTACCGGAAGAATTTTCCTTGGTGATTTTGGTTCTTATTTGTTGTCAGCGATTGTTGCTTTTAAAAGTTTAGAAATATACACGTTGTTTGATGTGCCAGTTTTCTTATTAGCATCAATATTGGTTTATCCGTGTTTTGAACTGGTCCGTTCATTGTTGTTTAGATTGATAAATAGGGCTTCATTAATGAGCCCTGATAATTATCATTTACATAATTATATTAATGATTATTTTTTGTCATGTGGGTGCGGCAGGCATATAGCAAACTCATTTACAGGTCTTGGGATAGCTCTTACATCAATCTTACCGGTATTGTTATATTTTAATAGCGATACTGATAACTGGGTTTATATATTCTTAATTGAAATTTTGTTTTTCTCAACTACCTATCTTTATTTTACAAAAAAATATAAAGATTACTTAAATCACTGATATAATCTTGTCAATATCTAGTTTAAAATGCGAAAGTGGCGGAATTGGTAGACGCGCAGGATTTAGGTTTCTGTGGGGTAACCCGTGAGAGTTCGATTCTCTCCTTTCGCACCAACTACTAAAACATTAAATTACATTATATTGAGAACGAAATATGACTGATGTTAAATCCATTTCTGAAGTTAAAAAAGAAATGATAATAGAAATACCTTCCGAGATTATTGAAGAGAAGGTACTTCAGCGATTAAAAATTATCGGACGTAAGGCCAAGATTAAAGGTTTTAGACCTGGGAAGATACCTGCAAATGTAGTTAAGCAGCATTACGGTGCTGATGCCAATCAAGAAACACTCTCAGAGCTCATACAGCATTCTTATTCTGAAGCAATGGCTGAGAATAAGTTTCGCCCTGTTGGTTCGCCACAAATAGAGCCTCAAGAGAATAAAAATAATAATAATTTCATTTATAAAGCAACTTTTGAAGTACTACCAGTAATAAAATTAAAAGGACTTGATGGACTTAAGGTTGATAAACCCGAAGTAGATATCACTGATAAAGATTTGGATCTGATGATGGAAAAGCTCAGAAAACAGAAAAGAACTTGGTCAGAGGTTACTAAAAAAAGTGCTAAAGGTGATCAAATAACTATTGATTTTAAAGGCTCACTAGATGGCGAAGTGATTCAAGGCGGAGAAGGTAAGAATGTACCGGTTGTTCTTGGTGAAGGTCAAATGCTTCCGGATTTTGAAAAAGCGTTATTGGGCTTAAAATCTAATGAAACAAAAAGTTTCAATGTTAAGTTTCCAAAAGATTACCATTCTGAGGAGCTTGCGGGGAAAAAAATAAATTTTGAAGTGAGTGTTAATCTCGTCGAAGAGCCGGTTTTACCAGAGCTCAATGATGAGTTAGCGAAAGAGTTTGGTGTTAAAGAGGGCGGTATGGATAAGTTAAAATCTGACGTTAAAGATAATATGCTCAGAGAGGTAAATCAAAGGGTTACTCAAGACCTAAAAGAACAAATAATGAATAGTCTTATAAAGGCTAATAATATTGAAATACCTGATGTGATGCATAAAAATGAAATTGCTAATATGCAAAAAGAGTCAATGCGACAAATGGGTATAAAAGAGGATGGAGAAGTTCCACCTGCAGAAAATTTTACTGAACTGGCGACAAAGAGAGTTAAGTTGGGTTTGTTGTTAAGCCAGTTTATTGAAGACAATTCATTGACCGTAGACTCTAATAAAATACGTGAAAGAGTTGAAGAAATGTGTGCTGGTTATGAGGATCCATCAACGATGATAGATCAATACATGAATAACCCTCAATTTATCTCGCAAATTGAACCAATTGTTATAGAAGAGCAAGCGATCGCGTTGATAGCTGGAAAAGCAAAAGAAAAAATAAAAAAAATAAATTTCACTAAATATATGGATAAATAATAATTACTTGTTATTTTTTTAAAATATAAAGTTATGGACTATTAACATGAATACAAAAGCATTAAATCTCGTACCAATGGTCGTTGAGCAAAATTCAAGAGGCGAACGAGCCTATGATATATATTCACGCTTACTCAAAGAGCGTGTGGTATTTATAGTGGGCCCTGTTGAGGATTATATGGCGAATGTCGTCGTTGCTCAGTTACTTTATTTGGAATCAGAGAATCCTGAAAAAGATATTCATATTTATATCAATTCACCCGGTGGATCAGTGACTGCTGGCCTAGCGATATACGATACCATGCAATTTATCAGTTGCGACGTAAGTACAATTTGTATTGGACAAGCAGCCAGTATGGGCGCTTTATTACTGAGTGGTGGGACAAAAGAGAAGCGATTTGCTTTACCTCATTCACGTATTATGGTGCATCAACCCAGTGCAGGTTTTCAAGGGCAAGCCACCGATATCGACATTCATGCAAAGGAAGTCTTGGAATTAAAACTTCGATTGAATAAGATTATGGCATTGCATACTGGGCAAAAAATAAGCAAGATTGAAAAAGATCTAGAGAGAGATAATTTTATGAGCTCTAGTGATGCAGTTGAATATGGTTTGATCGATGCTGTTTTAGCTAAAAGGTAATAATATAAATAATTATCCAATTAGTTTATTTTGTGTGGAATTATTATTTAAATAACTATATATTATATTAGATAATACGTTTAAGTTAATGAATTTATTGGTATTGAGGTTGAGTTAATGAGTGATGATATTACTAAGGATAAGGAAGATAATAAATTATTATATTGTTCTTTTTGCGGTAAAAGTCAGCATGAAGTTCGAAAATTAATAGCTGGACCGTCTGTTTTCGTATGTGACGAATGCGTAGATTTGTGTAACGACATCATTAAAGAAGAGCTTGATGAGGTTAGTGATGTTGGTGAGTTTCAATTACCAGTCCCAATTGAAATTAAAGAGACACTTGATGAATATGTTATTGGGCAAAATGAGGCTAAAAAAGTCTTATCGGTTGCTGTTTATAATCATTACAAGCGTTTGAGTGATAACTCAAATGAAAAATACGATGCTGATCAAGTCGAGCTATCCAAGAGTAATATTCTTCTAATTGGCCCTACAGGGTGTGGTAAAACACTATTAGCAGAGACGCTTGCACGTTTATTAAACGTCCCATTTACCATAGCTGATGCCACTACACTGACTGAAGCAGGTTATGTTGGTGAAGATGTCGAGAATATAATTCAAAAACTGTTGCAAAAATGTGATTACGATGTTGAACGAGCTCAAACAGGGATTGTCTATATTGATGAAATAGATAAAGTCTCGAGAAAATCTGATAATCCTTCTATTACCAGGGATGTCTCAGGAGAAGGTGTGCAACAAGCTTTGCTTAAGTTAATTGAGGGAACTGTTGCATCTGTTCCACCTCAAGGTGGCAGAAAACACCCACAACAAGAATTTTTGCAAGTAGATACCAGTAATATATTATTTATATGCGGTGGCGCATTTGCAGGGCTTGAAAAAATTATACAAAAACGTTCTTCAAAAACAGGAATTGGCTTTGTTGCTGAAGTAAATTTAGAAAGTGAAAAGAAAAATATCGGTGAATTACTCAATAAAACTGAGCCAGAAGATTTGATACGATTTGGATTGATACCTGAATTCGTTGGCCGTCTTCCTATCGTAGCTACTTTAGAAGAATTAGATCAAGATGCTTTGGTGAGAATCTTATTAGAGCCAAAAAATGCTCTCACAAAGCAATACAAAAAATTATTTGATATGGAAGGTGTGGAGTTAGATTTCCGTGATGATGCAATTAAAGAGATAGCAATAAGGGCAATAGAACGAAAAACTGGTGCACGAGGGTTGAGAACAATACTCGAAAAGATATTATTAAATACAATGTATGATTTACCATCAAATAAAACTGCTAAGAAAGTTGTGTTAGACGCAGCAGTAATTTCCGGTGAAAATGAACCTTACATAATTCATGACAATGAATCTAATAAAAAGAATGACTCAAAAATAAAGAAAACCGCGATTAACTAGATGTTATTATTGATTTTTTGAGATATTTTTGTATCTAGATCTTTTCTAGCCTTGATATTTCCATTCTAGGACATACTTAATATTTATATGTAATTAATGATAGAAGTAAAATTTATCAAGGATTTAATAAATTGTCTGAAGTCTTATTAGAAAAAGAACAAAATTTAACCACTTTGCCGGTTCTTCCTTTGCGTGATGTGGTGGTATTTCCCAATATGGTGATTCCACTTTTTGTGGGCAGAGAGAAATCAATAGTCGCTCTTGATACAGCAATGAATGCAGGTAAGGAAATTCTGCTCGTCGCACAAAAAAAAGCGGATATAGATGAGCCATCCATAAAAGATCTCCATGAAATAGGCACTCTATCTAAAATTTTGCAATTATTAAAACTTCCGGATGGAACAGTGAAGGTTCTCGTTGAGGGATCCAAAAGAATTAAGGTTTTGAATTTAAAATTTGATGAGTGTTTTACAGCCGATTATATAAATCTTGAAAATAATGATTCTGATGATCGTGAAATAGATATTTTATCTAGAGCGCTGGTTTCTCAATTTGAGCAGTATTTAAAGCTGAATAAGAAAATTCCACCTGAGGTATTAACTTCAATTTCTGGTATTGATAATGCTTGCAAGCTAAGCGATACGATTACCGCGCATATCCCATTAAAACTAAATGAAAAGCAAAAAATTCTTGAAATCTCTAACGTTAAAAAAAGATTGGAACATCTTTTGGAGGTAATTCAGGGTGAAATTGATGTTTTACAAGTAGAGAAGCAAGTAAGAATACGGGTAAAATCTCAGATGGAAAAAAGTCAACGCGAATATTACTTGAATGAGCAAATGAAAGCGATTCAAAGTGAGCTTGGGGATATCGATAACACCTCCAATGACTTGGCCGACCTAGAAACTAAAATAACCAACTCAGGTATGACTAAAGATGCCTCAACTAAGGCTGTATCGGAATTAAAAAAACTCAAAATGATGTCACCAATGTCTGCTGAAGCGACTGTGGTAAGAAATTATCTTGATTGCTTATTGAATGTTCCATGGAAGAAGAAAAATAAAATAATTCGAAATATCGTAAAAGCTGAAGATATTCTCAATGAAGACCATTATGGTTTGGACAAAGTCAAAGAAAGAATACTTGAGTATCTTGCGGTACAACAACGTGTAAAAAAACTCAAAGGACCAATATTATGTTTGGTGGGCCCTCCTGGTGTAGGAAAAACATCTTTAGGGAAAAGCATAGCCAGGGCAACAAATCGTAAATTTGTTCGTATGTCTTTGGGTGGTGTGCGTGATGAAGCTGAAATAAGAGGGCATCGAAGAACCTATATTGGTTCAATGCCCGGTAAAATTATTCAAAATTTATCCAAAGTTAAAACAAAAAATCCACTTTTTCTCTTAGATGAAATAGATAAAATGGCTATGGATTTTAGAGGCGACCCTTCATCTGCTCTCCTAGAGGTCCTTGATCCTGAGCAAAATCATACTTTTGCGGATCATTATCTTGAAGTCGATTATGATCTGTCAGATGTAATGTTCGTTTGTACTGCGAATAGCTTAGATATTCCAAGTCCATTATTAGATAGGATGGAGGTGATAAGAATTTCTGGTTATACGGAAGATGAAAAGCTTAATATAGCTCGAAAATATTTATTACCGAAGCAGTTTCGTGCAAATGGCCTAAAAAGTAATGAGCTATCGATTAACGTGTCAGCAGTAACAGATATAATTCAAAAATATACTAGAGAAGCCGGTGTTAGAAGCTTAGAAAGAGCCATATCAAAAGTATGCAGAAAAACAGTGAAGTATCTCCTGTCTGGGGCAAATAAAAAATTCGTTAAGGTAACGTCCAGAAACTTAAAACAGTACTTAGGTGTATCTCAATATAGTCACAAAATTGCAGATAATAAAGATCAAATTGGACAAGTGAATGGGCTAGCCTGGACGCAAGTCGGCGGGGAAATACTAACAATTGAAACTGCTGTGGTGCCTGGTAAAGGAAAATTAACCCATACCGGCAAACTTGGTTCAGTTATGACCGAATCAATTCAAGCTGCTATGACAGTGGTTAGAAGTCGTTCAACGATGTTTAATCTGAAGGAAGACTTCCATAAAATTTATGATTTTCACGTTCATGTACCTGAAGGAGCGACTCCGAAAGATGGTCCAAGTGCGGGAGTTGGTATGTGTACGGCGCTAGTTTCAGCATTAACTGATATCCCTGTTAGATGTGATATAGCGATGACCGGTGAGATTACATTGCGGGGCGAAGTATTAGCAATAGGGGGCTTAAAAGAGAAGTTATTAGCGGCACATAGGGGCGGTATAAAGACAGTGTTAATACCACATGAAAATGAGAAGGATTTAGAAGAAATACCGAATAACATCAAGGGTAAATTAGAGATACTTCCAGTTAAATGGATAGATGAAGTATTAGAAAAAGCGCTGGTGCATTCTCCAATATCTACTCCTCAGAAAGACGCTGAAAAAACCACAAAATCCTCACTTGAAAGTATACAAAATCGTGAAGATACAATCAGACCACACTAATAGCTGAAGGCCCTAATTTAAAGCATTTGTTGACGATAAGAGGGTCACTTGGTATAAATGATACACAGTTAGATTTTTTGTAAAAATACACTTATTTGTAATATTAAAAATAATTTATTTTTGAATCATTTCTAACTAAAAAAGCGCAGAGTTTCTGTAATTATAATTATAATAAAAGGAAAGTAATATGAATAAGGGAGATCTGATAGATTCGGTCGCTAGTGCGGCAAACATGTCAAAAGCTGATGCCGGTAGAGCTGTTGATGCAGTTTTGGGTAGCGTTTCCTCAACATTAGCTGACGGTGGTTCTGTTTCTTTGGTTGGGTTTGGTACTTTCTCTGTTAGTGCTAGAGCGGCTCGACAAGGTCGAAATCCACAGACTGGTGCACCAATTCAGATAAAAGCTTGTAATGTTGCTAAATTCAAGGCTGGTAAAGGCCTTAAGGATGCCGTAAACTAGCGTCCGCTCGAATCTAAGTTAGAGATTACAGTTAATTAATTTTTTCTGTAATAGACAGTTTAGTTGAAAATACTACTCAATGTGGTTTTTTAGTTTGATCCGACTGGGTGCTTAGCTCAGCTGGTAGAGCATCGCCCTTACAAGGCGAGGGTCGGGGGTTCGATCCCCTCAGCACCCACCAAGTAAGATGAAGGAGTGGTAGTTCAGCTGGTTAGAATATCGGCCTGTCACGCCGGGGGTCGCGGGTTCGAATCCCGTCCACTCCGCCATTTATTCTGGAGCCCTGATGATTCAGGGCTTTCAGATTAATGGAGTACCCAAATATGTACACTATGATTTGTTTTGTGTATACAATTACACCTAAGAGATTCAAAGAATCAAACAGCGAGAGCTTTTTAAGTTAAAATTGCTCTCACTATTGTTTTGAAACAAAGATCTAATATAGGTCTTTTATTTAAAAGAAAAAATATATTATGTTGCAAAATATAAGAGAACGTTTTACGGGTAAATTTGCGTTAGTCGTATTGGCTTTAATTTGCTTACCTTTCTTGTTTTTCGGAATTCCAAGTGATTTTATCGCTACTGATTATGTAGCAAAAGTTAATGATAATGAGATATCACAGCCATTCTTTGAAAACTCCTATCGAAATGAATTGCTCCGATATGATTCTCAGGGCATTGAAGTACCTGATGCCGCGAGATCGATTGTAAGAGAAAATGTTCTCAATACCATTATCAATAATCTACTGGTAGATTTGTACATTGATGAAAAAAGTCTACAGATCACAGATGCATTTGTGACAGATATTATTCAAAGCTCTCCTGAATTTCTCATTAATGGGAAATTTTCTAAAGACGTTTATTATTCTTGGCTTAATGAGCGTGTTCTCGAACCAGCTCAATTTGAAGAAAGTCAAAGAATAAGCATGAAAAAAAGCCAGTTAGAAAGAGGGTTAAGAGCCACATCTTTTGTGACTCCGTCAGAGTATAGACGTTATTTGAATCTAGTTGGCGAGCAACGAGAAGTGACCATTGCTGAAATTGACCTATCTGTTTTGGCCGAGCCAATTGAATTGATGGATGAAGATATTGAGACATATTATTCCTTACGTCAAAATGAGTTCATGCAACCTGAGTCTATAGATTTTGAATACATAGAAATAAATAAAAATACGACGGATGAAACAATTACCGTTAGTGAAGATGAGATCAGGAAGTATTTCGAGGATGCAGGGGAGCGCTTCGCTCGGGATGAGAGACGACAAGCAAGCCATATTCTTTTTCTATTTGGCGATAATGAAATTATTTCAGAGCAAAAAGCACAGGAAGCACTTAATAAATTAAATGAAGGCGAAGACTTCTCTGCTTTGGCACTTGAGTACTCTGACGATGGTGGTACAAAAGAACAAGGTGGTAATCTTGGTATGTTGGCTAAATCTCAATTGCCCGGTGCATTGGGTGATGCTGTTTTTGCCATGAGTATAAATGAGGTTAGTGAGCTGGTTAGGACTGACTTTGGGTTTCATATTGTACAGTTAAACAATATAGAGTCAGATGGGCAAGTACCTTTTGAGACAGTGAGAGCTGAATTAGAAATGGAGTTAAAAAGCCAAAAATCGAGCGTTAATTTTACTGTAATCGAGAGAGAGTTGTCCGATGCATTATTTGATGCTGATGGTATTGAAGTCATAGCTCGAGATTTGAATTTTGATTTAAATGAACTTAAGGGCTTCACTAGAAATGGCGGAGGAGAATTTGGCGCTAACCAAATTGTTATTGATGCACTATTTAATGCCCAAAGAAATAATGATTCGCAGTTATCTGACATTATTGAAGTTGATGCAAATCGCTCAATCGTTTTTCAAGTTAGCATGTTCAATGAAGCGACCGTGATGCCATTAGATCAAGTACGTGATCAAATAATTAGTGACATGAAATTTGTTTCTGCTGAAGTACTTGCTAATAATATTGCCACTAAAATATCATCACTTATGGAGAATAACGAAGATTTAGTACCCACTGTAGAAGAGCTTGACTCGGTCACAGTGCGCGATGTAATTATAAATCGTCTGACAGAAGATGTTGATTTTGTCATTCAAGCCAATGTATTTGGTATGAAAAAACCTCTACCAGGAAACACGAAAGTAGGTACGGTTGTAATGCAAAACGCGAATTACGCAGTGTTTAGTCTTAAAAATCATACTTATGGTATTCCTGAGATGATACCTCAGGAGGAGCGCGATGCGGCTAAAGAGAGACTGAATCAGCAATCCGGTGTTTCTGACTACACTGCATTTATCTCCGAACTCCAGTTGAATGCAGCGATTGAAAAAAATGAAGAGCTTTTGAATGCAGCCAGTATGTTCGACTAATTTTTATAAATAACGAGAATATAATGCAAAAAATTGAATTACATTGGCAAATACTAATCGCCATTATTCTTGCTGCTATCTCTGGATGGATAGTCAATGGTTTGATAGCTTCCGGAGTTAGCGATCCATCAATATTAGGCATCAGTGTGCTCGGCATCTTTAAGTACATAGGTACCTTATTTTTAAATGCATTAAAAATGATTATCGTTCCTTTGATTTTTTCATCAATTACCGTCGGTGTCGCTGGTATTGGATCTGGAGGTAATCTGGGTCGATTAGGCGGTAAAACATTATTGTTTTATGTGTCAACAACACTGGCAGCTATATTAGTGGGTTTAGTGTTAATTAATATTATCAATCCAGGCTATATGGACGGTAAACCGGTTGGTGACATGTTAGCGCTTGACTCATCAGGTGCAGAAATAGCAAATGTGGCGCAAGGTCGTGGGCCCGGTGATATAGCTAAAGTATTCCAGTCAATGGTTCCACCCAATATATTTAAAGCTGCGGCAGAAGGGCAGATTCTAGGAATTATATT
>Ga0209709_10004911_pt1 | contig 10650 bp, 5 predicted proteins | sample ArcticOcean_MG_C_2_FD_187435 | JGI IMG/M metagenome (GOLD analysis project Ga0209709, IMG submission 187435) | Marine microbial communities from western Arctic Ocean - ArcticOcean_MG_CB4_136 (SPAdes) (version 2) | ecosystem: Environmental > Aquatic > Marine > Oceanic | place: Arctic Ocean...
TTTTTTGCAGGTATTATATCATTAGCTATAGCTTTATCCATATCTGCAGTTACTCCTGTTGTAGCTAGTGTTGTTGCTACAACTGCTGCAGCTAAATCTTTTTTCTTCATAGGTTTTTTCTTTGGTATTAATATAGGTTTCTTTTTAGGTATAAGAATTTCTTCCCCTTCTTCATACCCTTCTCTCTCAATAATTCCTCCTGTACTTTTTTTAATTTTGTTATTTTCTTTTGGAATAAAAGGTATTATATTATTTCTATTCCACCAACCTCTTATTTTTGCTGTCCAATCAGGAAGAGGCAATACTTTCTTAAAAAATTTTTCTTGCACTCTTTCTCTATCAGCATTAGTTCCTCCAAACATTTCTCTAACCTGAATCCATTCTCCTAAAGTTGCAATCGTATTTTTACCCCAAGCATATCCAGGTGGCATCCATTCTTTTTTTCCAGGTCCAATAAACTTTCCTATAATATTTTCTGATAACCAACCAGCAGTTCCTGATAATCTTAAACCATGAGCTAAGTAATCTCTCATATCATACTTTGCAGATTGCATAGAACCACCATGTTTTATTTCATCTCTTAATTGATGGATAGCAGAATAAACTGGAACTGATGCCATCAATTTAATAAAAGTTCTTATATCTCCATTCTCTACTCTCTGTATCATCTTATGAGTTTGAGATGATTTAGCCATAGCCCATGATTGAAACTGTCCAAGTAATCGTAAGTATGGATTTTGTGACATAGTAAATAATAATCTATTTGAAACTTGTGGTATTAATGCGTCTCTATTTGCAAACAACCACCCAGCTTCATTTAATACATTACTAGCTAATTTATTTTCTAAAGATTTATCGAGGGTATTAAATCTTCCAACCTTTAAAGCATCATCCATTCCTATACCAAGTCTATCTAACCATTTATATACATTTTGAACTTTAGGATTATCTGCTGCCAAGCCATCTTTTATCATCAACTTATATAATTTTCTTGATTGCATCCATGTATCCATTGCACCAGTATTGTAAGCAAATCTTCTTGCGTTACCAGTTAACCATGCTAAACCTATACCTTGAAATATTTTCTTATTAATAAATTTATAAGCTTCTTCAGGTTTACCTAACCATGTTGATATTCTAAAAAAACTTTTAGCATCTGCATTAGTACTTAATACAGAGTCTTTTGATTTTACATTATATGCCATACCTCTAGCTAAAGAATCTTCAATATCTGCCATTAAATGTAAATTCATATTTCTTGCTGGACCCCATTCTGAAGCAGCACCTAATGTTGTTCTTCCAAGATAAGGAAAACTTTTAACCCAAGCCATCGCATTAGCAGAGTTAACAAAACTACCTACATAATCCCCCATAGATGCAATACTAACAGTACTTAACATCTGTGTATTAGCACCAGTTGATAACATACCTGTAAAAAAGTTATTAGCTTTACTCATTTTTTTATGATAACTATCAAAGAAACCATCAATAACTCCATAGACATCATCTAATTCTCTTTTACCAGCCCATGAGTCATCCCAAGCACCAGAGATATTAGAATTTTTATATTTATTTTTTATCTGTGCAAATAAAGGTTCTAAGAATTTTCCATTAGGACCAAATTGTTTAGTAAAAGCATATGACTTAGCAGTATTAGATACCATGTTTGTTAGTATAGATAATATATTTGTATTTAAATATCCTTTTTCCATAAGAATTTTTTCAACTAATTCATAAGGTCCATTTAGTTTTCTTTCATTACTTATATGTTTACTTAAAGGAGTTATTATAAAATTTTCATTAAACTTTTTCTTATCAGAACTTAACCATTTTTCAATACTCTTTCTATTTAATAATTTATCTCCATTATTTCTATTTGGATTTGAGTACGATTTTACTAATGCTTTAGCAGAAGAATCTGTTGCACCCAGACTTTTAAATATATCAAATAAATCTTTTGCAAATTCTTTTTGATTTGTTACTATTTTTTGAGAGTATTCTCTAGGAAAATAATTTTTAGGTGTAAAGAATTTCTTTCTTTCTTTTGCAGACAATCCTTTTTTAGTAACACCTTGCCATGAAATTCCTTCTAGTTCTGTAAAAATTCCAACATCATTTAAATCTTTTTGAAATCTATATAACCATCCTTCAATATCTTTAGCTAGTTTAACTACTCTTTTATTACCTAACACAGTTTTATCTTTATTACCTTGAATAATAGACATAGCTAACTCACCTTCTTCTAGAGAGTGCTTACCTATAATTGTAGATATTTCTTTAATCTTTGTCATCCTCCATTTTTCAGAAACATTAACTACAGATTTACTTGCAGCAGGAGAATCAATATTTTCAAGCATAACTTGACCAAATTTAGCAGTTGCTCCACCATATCCTTCAAGTTTAGTTGCATTAGTTGCAGCAAAAGTTATCCTTGCATTTTGAATTGCAAGTTTTAAATTATCACTAGCAGCTATTCCTAATATTTTATCTTTAGTAGCAAAAGAAAATTTAGGACTTGCTCTCATTCCTCTTATAGTTGCACCAACCATAGCACCACTAATTATCCAAGCTTTTAAATTTTGTCCATCATTACCTAAAGCATTAAAAAAAATTCCTAAAGCTCCACCACTTGCACTTGTGACTAAAGGTAATGTACCATAACTTAATATAGGTCTAATAATATTAGAAGTTAGAAAATTTTCATTAGCTGCTAATTTTTCTAAAACTAAAAGATTTCTTTTAACAACACTAGCTGTATACTTCTCATATTCTATTCTACCATCTTTAATTAACTGGTCTCTTAGTTTAGCAAAGTTACTTTCATTAAGAAGTAATTTCTTTTCAATATTACCAAGTTCATTTATTAAACTTTTTGATTTATGTTTATTAATAATTTTTTTAACACCAACATTCCCAACTTTAGCTGTTAATTTATTTGATTCTTTAATAAGTTTTTTAATTTTTAATTGTGAAAATATTAATTTTTTATTTCTATCAATAAATTTTGATGATTGAGGTGATAATGCTTCTAAATTTTTTAAATTAGTTCCAATCTCATTATTAAAAATTTGAACTTCTTTAGAATTAGCAATAGCTCTTAACTTATTTAATTCCTTTGGAGACACTCCATAGAATTTAGCTTTCTTATCATTAAGAATAGAGATAATTGCATTTAAATTTTTATTAGTAGCTTTAGGAAAAATTTTAGCAATGGTATCAAAAGCACCTTTAGTAAGACCACCAAAGACAACTCCACCTGTAACATTTAAACCTAACTCTAATTTATTAACACTTCCCTTAGTACCCATTTGCTCAACCCAATTGTAAGCACCCACTACAGCACCTGAGTGAGCCATGAATCCTTTATAAGTTCCAAGTACTTTTCTAAAAGGTTTATAAGCATAAGCAGCATACCAATAAGGGTCTAAAAAATGACTAATAAGTTCAGTTGCCTGAACAAGTGTATCATTATCTTTTTTACCATCAGCAAACTTCCAATGTTTTTCTGAAAATGCTTTATTTTCTCTAATAGTTTCTTCTAAAGCAAAATCTTCTAAATTTTTATCTTTATCAAATTGTGATTTAATAGTTGCTTTACCTAAATCCCAAAGATGACCACCAAAAAAATTTGCTTTATCCCAACCATAGCTTAATCTATCAGCAGTACTAATATTATACTTAACCTTTGTTGATAAAGAATCAAGGAAATCTTCTTCTTCTGGTTTTTTTAATTGAGGTGGTACTTCTTTTGAATCTACAGTATCCCAATTTGTTTCTTTAATTCCATCCTCTTTATAATTTTTAATTAACTTTCTTAATTTAAAAAGATTCCCTTCATTCCAAGAATTTTCAATAGTAGATAGTAATTCAATACCTTCAGTTACACCACTACCAAGTACAGTATTCTTTTGTGATTGTATTAAGGAATTTATCCATTTAGTATTAGTAGGAGTAGGATTGTCTATTGCATTTTTGGTTTTTTGGATAAGAGATAACTCATCTTTGTTATCTACAGGTTGAGGAAGATTTTCATTATCTTCAGCTACAACACTAAGAGAATCTAGTAAATTTAATTCTTCTTTTGGTTGTTCTGAATTAGTATTAATAACACTAATATTATCTAATATAGAAATATTTGTTGCCATAATATTTTTTATTCAAAAGTCTGTATTATTTCATAAACTCTTGGGAAGTTACTTTTAATTATAGCTTTATCTTCTTTAGATAAGCTATCCCATTTAGTTTCAGATAAATCCATCCAACTATTCTTATTAGGACTCCAATATTTAACACTATTTTCACCTTGAGAATTTATTTCTTTTGTAGGTTTAAAATTATCAGTAATATTTTCATCTGTTTTCATATCCTGAATTACTTCATTCATTGCATCAGGTAATTTACTTTCATCTATACTTGCAGCTAAGGCTAACCATAATGATTGTCCAGCATTACTCATAAGTATATTATCTTGATTCATCATTTTTGAAATATAAGCCATTCCTTCATTAGGATTATCTTTATATTTTTTATATCTAGCTTTACTTAATTCTTTAGTATCTGAAAATAATTTTAATACATTATTATATCCAGCTTCAGTTGAAAATATATTACCCCAAGCTGCAGCTAAATCTTTTACTTCAGCTCTATTTAAATTAATCGAAGATGCAACCATCTTACCACCATCATCTTTTTCAAAAGTTTTAAAATCATTATTTATATTAAGCACACTAAGAGGTACTATAGTAACTGCTTCTGGTTTTCCATCTGTACCATAAATAGAAAAATGGTCTCCTATTAAATAATAACTTCTATCAACTATATTATTTGAAATAGCTTTATATACTACAGCTTCAGATGATAAATGATAAATGTTTCCTCTAGCATCACCTTGATATCTTTCATCATTCATTAAAAAATTATAAGCAGATGCTGCTGTCATTTTATTTTTTTCATCTTGAAAAGCAGTTTCTATATAATTTGTAATTACTCTTCCAGGGGAATTTAATTTTATTATATTTTTGTCATTAACATTTTTAATTGTATAAAATGCTTTACTATCTGCACCAATTGCTGCAAATATATCTGTTATACTACTGGTTGCTTCTTGATTGTCAATACCTTTAAAAGTAACTTTTGCCATTTCAGTATTCCATGCTTTAGAAAAGTCATCTTTAACATCTTGGTCTGCTGTAGCCCATAAATTAACACCATCAGCACTAGAAGTATATATAGTACCTTGAAGTTTTTTAGATATAAAAGCTTCTTTATCTTTTTGTTTAGCAATTTTTAAAGCTGCCATTTGCTCATCAACTTTATTATTAATTTCTTCGCTACCTATAACTAAAGGTTTTTCTTTAATACCAGTAATTTTATTAATTAAAAAACTATTTCCTTTAGCATCTAATAATTTATTTGTATATTGTTCTGATGCTGCACTCTCTACATTATCTATTTCAGCTTCTAAATATTCTTTACTCTTTTCAGATGTATTATTATAATCAATAGTTCCAGTACCATTTTCTCCAGCCATAGAATTTTTAGTTGAATTAATAAAATTTGATTGATTTTTTGCAGATAAGTTTAAAAAGTTAGGATATAAAATCATATTATATTTAACAGCATAATCATGTGCTGAACCAGTACCATCTTCAGGCATACTTGCATTTAAAGATTTAATTGCTTTAACCTTTGAATCTTCTTGTTCAAAAGTAGCTAATTCTGAATCATACTTTTTATTTTTTCTATTAATATAAGATTGTTTATCAGCAAGAAGCATTTGTCCACGAATTTTTAAATCATCATCTGTATGTTTTCTATCTCTTTCAATAGCTCCTTCAGCTACTGTTAGTAAATCTCCAAAATTAAAACCCATTATACAATCTCCTTATCTATATCTACTGTTTCTTTAAATTCTTCTACTTTTGAAGGTAGTTCTGTTTGTACTCTTTCTAATAAACTTGCACCTAAACTTTCAGCTTTTGGTTTCTCAAATTTATCTTTAGTAGTTGGTTCATTATCATCATCTCCTCCAACATTAATAGGTACTTCATTATCATCAGGTATATTATTATCACTATCATCTTCTTCACCTTCATATAAAACATAATCATTAATATCTGCATAATCAGCTATAGCAACTAACAAATAGATAGTTGGTTCTGCTAGTAGTAACATCAAATCTGGATTAAAAATTCCTTGAGTATAAGCACGATATAAAATAACTTGAGCTATTTCTGATAAAGGAGTTCCCTCATCAATTATACTAATAAGCTTACCTAAATTTTCATCAGAAGTTATTTCCATATAAACATTTTCCATAGCTTCATCTTTATCAGTAATTTGAGAAGGTCTTTCCCATGACTTAGGCATATCTGGAGCTGTAGTTAAAGATTCTCCAGGTACAGGTGAACTAAAAGGATTAGGTCCTATTTCACCACCTTCTGCAGCAGTCTGTCTAAGCATAAATTTATCATCTTCACTAACAGGTTCTTTAAATTTCATTTTTGATGCTGCTTCAGTATCTAAAGTAGTTCCACCATGTTTATCTCTATACATTCCAGTATTTAAAAGTTTTTTCTTTTCATAATAACCAATGGCAGAACCTTCATTCTTATTCCATATACCATCTTTTTCTAATCTATCACTTTGTTTATCTAAAAACTTATCAGCTTTATGTACTTTCATATAAGCTTTATTTAATTTTTTTATTTTATCACTTCTCTTATTAATTAAACCACCTAGAATAGGATAGTTCTCATCAGGATTAGATGCTCTTTCAGCTTTCATAGCTGCCTTAATATTATGTCTTTTAATATCAAGTCTAGCCCAACCTTCTTGAATTATCTTTGCAGCATTCTTTTTAGCTTGGTTATCTATTTCTGTTTCTGGTAATTTATTTTTAGTTGCCATATTATCCTGCTAGTATATTCATATTTTTATATGAGTTTTCAATGTTTTTTGCATTTGCTTCACCAAATACTTTTGCAAAAAGAGAACCACCACTAGAACCTACAATTTGAGATGCATCATAATTTGTTTGTGAATCAGTATAAAGATTGGAGTTATTATCAACTGCATAAACTACATCATGGTTATCTGGTTCTGCACTTAATAAACTATCAGCTTTACTAAAAGCTAACTTCTTAGCTTTCTTTTTCCAACTATCTTTAGCAATTTTTTCTTTAAATGAACCATCACCATTAAACTCATAAGTACCTTGTCCACCTCCTCCTACTTGTCTTAAAGAATAATCTTTTGAAGTTGATAAATCAAAATCTAAATAATTATTTTCTCCACCAACACTATTAAATAAGTCAGTAGATGTAACACCATTATCTAACATGATGTCTCCAATTTGTTGGTCATTAATATAACTACCCATATCTTTTGCACGAGCAACTAAATCATTTTTATATCTTAATGCATTTTTAGATAAAATATTATTTTGACTCCAAGCATCATTAATAGTATTTGTAATTAATTTTTGATTACCAACTTGTGCTTTTGATAACTCTTGAGTCCACCAGCCACCACCTTGTGTACCTAAAGATTGTCCTTGAAGTTGTGAACCTTCAATCACACCTGCTTGTAAAGCTGATGCAGCTTGACTAGATGTCATGCTTTTATTAATCAATGTATTATTCCAAGAAGCAGGACCTGTAGCCATCTGTCCTGTAATATCTACACTACCAGCTACACCTTTTTTCCCAAAAGCTTTTGCAAAGTTTTGTTGAGAAGACCTATATAAATTTTTTGCACCTTTAGAAATTTTTGTCCAATAGTTTCCTACTTTAGTTCCTTTACCTGCAAAAGATTGAAAAGTTTTAGCAATTGATTTTGAAATTGAATTAAAAACATTACTCATTGCACCAGTTGTAGCTCTGTATCCAGTTCTGAAAGAGTTACCAACTTGCCCAGCACTTCTCAAAAAAGTTGACCAAGCACCTGTACCTTGAGTTGCTTGTAATCCTGTAGTCATAGTACTTAAACCACTAAGAGCATAGGGCATCGCCATAGCTAAAGCTATAGAACCTAATGGACCTAATTTCTTATTAACATAATTAACACCTCTCATTACAGCTTTACCAACTTTTGCAATACCTTTTGCAACACCTTTAAATATTTTACTTAAAGGTTTCTTTGCTGACTTCTTTACTTTTTTCCAAATTTTACTAAAAAATCCCATATTATATAATCCTTAATTTTTTTTGTTTGCTTCTATTGTTTTCCATATATCTAATCCAAAACCACCAAGATTTTTTAATTGTGAAATCTTATTAGAATCTAAAGCTGCTTCATTTCCTAAAGCTGCAATAGTAATATTAGTTTGTCTCTCGTCTTGATTTTGTGCTGCTTCATATTCCCATTTAGCAGAATCTCTCATCTCTTGCCATAGAAAAGATAAACCTTGATTACTCATATTAAATGAGTTCATAGCATTAGCTTGATTAACAGCATTTGCTCCTGCAGTATTTGCAGTATTCATTTGTCTTCTCCATAGTACATTTGATTGTTCAATTAAATTTGAGTTCTGTGTATTAAATTGTTCTCTATTAAAATCTAGTTGAGTATTAAATTTTTCTATTTCAGTATTCATAGTATTCTCTAATCTATCAGCTTCTAAAGTATTATTCTGATTTAAAGCAGCTACTCTATTTGTTTCAGTTGAATTATAAACTTGCATTGCATCATTTCTTGCAGCATTTTGTTGATTGATTGTTGATGCTAAATTGTTTACAAACTGATTCATTTGATTTGTACTTGTTGCATTAAATTGAGCAGCAGCATTTGTAGCAGCTTGGTCAGATAACATTGTTTGTTGTCTTTGTTGTGTATTTAATATTTCAGTTTGTTGTGCTGCAGATAAATTAGTCATATCCATTTGTAAAAATGCTTGAGCATTACCTACTGCTTTTTGTTGAGCATTAGATAAATTAGCCATATCCATTGTAGCTAACTGTACAGCATTTTGCATTGTACTTTGTTGAGTATTAGATAAATTAGTTAATTCAAATGTTTTATATAAATTAGAATTTGATATTGCAGTTTGTTGTGCATTGTTTAAATTTAAAACATCAAAACCTGCACTTGTTTGTGCATTAGCTAAAGCAGTTTGTTGTCCTGTACTTAAATTAGCTAAAGCCATTTGTTGAGTTAACTGTCCTTGAGTTAAACCAGCTTGTTGTACATTGGCTAAGTTTGCTAATTTAGTTTGTTGAGCTTGTGCAGCACTAGCAATGATAGCTTGTTGTTGGTTCATTGCATTTAGTTTAGTTATCTCTTGTGAAAACTGACCATTCATCATCTTAGCTTTCATATCGTTCTCAGCATTTACTAACTGAGTTTGAAAACTTTGTTGTGCTGATAATACTGAAGCTTGTTGTTCGTTTGTTAAATTTTGTGATGCTCTTTGTTGTAGAGCTGTTGCATTAGATTGAGCAATAGGTAATGCACTTTGTATAATTGCATTTACTAAAGCATCTCTGCCAATAGAAGATTTACTTAATCCTCTTTGTGCTAAATTCTTTTCAACATTTTCAACTGCACCTCTTGCCCATGTAGGAATAGTACCAGTATCAATACCAGCTAACAAAGTTGTAATCTGTGTAGATACTAAAGCATCTGTAGGTAAAGCAGCGATTGAAGCTTGTACCGAAGCAGGTGAACCTTGAATTGTTGCAGTAAGTTGAGCAGGATTACTTGCGATTGCTGCTACAATAGCAGTAGGTAATGTTGCAGTTTGTCCAGCAACAGTTGCAGCAGTACCACTTAATACTGAAGCTAAAGCTCCTGAAGATAATTGTCCTGAAGCTGCTTGAGCAATTGCTGAACTTGTTGGTCCACCAGTTGCACCAGTTGCAGTACCAGATAAACTTCCAGTAACTGTACCTATTTGTGAATTAGTTCCAACTGTACTACTTTGAGCAGTACCACTTTGAGCAGTACCAGTAGCACCAGTCATTGTTGATAAGGTAGGAGCTGTCGGAGTAGCTGCTGAAGAAGATGTTAAAGCTGTTGGTGTTGCTATGGATTGACCAGTAACTGAAGCTGAAGCTATATCTGTAGGAGCAGCTAATGTATTACCACTTAATAATTCATTTGATTGTACACCTTGGTTTGTATAAGATTGTTTAGCTGATGCTGCTAATTCAGGTGATTTGATTTGGTCAGTAACAAACTTATCTATGTTTTGATTTCTAGTACCTAAACCACCTTGTTGTGGTTCAGCAGCTTTAGGAATATTTTTAAAATCCCTAGCAACATCACCAGTTGCATATTTTTTTCTTCTAATTCTTTTAATCTTTGTTAACATTGTTTTCCTTAATAATTATAAATAAAATTATAAACTCCACTTATTGCACCTGCTATTATAATTAATACCCAGATTGCACCTTTACCCTTATTAATATCAGCTCTTAAACATTTAGTTTCACTTCGAAGTTCTTTTATTTCTCTTACTAAGAAATCTATTTTAACTTCAGTAGCTGATTTTCTTGGCATTATCTTCCTTGTCCTTTATATTTCTTTACACCAGTTTGTCTTCGTTTATGTTTATTCATACTGCTTGTAGTTGGTCTTCGACCTTGTGAGCTTCCTTTTTGTATTCTGACATGAGCATCTTTATTTAATAATCCTTTAGCTCTTGCCATA
>Ga0209709_10004912_pt1 | contig 10650 bp, 8 predicted proteins | sample ArcticOcean_MG_C_2_FD_187435 | JGI IMG/M metagenome (GOLD analysis project Ga0209709, IMG submission 187435) | Marine microbial communities from western Arctic Ocean - ArcticOcean_MG_CB4_136 (SPAdes) (version 2) | ecosystem: Environmental > Aquatic > Marine > Oceanic | place: Arctic Ocean...
AAGTCGAAAAAATTTTTGTAAATAAAGAAATAATATTAAGTGGAGGTTCAATTAATTCACCTCAATTACTTTTGTTATCAGGTATTGGTCCAGCTGAGCATTTAAAAGAAAAAAACATTAAGATTGTTCATAATCTTCGAGGTGTTGGAAAAAACTTACAAGATCATCTTGAAACTTATATTCAACAAGAATGTAAGACCTCTGATACCTTATATTCTTATGTTAACAAATTGAATATGCTTAGAATAGGAATTCAATGGTTTTTGAATAAAAGTGGCCCCTGCTCAGCTTCATTCTTGGAAGCGGGCGGTTTTGCTAAATCTTCTCCTGAAAGAGAATATCCAAACATTCAATTTCACTTTTTTCCAGCTTTTGTAATTGATCACGGATTAGTTGAACCTGATAGACACGGATATCAATTGCATGCTAGTCCTAATCATCCAAAAAGTAGAGGCTCAGTCACATTAAACAGCTCAAATCCTTATGATTATCCAAAAATACTTTTTAATTATCTTGAGCATGAAGATGATTTAAAACAAACAATTGAAAGTATTAAGATTGCAAGAAGAATTCTTGGACAAAATTCAATGAAGCCATTTGCTGGAAAAGAAACTGGGCCAGGATCTGATATTCAAACACATGAATTATATGAAGAATATATTAGATCTAAAGCAGAAACGGCATATCATCCTTCTTGTACTCTTAAAATGGGAATTGATGATATGGCAGTTGTGGATCAAAAACTAAAAGTACATGGTATAGAAAACCTAAGAGTAGTTGATGCTTCTGTTATGCCAGAGATTACAAGTGGGAATTTAAATGCACCAACTCTTATGATAGCAGAAAGAGCTGCAGAATTTATTTTAAATTAACGGATATAAGACAAATTATTTCAAACATTATAGATGCTGCAACCATTGAGGTAATTTGATTTGGATTATCTTTTGTTGGCATTAAACAAGCAACATCACCACCAATTACATTTTTACCTTTAAGACTTTGTATTAGTTTTCTAGCTTCATCCATATTAAAACCTCTAAATGCTGGTTCAAGATTTGCTGTACCTGGAGCAACAGTTGTATCTAAACAATCAAGATCAAAAGTTACATAAATTGGGTTGTCCCCTAATCTGTCTAAAATCATCTTAGAACATTTTTCATGGCCCCATTCTTTATATTCATCCATAGTTATAACTTGGTAACCAATATCATAACTTGCTTGTAACCAATCTAAAGTTCTTGGATTGCCTCTAATTCCGATTTGAGTACTTGTACTTGGATCAACATTTCCTTGTTTAACCAAGTATGAAGCCCAATGTGCTGCAGATTTTTTTGCACCTAAAAAATGATCTAGTTTTTCATAGCAATCAGTATGAGCGTCAAAGTGAACTAGGGTTATTTTTTTTCCCTTAGTTAACTTAGAGTCTTTTTTTGCTAAACTTTGTACTATTCCTCCCGTTACCGAGTGATCTCCACCAATTGATACAACTGGTTTTTCTGCTTTTTCAATATGATCATAAAAACTTGAAATTCTTTCAATACATTTTTCATTATCGTTTGCTTCTGGAAAAGGAACGTCTCCTAAATCGTGAATTTTATTTTGTTTCCATGGATCAATGCCATATTGAAGATGAGATCTTCTTAACATAGCAGAAATATTTCTTACTGCTCTTGGGCCAAGGTGCTGGTCTCGTTCAGTGGTTCCATTTCCAGTACTATGTGGGACACCCACTAGTGCAATATCACAATTTTTTGGATCAGGATCGTTTTTACATCTAAATAAAGTTGGTATACCCCACCAGTAAAGAGTTTCCATCATTATTTTATCCTCTTCTGAAATCATTAATTTAATATTACATAATTAATAGAAATATAAAGAAGAAAAATTATGTGATATATGGGTTAATGCCTACAAAAAATAATAATCCTAAAGGAATATCTCTCATATTAGTGGCCATGATGGTTTTTTCATTACAAGACACCATTATGAAATACATTTATAGTTTTGTGTCTTTGTATGAGGTTTATTTGGTAAGAACTTTAGTAAGTTTAATAATTATTTTATTGTTTTTAAAATTAACAAAAAGACCAATTGTATTCAAAACTCAATATCCACTCTTAACTTTTTGTCGTGTGATACTTTTCTTTTTTGGATTTAGCTCTTTTTATGTCTCGCTAACTGTAATGCCATTAGCAACTGCTACTGCTTTATTCTTCGTTACTCCTTTTTTAATTACAATATTTGCAAGTATTTTTTTAAAAGAAGAAATAGGCCCTAGAAGATGGTCTGCTGTTATAATTAGTTTTATTGGAGTATATATAATATTAAACCCTAATTTCAATAATTTTGATTATCTAAGTTTAACACCTATATTGTGTGCATTTTGTTATTCATTGTCGATGATAATTATAAAAAAAACTTCTGATAAAGACAGTGTATACACACAAACATTTACATTTTATCTTGGTGCAATAATTATTAGTTTAATTTTTTATTTTCTAATTGGTGATGGCCAATACAACACGATAGATCATCCTGCTTCTCAATTTATATTTAAAGAATGGTTTACAGATCTAAAAGTTTCTATGTTATTTATGATTGCTACTGGTGTCACATCTTCTGTAGCTTTTATTCTTTTATTTAAAGCTTATAGCATAGCATCTCCAGCGGTGGTATCACCTTTTGAATATTCAATATTATTATGGTCTTCTTTAAGTGGTTGGGTTTTCTTTGATGAAATACCAAGTTTAAATACAATTGTTGGAATATTTATTATTGTGATTAGTGGTATTTATATTTTCATCCGTGAAAAAGCCCAAGATCAATCTATTGTTACAGAAAAACCTTTAAGATAAATCTCTCTTTTTTAAATGAAGTGGAAAAAAATAAAGATAAAGGTGTCATTTTTGAGAAATTTTTAAATAAATCTCTAAAAAATTCATTGAATATCAACGATAAGATTAGTAACCTTATTTTAATAAGCGATACATAACTCATCGTTAATCCAATACGAAAGTGGGATCAGGTCGACTTTTTTAGATTTTGTTATTTAAAGGAGAACGTATGAAATTTGGATATTTTTGTAATACTACAAACTGGACTCATAAGCCTTACGACAAACTGCTTGATGAGGCTAGAGATATAGCAACTTATTGTGATCAAAATAATTGGAACTCTATTTGGTATACCGAACATCATTTTAACCATGAAGGAATGGAATCTCTTCCAAACCCATTAATGATGGGTGTTGATGCTGCCGCTAGAACTAAAAATATTAGAATAGGACAAGCGTGCAATGTTATTACTTTTCATAATCCTATTAAGATGGCTGAAGATATTGCTTTGCTAGATCAATTATCAAAAGGAAGAGTTGAAATAGGTATAGGTAGAGGAATTTATGGTAGAGAAGCTATAAACTTAAATATTGAAGCTGACATGAAAGACCAAGCAAAAAATTTTAGACTATTTGAAGAAACTCTAACAATATTAAAAAAAGCTTGGAAAGAAAAATTTTTTAATCATAAGGGTGAATTTTATACTTACCCAACACCTAATTATGTTTGGCAGCACGATATGAGTCCACCAAGTAAAGAATTCTTAAATATGAAAACAAATGTTATGGAAAAAATTAGCGTTCTTCCAAAACCTTACCAAACACCTTATCCGCCTATTCATCAGGTTGTTGATGGAATTAGATCTATTGAATGGGCAGCACAACAAGAAATAAATATCATAATGTGGATACCTACTGTTAAAGCATTAAAAATTAAGTTTGAAGCCTATAAAAATGCAAGATCAGAATCTGAAAAAAGAAATGTACCAATGGGAGAAGGTATTTCTTTAGTAAGAGATATGTTTGTTGCTGACACAATGGAAGAAGCTAAAGAAAAAGCTGGCGAACATATGGTAAACTATATGAGATGGGTGTGTCACTGGAGAGGCCTTGGAAATCATATGGATCCAGGTGAAGAGTTACCTGTTACAAAGGGCAAACTAGATTTATTAAGCTATGATTTTTTACATAAACGAAATATGCTTTTTGGAACTCCAGAATATGTTGTAGATAAAATCAAAGAACTTAAAAGTGAATTAAATTTACAAAATCTTCAAGTTTGGTCAAACTTTCCTGGTGTTAAACATGAGGATTGTATGAAAAGTATAAAACTATTCACAGAAAAAGTAATCCCTCACTTTAAAGATAATATTGATACTGAAGTCAAAAAAGTTTCGTGAAAAAATCTAAAGGTAAGTTGACTGGTGGCCAGGCTGCTATTAAGTCATTAAAAAAAGAAAAAGTTGAACATGTATTTGGTTTAATTGGCTCTGCAACCATGGAAATGTTTGATGCCCTCTATCATGAAAAAAAAATAAAATTTATTGGAGTAAGAGATGAAAGAACAGGAACTCATATGGCTGATGGATATGCCAGAGCTTCTAATAAACCTGGTGTAATTCTAGCAGGACAAAATGGACCTGGTGCAACTAATTTAGTTACAGGAATTGCACAAGCAAAAGCAGCGTTTTCTCCAGTGGTGGCAATTGCTGGTTCGTATTCAACGAAGGATAAAATGGAAGATGCATTTCAAGGTCTAGATCAACAATCTTTATTTAATCCTATTACTAAAAAAACATGGACAGTAACTAATGCTAAAAAAATACCCTCTGTTTTTGATGATGCTTTCAATTTAGCAATGTCCCCTAGAAGAGGACCAGTATGTATAAATTTACCTAGAAATATTCTAGCTACTTCAGAAAATTTTAAGATTAATAATAAGATTTCATATAGTAGCGAAAGTTCGATCAAAGGTGAATCTAGCAAGATTATAAAAGCTGTAAAAATAATAAAAGACTCAAAAAAAACTGTAATTATTGCTGGTGGTGGAATTAAATACACTAGTAAATACAAAGAGGTAATTAAACTGGCAGAATTACTTAACGTACCAATAGTGACTGCAGCAGGTCATGGAGATGCAATTCCTTTTAATCACAAACTAAATGCTGGACAAATGGGTCCAAGAGGGAATCCTGTTGCATCAAGACTTGTAAAAGAAGCAGATGTGATTATTGCACTTGGAACAAGACTTGGATTTAATTCAACATTTTACTCTTATGATAATATAAATAAAAAAGCTAAGATTATACAAGTTGAGCTAGAGAAAAAAATGCTGGGTAAATACTTTCCCATCTCTGTCGGAATTTGTGCTGATGCAGCTACAACAACTAATCAAATATATAATGAATTAAAGAAACAAAAAACTATTTTAGATGTAAAGCATTGGACCAATTTATATCTAAAAGAAAGAGCTAATTTTCTAGCTGATAGAGATAAGATTAATTCAAAAAATATTTTCCCTATCCAACCTTCTGGATTATTTAAAGAATTAAGAAAAGCTCTTCCTAAAAATTCAGCAATTACTCTGGATGCTGGAACATTGTGCTTGCAAGCAACAGATGCTCTTGAATACTATGACCCACCATCTTTATTTACTCCATTAGATTTTGGTTTAGTGGGATTTTCTTTTGCCTGCGGTTTGGGAGTAAAAATCGCAAAACCAAAAAAAACTGTTGTTAGCCTTATGGGAGATGGAGGGTTTGGTATGACAATTTCAGAATTAAGTACTGCTGTAAAATATGGAATAAATACAATTACAATAGTAATGAACAATCAAAGTTGGGGTGCTGAAAAAGCTTACCAAAAAGATTTTTTTGGTAAAAGATATTTGGGTGCTGATATTAATAGTCCTCCTTTTGATAAAGTTGCAAAACTTTATGGCGCAAAAGGTTTTAGTGTAAAAAAAATTTCAGAAGTTAACGAGGCTGTAAAAGCAGCATTAAAATGCAATAAACCAGTGGTCATAGATGTTGATGTAGATCCTAATGCATTATACAGTTTTAGAAGAGATAGTTTTAAACATAAAAAAAAATAAATGTCACAAAAAGATATAGGGAATAAACTTCCAATTTATAAATTAAAAGCTGGCAAGGAAGTTGAAGAATATTACGATGAATGGACTATAAAAAATAAATATGACCATGACATGGCTGAGTGGAATTATTCTGGACCTCAAGAAACTGTAACCTTATTTAAAAAATATAATACTAAAAATAATATAAAGATATTAGATGCTGGATGTGGAACTGGCTTAGCTGGATTAGAATTAAAAAAAAATGGATTTACAAATATTGATGGAGCAGACTTTTCACAAAAAATGTTGGATTTAGTCCCACAGAATGTTTATAAAAATTTATTTAAAATAGACCTTAACAAAAAAGTTAATATTAAAGATGACACTTATGAGGGAATAACATGCGTTGGTACTTTTACCTATGGTCATGTTAACCCCCCAGCTCTTGACGAAATGATTAGAATTTGTAAAAAAAAATCACATATTTGTTTTACTATCAATCTTGGTATCTATGAAGAATATGGATTTGACAAAAAGATTAAAGAATTAGAAGATAGCAAGTCTTGGAAAATAATTGAATTTTTTAAATCAAACTATATTGCAAGCAAAAATGTAAATGCATGGTTAGTACTTGCCGAAGTAATATAAAAAAATATGAATATTAATTTAAGAAAATTTACAAAATTTGTTGATAAAACTTTTATTGAAGGCAATAAAGAGGCTAAAGAACCTGTTTTACTAGTTTCTGTTGCTGCGGTATTTAAAAATCCATGGCATGGACAAGGGTTTGTTGAAAATTTAAGACCTGCTATTCTAGATTTGGCTCCTAAATTAGGAGATTTACTTGTGCCAGAACTAATAAAAGAAATAGGATCCCCTGAAAAAATTTTAGCTTATGGCAAGGCTGGTATCGTCGGATTAAATGGTGAAATCGAACATGCTTCTGCATTTATCCATACATTAAGATTTGGCAACAAATTTCGAGATGCTGTTGGTGGAACATCTTACTTAAGCTTTACAAATACTAGAGGTCCTGCTGGATCAAAAATTTCTATTCCTATGATGCATAAAACCGACTCTGGTTTAAGACCTTATTATTTGACACACGAGTTTACAATTCATGATGCTCCTTTTGATGACGAAATTGTAATTGCAATTGGTGGTGCTTCTAGTGCAAGAGCTCATGCACGAACTGGTGACAGGTATCAAGACATGAAAGAAATGGGTATCGACCCTAAATAAATCAGATGATCAAAGACATAGATTCATCAGGAACTTTTTATTTATTAAATCAGACTGATAAAAAAATACCAATAATATTTATTCACGGAGTTGGGTTAACTCATAAAATTTGGAAACCACAGTTAGATTATTTTAAAAATAATACACTTGTTTCTTATGATATCCTTGGTCATGGTAAAACACCTTTAAATAAATTAAATATAAATTTTGACGATTTCTCAGAACAATTAATAAAATTAGTTAATGAGCTTAAATTTGATAAAATTCATTTAATTGGATTTTCTATAGGTTCACTAATTGCAAGAAATTTTGCAACAAAATATAACAATCGTCTTAAATCATTAACTTTATTTGGTTCAATATATAAGAGAAGTGAAGAACAGCAAAAAATTGTTAATGATAGATTTAATCTAGCAAAAAAAGACCTAAAGCTTTCAAAGCAAGCTTTAAAAAGATGGTTTACAGATAAGTATCTAGAAGAAAATCCAAATACTTATAAAGAAATCAGTTCTATTCTAGAAAAAAATAATATGGTAAATTTTTTAAAAGTTTATGAGCTTTTTGTATTTCATAAAAATGATGAAAAATTTAAAAATATAAAGGTAAATACTTTAGTTATGACTGGAGAAAATGATATTGGCTCCACTGTAGAGATGTCTAAAAAATTATGTGATGTAATTAATAATAGTCAATTAAAAGTGATTAAAAATGGAAAACATCTTTGTGGTATTGAATATGCGGATGATGTAAATATGGCAATTGAAGAATTTATTAAAAAAAATGATTAAATTAAAAAAATATAAAATGTTTATTGATGGTGAATGGGTCGATTCAGAAAGTAAAAAAACTTTTGAAACTTTAAATCCTGAAACTAACAAACCATGGGCAATGGCACCTGAAGCAAGTACAAGAGATGTAGATAGAGCAGTTAAAGCTGCACAAAAAGCCTTTGAAGGTGAATGGCCTAAATTATTACCAAGAGAAAGAGGAAAATTTTTAAGAGCTATTGGAAATCAATTAAGAGAAAATGCAGAAATGCTTGGAAAAATTGAAACTATTGATACTGGAAAATTATTCAGAGAAACAAAAAAACAAGCAAATTATATCGCCGAATATTATGACTATTATGCTGGTCTTGCAGACAAAGTTGAGGGAACCGTATTACCAATTGATAAACCCAATGTTCAAGCAATTACGACAAGAATTCCTATAGGGGTGGTTGCAGCAATTGTACCTTGGAACTCGCAAATGTTTTTGACTGCAACTAAACTTGCGCCAGCACTTGCAATGGGAAATACGGTTGTTCTTAAATCTTCAGAATTAGCTCCTGCTGTTATTTTTGAATTTGCAAAATTAATTGAAAAAACTGGACTTCCAAAAGGAGTCCTTAATGTTATTACAGGTTTTGGTAATCCATGTGGTAAAGCTTTAACTTCTCATAATCTTGTTGAAAAAATTGCATTTACTGGAGGTCCGGAGACTGCAAGACATATAATTAGAAATTCTGCAGAAAACTTATCAGAGGTTAGTTTAGAACTTGGTGGAAAAAGTCCAGTAGCTGTGTTCGATGATGCCAAACAAGAAAATGCTATTAATGGTATTTTAGCAGGAATTTTTGGTGCTAGTGGACAAAGCTGCATTGCAGGATCAAGACTTTATATTCAAAAAGGAATTTATAATGAATTTTTAGATAAGCTAGTAAAGCGCACTGAAAAAATTAAGATTGGTGCACCAATGGACTCTGATACGGAAATGGGACCTTTAAGTAATTTTAAACAACTAGAAATTATTGAAAAAAATATAAAAAAAACTATTGAGCAAGGTGGAAAAATAAGATGTGGAGGTAAAAGACATTCTTTTTCAAATGAAGGTTATTATTTTTCTCCTACAATTATTGAATGTAATAATCATAATCTTCCAACTGCAGAAAATGAATTGTTTGGTCCAGTATTATCTGTAATGAAATTTGATAAAGAAGATGAAGTTATAAAAAAAATGAATGATAACCAGTATGGATTATCCTCAGGTGTGTATACAAGTGATCTTGCTAGAGGCATGAGAGTTTCAAAAGCTATACGAGCAGGTATAACTTTTGTTAACACTTATAGATTAATTTCTCCGTCTGCTCCTTTTGGAGGAATAAAAGATAGCGGATATGGAAAAGAAGCTGGTATTGAATCTATTAAAGATTATACAAGAGTAAAAACGACTTGGTTTTATACTTCTGACGAACCTACTCTTGATCCTTTCTCAATGAGGTAGAAATTGTCTAAAAACATGCAATAGTCTGTTAAAATAGGATAAATTAGTCATTGAAATATTAGATTAATCATAATTTAATTAGCTTTTTATAAATTATTAACAATCAATGAGGGAATAATGAAAAAACTATTTATTGCTGCATTTTTATTCGTTTCAACTTTTACAACGAGTACATTCGCAGAAGTTAAAGTGGGAATTATATTAGGATTTACTGGTCCTATTGAATCTCTAACACCAGCTATGGCTGCATCTGCAGAGCTTGCATTTAAAGAAGCGTCTGATTCAGGTTCACTATTAGGTGGAGAAACTATTTCAGTAGTAAGAGCAGACTCAACTTGTGTTGACTCAGCAGCAGCAACTGCAGCAGCTGAAGGAGTTATTGCACAAGGTGTAGCAGCTATTATGGGTGCTGACTGTTCAGGTGTGACTGGTGCTATTGCATCAAACGTTGCAGTACCAAACGGCGTGGTAATGATTTCACCTTCAGCAACTTCTCCTGGCTTAACAACTCTAGATGATAAAGGATTCTTTTTTAGAACAGCTCCTTCTGATGCTAGAGGTGGACAAATCTTAGCTGATATTACTAAAGACAGAAAAGTTAAAAGCGTAGCAATTACTTATACAAATAATGACTATGGAAAAGGTTTAGCTGATGTTTATGCAGCAGCTGTAAAAGCCCATGGTATTAAAGTTACAACTGTAGCAGCTCACGAAGATGGTAAAGCAGATTATTCATCTGAAGTTGCAACACTAGCTGCTGCTGGTGGAGATGCAGTTGCAGTTATTGGTTATCTAGATCAAGGTGGTAAAGGAATCATTCAAGGTTCTTTAGACTCTGGTGCATTTGATAAATTTATTTTATCTGATGGAATGATTGGACAAACACTTATTGATGCATTTCCAAAAGGATTAAAAAAATCTTTTGGTTCTCTTCCAGGATCTACTGGTAAAGGAGCGGGTGTATTCGAAGGAGTTGCTAAAGCAGCTGGAATAGATTCAACAGGACCTTACACTGGAGAATCTTATGATGCAGCAGCTTTAATCGTTCTTGCGATGCAAGCAGGTGGATCAGCTGACAGAGCTTCTATTGCTAAAAATGTAATGGCAGTTGCTAACGGCCCTGGAACTAAAATTTATCCAGGTCAACTTAAAAAAGGTTTAGATTTACTAGCTAAAGGTAAAAAAATTGACTACGAAGGTGCAACTGGAGTATTATTTACTAGCGTTGGTGAAGCCGAAG
>Ga0209709_10004913_pt1 | contig 10647 bp, 12 predicted proteins | sample ArcticOcean_MG_C_2_FD_187435 | JGI IMG/M metagenome (GOLD analysis project Ga0209709, IMG submission 187435) | Marine microbial communities from western Arctic Ocean - ArcticOcean_MG_CB4_136 (SPAdes) (version 2) | ecosystem: Environmental > Aquatic > Marine > Oceanic | place: Arctic Ocean...
TATAACACAAGGAAATAGAAATCCATTACTGTATAAAAAAATAGGAGCTGATGGAATTAAAACAGGATATCTGGCTGTAGAAAAATATTCTTTAGCTTCATCGATAATAAAAAACAACAGGCGACTAATAGCTGTTGGAAGTGGGTTTTTAACAAAATCACAAAGATCAAAACAGTCTCAAAAGCTACTTATTTGGGGGTTAACACATTTTGATTTAGTTGAAATTGCAAAAAAAGACACTCACATTACTGAAATAGATGTTTGGCATGGTAAAAAAAATAAAGTGAAGGCCTATTTAAAAAAGGATATTTACAAAACAATAGGGAAGGCAAAAAAAAAATATTTAAAAGTTTCAATTAATTATAATGGACCTATCCATGCACCAATTTTAAAAGATGAAATAATTGGTAAATTAAAAATTTTTTATAAAGATGATTTATTAGATGAATACGATTTACTTGCATATGAAGATGTTAAAAGATTGAATATTATTTCTAGATTAATTAAATCAGTAACTTATTTAATCTGGGGCGATGTATAATAAACCTATTATTGTTTTTGAAGGTATAGAAGCTTCTGGTAAATCAACACATATAAAACATGTTGCTAATTTCTTAAATAAAAAAAATCTTAAATTTGTAAAAATAAGGGAGCCTGGTGGAAACTATAATTCCGAAAAGATAAGAAAACTTATATTAAACAAAAATTCTAATTTTAATAAAATAACAGATTTATACTTATATCTAGCTTCTAGAAGTGAAAATATTGATAAAGTTATAAATAAAAATTATAATAAAAAAATTATACTTATTGATAGATTTATAGATTCAACAGTAGCATACCAACATTACGGCATGGGATTAAATAAAAAAATTATAGATATAAATAATAATTTTATTTTAGATAAATTAAAAATAAATTTCACTTTTTTAAACATAATTAGCAAAAAAAATTTACTTATAAGATTAAAAAAAAGATCTAAATTAAATAGATACGATAAATTTCAAACTGAGTTTTATAAAAAAGCTCAGAATGGTTTTATTAAAATATCAAAAAAAAATAAAAATAATTACCTTATTATAAACTCAAATCTTGAATTAAGTAATAATAAAAAAATTGTAATTAATAAAGTTAAAAAATTATTGAACATTATATGAATCTAACAGATGTTAATAATAAAAATCAAACACAACTTTATGGATATGTTAAAACATTTAATGAAATGTCAGCTTTATATATTAAAAAAAAACTTCCTAAAAAAATTATTCTTTCAGGACCTAATGGTATAGGAAAAAGTACTTTCTCATATCATCTTATCAATTATATTTTTTCTTTGGATGAAAAAAATAATTATGATTTAAAAAATTTAAAAATCAATGAAATCAACAGGTCATTTAATTTAGTTAAAAGCAATAGTCACCCGAATTTTCATTTAATAGAAGTAGGTAATGAAAAAAAAAATATAGAAATAGATCAAATAAGACAAATGATTAATTTTTGCAATAAATCATCTTTCAATAATCGTGAAAAAATTGTTTTAATTGATAGTATTGAAAAACTTAATAAAAATTCAGTAAATGCTCTATTAAAAATAGTTGAGCAGCCAAATGATAATATTTATTTTATTTTAATATTAGATTCAAATAAAAATATTTTAAATACTTTAAAGTCACGCTGTGTAAAATTCAATTTTTTTTTAACATCTAAAGAAAGCATTAAAATCACTAATTTAATTACTAATTCAAATATCTTTGAATTGATAAATCAAGACTTAATTCATTATTACAGCTCACCTGGCCACTATATAAAATTAATTAATTTTTCTAGAAAATATGATTTCGATTTAAAAAATACTGATTTGAAGAAATTTTTAATATATTTAATTGATAATTCTTATTATATAAAAGATAATTTTATTAGTGTTTGTATTTATCAATATTTGGAATTTTACTTGTTAAAAATTACTAATCGTAATAATTCAAACAAATTGAATTTATTATACAAGAAATTTATTGAAAAAATTTTTAATATGCATAAATACAATTTAGATAAGGAAAGTTTTTTTATAGAATTCAAAACAAAAATATTTAATGGATAAAAATTTTTATATAACAACACCAATATTTTATCCTTCTGCAAAACCTCATATTGGACATGCTTACACTAGTATTGTTGCCGATGTTATTGCAAGATTTAAAAGAATTGATGGTTTTAATGTACATTTTTTAACTGGTACAGATGAACATGGTCTAAAAATACAAAGAGCTGCAGAAAAAAAAAATATGGAACCATTACTTTTTTGTGATGAAATAAGTGATTCTTTTAAAAAATTAACTAAAACTTTAAATTTATCAAATACTGATTTTATAAGAACAACAGAAAAACGACATATCAAATCAGTTCAACATTTATGGGATTTATTAGAAAAAAATGGTGATATTTATTTATCTAAATATTCTGGTTGGTACTCTGTTTCTGATGAAGCTTATTATTCTGAAGATGAAATAAATATTCAGAATAATAAAAAAATTTCAACCATATCTGGTTCAGAAGTAGAGTGGGTTGAGGAAGAATCTTATTTTTTTAGACTATCAAAATGGCAAGATAAATTATTAGAGTATTATCAAAACAACCCAGATTTTATACTTCCAAAATCTAAAAAAAATGAAGTACTAAGTTTTGTTAAAAATGGACTAAAAGATTTATCAATTAGTAGAAAATCTTTTTCTTGGGGTATTAAAGTCCCAAATAACGACAACCATATTATATATGTTTGGCTTGATGCCTTAACAAATTATCTTAGTGCATTAAATTACCCAGACATAAAAAGTAGTTTATATAAAAAGTTCTGGCCACCGAACATTCATTTAATAGGTAAAGATATTTTAAGATTTCATGCAATTTACTGGCCTGCCTTCTTGTTGGCAGCCAACATTCCTTTGCCTTCAAGAATTTATGGACATGGTTGGATTCTCTCTGGTGATGAGAAAATGTCTAAATCTAAAGGTAACATTTTGGACCCATTAGAAATTATAGATATCTATGGCCTTGATCCTTTAAGATATTATTTAATTAAAGAAATATCTTTTGGAAGTGATGGAAGTATCTCAAAAGAAAGACTAGAGAAATGTATTAATAGTGATCTAGCTAATAATTTTGGTAATTTATGTCAAAGAGTAACAGTTTTTAATGAAAAAAATTGTTCTTCTATAGTACCAGAAAAAGGTGAATTTAATGAAGAAGACCTCAAATTATTAAATAATTTTAGTGATAACATTAACACTATAAGAAATGAAATAGATAAACAGAATATAAATTTTTATATTGAATTTATTATAAACTCGTTATTCGATGCTAATAAATATTTTAACGATCAAGAACCATGGAAAAAGAAAAATGATATTAAAAGATTAAATACGATTATCTTTACCGCTCTAGAAGTAATAAGAAAAATTTGTATAATGCTTTATCCAATAATACCAGGTTCAATTATTAAATCTTTAAAAATTTTTAATCTTAAAGAAACAGATATTGAATTCTCATCAATATCAAATCATAACTATTTAAAAGTTAAAACTAAAATTAATAAGATTAATATTTTATTTAAAAAAATAGAAAAAGTTAATGATTGATTCACACTGTCATTTAGACCATGAACCATTATATGAAAATATTAGCGATGTTTTACATAGGTCTAAAGAAATTGGCATAACAAAGTTATTAACTATTTGCACTACATTTGAAAGTTTTAAAAAAATCATAAACATAGTAAAAATTGATCCAATTATTTTTGGAACTTTTGGAATACACCCACATGAATGTCAAAATGATATTGTATGTAAAGATTTAATAATCAAAAATATTAATAATAATAAAAAAATTATTGGAGTAGGAGAGACTGGATTAGATTTTTTCTATAATCATAGTGACAAAAAAAAACAAGTTTCTAGTTTTATAAGTCATATAGAAGCGGCTATAAGCTTAGATTTACCTATTATTGTACATTCTAGAAATGCAGAAAATGAAACTTATGAAGTATTGGAAGGCTATAAAAAATATAATCCAAAAATATTAATGCATTGTTTTACTGGGTCAATTGAATTTGCAAAAAATTTACTTAAATTAAATACTTTTTTTTCAGCTAGTGGAATTATTACTTTCAAAAATAGCCTTGGTTTACAAAATACTTTTAGTTCTTTACCTTTGGAAAAATTACTTATTGAAACAGACAGCCCATTTCTGGCACCAATGCCTATGAGAGGAAAAAAAAATGAACCTAGTTATATTAAATTTACAGCTGAAAAATTAGCATCTCTTAAAAAATTAAGCTTTAAAGAATTAGATAAAATTACAACAAATAATTTTAATTTTCTTTTTAATAATTAAATGAAGATTCGGTTTACAATACTGGGATGCGGAAGCTCTATGGGTGTCCCCAAGGCTAATGGCGACTGGGGAAAATGTAACCCACTTGAAAGAAAAAATTATCGAACAAGATGCAGTGCTTTAATAACTACAAAAAATAAAAATATTTTAATTGATACATCACCAGATTTAAGGGAACAAATGATTAAAAATAAAATAAAAAAAATTAACAATGTATTATATTCTCATCTACATGCTGATCAAACTCATGGTATTAATGACTTAAGAGTTTTCTATATGAAAAATAAAAAAAAAATTATTATTTACGCAGATCAATCTACCTCAAAATATTTAAAAGATAATTTTTCCTATTGTTTTAAGAACACTACTAATTATCCATCAATTCTTAATCTAAAGTTAATAAAAAAAAAAACAATTATAGATGGTGTATTAATTGATTCTATACCTGTCAGACATGGAAAAATAAATAGTCAATGTTATATAATAAATAAAAAATGCGCCTATGCTAGTGATGTAGATCTAATTTATGAGAAAGATATTAAAAACTTTTTTAAAATTGATAACTTGGTTATAGATTGCTTAAGATTCAAATATCATCCTACTCATTATAATTTGGACGATGTTTTAAAATTAGTTAAGAATTTAAAACCAAAAAAAACTATTCTTACAAATTTACATTCAGATTTAGATTATAATAACTTATTGAAATATTTACCTAAAGATGTATTACCTGCATACGACGGAATGAATTTTAATATATAAGATGAAAAAAAATATAATTATAATTACTGGTGGAGCGGGATTTGTTGGTACAAATTTGATTAAATTTTTTTTAAAAAATACTAAATATAAAATGATTAGTATTGATAATTATTCCTCTGGTTTAAAAATAAATCATATTAAAGATAAAAGAATTAAATATATTAAAGATGACACTAAAAATATTTTTAATATATTGAAAAATTATAATACTATTCAATCTATATTTCACTTTGGTGAATTTGCTAGAATTTATCAAAGTTTTATAAAAATGGATGAGTGTATTAGTTCAAATTCAATTGGTACAAATGCTGTATTTAACTATTGTTTAAAAAATAAAATTAAGCTTATTTATTCTGCTACTTCTGCGACTCTTGGTAATAATGGTATTAATAAAAATTTATCTCCTTATGCTTTCACTAAAGCAAAAAATATAGAATTATTAGAAAATTTAAAAAAATGGTTTAATTTTAAATATGAGATCGTATATTTCTATAATGTTTATGGACCTAATCAAATATGTAATGGTAGTATGGCTACTGTTATTGGTATTTTTGAAGAACACTTTAAATCTAAAAAACCTTTACCAGTTGTTAAACCAGGAAATCAAACAAGAAGATTTACCCACATATATGATACTGTTCAAATTTGCTATTTAGCATGGAAAAAAAACCTGAATAGACATTATAGTATTTCAAGTATGAAAAATTATTCAATTCTAGATGTAGCTAAAATGTTTAATACCAAAATTAAATATTTACCAAGAAGGCGTGGTGAAAGATTTGCCTCTGCTTTGAAAAATATGAATTTATCAAACAAAGTTTACCAACATTTTGGGAAAACAGATCTTAAAAAATATATAAAAAATATTATTATAAGTAAAAATTAAGATTTTTTTAAAATTTTTTCAATTTTATTAACAATTTTTTTTGAAGTTGGCTCTGTAAATGATGAAAAGGTATCTTCAATTTTTCCTTCTCTATTAATTAAAATTTTATGAAAATTCCATTTAGGTACCGTGGATTTTCCATGATTTTTGTAAGCCCACTTATAGATTGCGTTAGCTTTATCACCTTTAACATCAACTTTTTCAGTTAGTGGAAATGTAATATTAAAATTAATTTCACAAAAACTTTTAATTTCTTTATTTGTACCAGGTTCTTGACCACCAAATTGGTTAGACGGAACACCCAATACAATTAACCCTTTATCTTTGTAAGTTTCCCATAATGTTTGTAGATTGTTATATTGTTTTGTAAATCCACATTTACTAGCAACGTTTACTAACAATATTGCTTTATCATTGTATTCAGAAAAGTTTATAATTTTACCATCAATATTCTTAATATTTAAATCAAAAAATATTTTTTCATATTCCGCTAATACTTTGTTGTTAAATGTGAACATAAACAATGTTAATATTAATAGAGTTTTTAGCATAATCTAAAGTCATTTTCTTGGAACTATTAATAAAAGAACATAACCAAGAATTGTTGAAAGTAAAGAACCCGTTAAGACACCAATTTTAACTCCATCCATATATTGTGTATTATCAACAAACGCTAAATTTCCAACAAATAAACTCATAATAAAACCTATTCCTGTTAACACACCAACAGCATAAAAATTTAACCAGTTTGCATTATTTGGCATTTGTGCAATTTTTAATTTAATAGAAATAATTGAAAACAAAAAAACACCAATTTGTTTACCTAAAAAAAGGCCCAATACAATTCCTAAAGGCACTGGCATTAATAACGAATTAAAATTTATACCTGCTAAAGAAACACCTGCATTTGCCAGCGCAAAAAGTGGCATTATTCCAAAAGCGACATAAGGACTAATATTATGTTCTATTTTTGTTAATAATGAAAAATCTTTTTGCTTTTTTCTATGTGGTATTACAGTAGCCAATAATACACCCGCTATTGTAGCATGTACACCTGACTCATGAGTAAAAAACCACAAAAATAATCCTAATAATAAATATGGTATAAATTTTTTAATATTGAATTTATTTAGTAATAACAAAAAAATAAAAGTAATTAATATTAATGACAGATATTTAATACTTAAATCACCTGAATAAAAAAAAGCAATTATAACAATAGCACCTAAATCATCAATTATTGCTAATGCAGTTAAAAAAACTTTTAATGAAATTGGAACTCTTGAACCTAACAATGACAATACACCAAGGGAAAAAGCTATATCTGTAGCTGAAGGTATAGCCCAACCATTAAGTGTTTCTGGTGTTTGGAAATTAATGTAAACATAAAATAATGCCGGAACAAGCATACCACCAACAGCTGCTATTATTGGTAATAAAGCTTGCTTTCGAGACGATAGCTCACCTTGAAGAAATTCTCTTTTTATCTCTAGTGTTACAAAAAAGAAAAAAATTGCCATCAATGCATCGTTAATCCAGTGCAATATACTTAGTTTCATTCCAAAGTTATTAATTCCAATAAATAAATAACTGCTAAGAGTATCAAAGTATATGTGAGAAAAATTTGAATTACTTATTAATAAAGCTAAAATAGCACTAATTAATAAAAGCAAACCACTTGCTGCTTCTAATTTAAAAAACCATTTAAATGGCGTTTTTATATAATTAATCATTACTTAATTAGATTGGCAACAAATAAAAAGATATCATTTATAACATTATATAGACTATTTAAATATAAATCTAAACTCGGAAAAATACTTAATAATTGATCTCTAAATGTATCTAAAATAATTATCACAGCAACAAATGTAATAATAATGACTAATAATTTGTTAAGAAAGTTTGATTTCTTTTTTTTATTTTCAATAACTGGTTCTACTTGAACATTATCATTAACCGGTTCTACTTGAGCATTAACATTAACCGGTTCTACTTGAACATTATCATTTTCAAAATTTGGAATTGAATTTTTGTTGTTATTATTATCCACATCAGGGATAATTTTTTTTTCATTAGTCTTTTTATCAAAAATAACAGGTTCATCATTTTTAATAATACCTTCAGTTTTGTTTGTATCTATATTTTTATTAATTAATAAAACTGGAATATAATGCCATTGATGTAAACAAGATCCACATTCCAAGATCCTCCCTAATTCTGGAATTAGCTTGTCATCAACAGAAAATTTTTTCTGACATTTTATGCATGAAATGATCATAATTTCTTATATCTCAAAAATTATATTAAATCTTGTAACTTTTATCATGATAATCCTTTTAAATTATCTATATGTACTGTAATAGTAACCGTAATCGGGGCGTAGCGCAGCCTGGTAGCGCATCTGGTTTGGGACCAGAGGGTCGCAGGTTCAAATCCTGCCGCCCCGACCATAATACTATGCAAAAAGCTAAAATTTATAAACCAACAAAAACTGCCATGCAATCTGGACTTGGTAAGCTTGATAAGTGGCTTTTAGAGTTTAAAACTAAAGATACTGGCATCAACCCATTAATGGGTTGGGAAAGCTCAACAGATACATTGTCAGAATTAAAGTTAGAGTTTTCTTCTAAAGAGCTGGCAGTAGAATATGCAAAAAAAAATAAAATTAAATATGATTTAATCGAAAATAATCAAAAAAAAACAGTTAAAAAATCCTATGCAGATAATTTTACAAAATAATGTTTAAATTTTTTACAACGAAGTATTGGTATCCGTGGAGTATTTTAGGGTCTTTTTTTATTTTAATATCAACGTGGTATCAAGTTCAACTTGATGTTAAAATAAATGAATGGTTTGGTGATTTTTATGACACATTACAAAAAGCTTTAACTACACCAGGCTCCGTCACTGAAACAGAATTTATTTCTTACCTCTTTACTTTTGCACGTATTGCAGGTTTATGGATCATTATAGCTATAATCACCGGTTTTTTTGTTAGTCACTGGGTATTTAGATGGAGAACTTCAATGGCCGATTATTATCATCTTCATTGGAAAAAAGCACGTTTAACTGAAGGTGCGTCACAGCGTGTTCAAGAAGATACATTAAAATTTGCAAGAATTATGGAAGGTTTAGGTGTTGGTTTATTAGATAGTATTATGACTCTAATAGCTTTTTTACCAATACTATGGGGGTTATCAAAACAAGTTACATTATTACCATGGATTGGCGAGGTTGACCATGCGCTTGTCTGGGTTGCAATAATTTCTGCATTAGGAGGTACTTTTTTATTGGCGAGTGTTGGTATTAAGTTACCAGGAATCGAATATGATATTCAAAAAGAAGAAGCGGGATATAGAAAAGAATTAGTTTTAGGTGAGGAAGATCCGATAAGAGCAGCACCAGCTACAATTGGTCAATTATATTCTAGGGTTAGAAAAATTCATTTTAGATCTTATTTTCACTACTTATATTTTAATGCAGTTAAATGGAGTTATTTCCAAGGAATGGTTATTGTTCCATATTTAGCTTTAGCACCAACAATTGTAGCTGGTGGTATTACACTAGGTTTTGTCCAACAAATTACAAGAGCATTTGGTAGAGTTGAGGGGTCCTTACAATATCTAGTTAAAAGCTGGTCTACTATTGTTGAATTAATATCGGTATGGAAAAGACTTAGGGAATTTGAAACTAGATTAAAAAATAATTTAGAAAAAGATAAAGATAAAGCGGTTATATAAAATTATTGTATGTACTAATCTTTCATTAAATAATGGAAATAAAATCATCTAAACTTATATATTTATTACCTTTTTTTAGCGTTATATATTGTTATTATTATTCAGTTTATGTTTATGACGGTTATCATTTTGGTTTAATTTTCTCCAATGCATTAGATTTAAATAGTGGTAAACTTCCTTACAAAGAAATATTTATAGAATACGGTTACTTAACTACATTAATTCACTCAATAATATTGAATATATTTGGGAATGAGGTTCTGTATCTACAAGTTTATACAAGCATAATTTATTCAACTACAATAATTTTAATAAGTTTTGTAGTAAAAAATTTACAAATGAATATTTGGCATTTTTATCAATAATATCATTAATTTTAATTTATCCAATACCCTTAAAACCTTGGCCTATTTATAATTCATATTTTTTTTACACTTTATCTTTAGTTTTTTTTTTAAAAAGGGAAAACTTTACAAAATTTATCTCTGGGTTATTTTTATCTTTGTCATATTTGTCTTTTACAACTGTATATAATTTTATTTTAATACCACTAATTTCAGCGGTTATATTTTTTTATTTATTTTTTTATTATAAAAATAAATTACAAATTGTGAAATTGATATATTTTTTATCAGGTGTGCTGCTGCCACTATTAATTTTTATTTTTTATTTAATGAATTTAGAAATATTGAAATATTGGGTAATATATCAAAAAATTCCAATTTTATTTGCCCTTGAAATAACTGATAAAACTATATTACAACAACTAATTTTTTATTTTAAAGAAATATCAATAAATGCAATTATTAATTATGTTGTTAAACCACATCAAATTCTTTTTGGGTTGATTTTTTTTATAACCTTTTTTTT
>Ga0209709_10004920_pt1 | contig 10642 bp, 10 predicted proteins | sample ArcticOcean_MG_C_2_FD_187435 | JGI IMG/M metagenome (GOLD analysis project Ga0209709, IMG submission 187435) | Marine microbial communities from western Arctic Ocean - ArcticOcean_MG_CB4_136 (SPAdes) (version 2) | ecosystem: Environmental > Aquatic > Marine > Oceanic | place: Arctic Ocean...
GAGTTTGGCACCCGGTCAGTCGGCGCGTTCCCTGCAGGATGCTCGCCACAGGTGCCGATCGATGATCCGAAGTTCTACCCCGTCTACGCGACGTGTTGTGAGCTCGACCTTCCGATCTTCGTGTGCGCCGGTGTCCCCGGCCCGCGCCTGCCAATGTCGGCCCAACACGTCGAACGCATCGACCAAGTGATGTACGACTTCCCTGAGCTCACGTTTGTCACCCGCCACGGCTGCGAGCCATGGGAAGACCTTGCGGTGAAGCTCATGCTGAAGTGGCCGGGCCTCCACTTCTCGACTTCCGCGTTCGCTCCGAAGCACTATCCCGAAGCGATCATTAACTATGCCAACACTCGAGGCGCCGACAAGATCCTCTATGCCGGCTACTTCCCGATGGGACTCTCAATCGAACGAATCATGACCGAGATGCGAGACGTTCCGTTCCGGGATCACGTCTGGCCGAAGTTCCTACGGGGCAACGCCGCCCGGATTCTCAAACTCGACTGAGTGGGGACGATTGTCGAGTCTGAAGCCGGACGGCATTGCCGTTGTTGGATCGATTCTTGCCGAGGTGTGCGGGCGGGGCTCGTTCTGCGGGTGAACAGCTAGGACGGGAGCGTTTCGGTGAGCGGTGCGTTCGCTTCTTCTGCTCGCCGGATATGCGACGCGAAGACGAGCGTTCGGCGTCGCGATTATGAGCAAGGTCCCGGCGCGTGGTCACCGTCCGGAAAGTGCCGTTCGCGAGCGGGGCCAGCGGGTGGAGCGAGGCGTGGTCATCGAGCAGCCAAGTTGGGGTTGGAGGCGTTCGACTTCGCCGGTTCTACGGCGCGGCTTGCCGTGTTTCGGGCCGCGATTGTCGGGCTGGTTGGTCAGTGACTCTAGATTTTGTCAGGGTCGACCGCGACGAGGTGGGCGGGGATCAGCTGACGGATTTGGAGAGCTTGTCGATCACCCACTGGCCCGACGAGACGGGTTCGTGGCGTGGTGGATCGTCGATGCTTGTGCAGCTGGGGATGCACACAATCTCAGCGTCATAGTTGGGCTGGTGGAAGAACGCGACCGACATCCGTGATGTACGACCGAGTTCGGGTTCGGGGTTGACCACGCGATGCATGGTCGACACCCACCGATCGTTAGTCCACGCTGCCATGAGATCACCGAGGTTGACGACGAACGAGCCCGGGATGTGCGGCACGTCGGCCCAAGTTCCATCAGACAATTCGACCTGCAGGCCGCCGGGATTGTTGTCTTGGTATAGCACCGTGAGGGATCCGTAGTCGGTGTGCGCGCCACGACGGATCTGGCCTGTTGCGGGCGGCTGGTTCTGTGCCGGGTAGTGGTTGACGACGAGGTTCGAGATGTGTTGTTCAATCTTGTCGACGAACCAGTCCTCTTCGAGTCCGAGCGAGATGGCCATCAACGACATGAGGTGGTTCGAGAGCGCTTCCATGTCGGCGTAGTACGCGGTCCAAGCATCGCGGAACCCGTCGATCTCGGGCCAGATGTTGGGAGCGAAGAACCCCTCTCTGCCCGGTCCGACACCGGCGGCTTCGGCTGCCCCTGGGTCGTCGAAACGGTTGACGGCAAACACCTCGCACAGGTCCGGCGGAGTCTCGACGTCCAAGCTGCCAGCGAGCGCCGAGGTCTGGATCGGGAAGAACCCTCTGAACACGTAGGGGCTCGGTGGGAGCCATTTCATCTTTTCGTCGTCATCGGACTCAAAGAACTCGCGTGCGGCGCCGGTGAGTGAGTCGAGGGTCGCCGGCTCGACGCCATGTCCGGTGATGACGAGAAACCCGATGGACTCACACGCAGCACCGAGTTGGGCGGCGAGCGCAGCGCGTCGCTCGGCATCGTCGCTTCTCACAGCGGAGATGTCGAGAACGGGGATGTCGCCTCGCTTGATGGCATCGATGCCGGTGGTGCCTGAGTTGATGGTCATGTGGTGCTCCCAGGGGGTGAGGTGAACGTGTTGAGTCGGAATGCGTTGCCATCGGGGTCGCGATGGATCACCTGCAGCGAGCCGTACGGCGTGTTGAACGGCGTGCGAACCACCGGCACACCGCGAGCCACAAGTTGCTCGTGGAGCCGAAGGAGCTCCTCGGCGTTACCGGGGTCGAAGGCCAGCACAGAACCACAGCGCGCTGCGTCGTTGGCGCCGAGGCCGAGCTCGCCAAGTCCGGCCGGTGTGTGGAGTGCGAGCACCACGCCTGGGGACGCCTGCAGGGCACGGAACCCGTCGTGGCTCCAGGCCGACAGCTCGGTCATACCGAGCGCCTCGACGTAAAAATCCCTGAGCTTGTCGAGGCCTTCGGTGACGATGCTCACGTAGCTCAGCTGCACAGTGTTTAACTGTATTTAACACCGAGTGTCGTTGTCAATGCCCGCTTTCTCATGACTTTGATCGCATCCCAGAGCGATCAGCCGTCGGCGGTGGTGACGATGACGAGCCGGACGTCTCCACTCAGTCGCCGAGTGCTGTGCGGCACACCGCCCGAATAACTCAACGAGTCACCCGGTCCGAGCTGGAAGAGTTCGTCACCGAAACGAACCTCGACACGACCGCTGACCACGTACAGCAACTCGTCACCTGGGTGCTTGTAGGGCTCCCCGAACTCTGGTGGCGCGCCGGTGATCTCGAGGGCATGGAAGACAGATGCGCCACCGACGAGGCTGCGGACGAGCCCGTCAGCCGGATCGTCGCTCTGACTGATCACCCGAGCCTGGGCCGCACGCGAGACGACCGCTCCGTCGCCGCGCACGGCGGCGGAGGGTGCAGAGGCGTCGGCCAGCAACGCCTGCGCCGTGGTTCCGAGCGCAGCAGCAATACGGTGCAAGGTTTCGATTCGTGGTCGGGCCTTGTCGTTTTCCACCTGGCTGATGAACGACGCCGATACTTCCGCCGTGCTCGCCACCGATCGCAGCGATCGGCCAAGCACGACGCGCCGAGCGCGCAGCGCTGATCCCAGACTTGAGGCAACTTCCACGGCCACATGATGCCGTGTCGAGTGGCGCACCGGGTGCACCCGGCCGCGCGGCGCCGTCCGTGCAAGACTGCGATGTGAAAGTGGAGATCCCCGCTTCTTGGCATATCTCCCAATCAGCCGTCGCTCGCACGCCTGGCCCGCACAGGATTCCAGGTCGACCGTTGTCCGATGAGCGCAGCACTTCAGCCCACCCAAAGAGCGCCCGATACTCACCACGCCGCGAGGATCGTCTGGCTGAGCAGATCCGGCAACGGTGAGCGCTTGCCAACGAGTTGGGCCAGGACGCCAGCAGATGCTCTGGAGGCAACTTCCGGCCCACAGCAACGACGTTCGCAGCTTCTTCCACCGCACGCATCGCTGCAGCGAACGGCTCGGCGTCCTCGGTGATCTTTTTGCCGATCCGCCCGGACAACGCGAGTACGTCGGCAGGCGAATAGCTGACCTCGCTATCGGCCCACGGCACCGCTGAGGAATGCATCGTGATGGACGGCGTGCCGCGATTCTCCGCCCCATTTGCCGATGAAAGAGATGTCGGCGACAGCGTCAAAGCTGCGCATGTGATATCCGCTGTGGTCAGCGGCAACAGCTTTAATTCGGGAACGTTGTGAACTTCTCATTGCTTTCACTGTGGGCGCACTACGTCGATCCCAAGAGCACAGCAGGTAGGTAAAACGTTGTTGTTCCACCCCCTTGACGATGCTCGCTGCTGATCGTGGTGGGGGTTAGTAGGATTCAATATTCCCTGCTCAACGGGTGTGCGGGCGGGGCTCGTTCTGCGGGTGAACTGCTAGGACGGGGGCGTTTCGGTGAGCGGTGCGTTTGCTTCTTCTGCTTCTTCTCGGAAGAGACTTTGCGCCGTCCCGATGACAACTACGGCCATCACGCCGCTCAGTGCCAAAGCGGCAGAACCGCCGGGGAGAGCAGCCAGAATCATCTGCATATATTTCTTTTTCGGTTCGCCGGGAACGGCGATTGCTCCCAACCCGTCGAACCACCTATATGGCGGTGACAGGGTTTCCGGGACCGAAGTCCCGGAAAGCCCATTCGGTCGCTAAGCGACCGCCGTCGGTGCGGCCGTCGTGGAGCGAAAAAACGTAACACTCCCGGGGGTGAGCGCCCCCGGGAGTGTCTAAGTAAAGAGCGCACCTCGCTGGACAGGAAGGGTCGGAGCGTTCCAGATGTTCAATCGGCACTTTCGCACCACAACTGAGGGGTTAGATCGAGCGGCCCGAGTCGGCCCAGTACTCGTCCTTGAGTAGCCGCTTGTAGAGCTTGCCGGTGGGGTGACGCGGAAGCTCAGGCCGGAAGTCGATGCTGCGGGGTGACTTCACATCAGACAGCTGCTCGCGACAGTAGGCGATGAGTTCGCGCTCGAGTGCCTTGGCGGCATCAGCGTCGGCCGGCATCTCCACCGGCTGCACGATACCCTTCACTTCCTCGCCAAAGTCGTCGTTGGGCACACCGATCACGGCCACATCCACCACCGCAGGATGCATCGTGAGCACGTTCTCCGCTTCCTGCGGATAGATGTTCACACCGCCCGAGATGATCATGTACGCCTTGCGGTCCGTGAGGTAGAGGAAGCCGTCCTCATCGACTCGACCAACATCGCCGAGTGTCGACCAGCCGTTGGCGTGACGCGAATCAGCGGTCTTCTCCGGATCGCCGTGGTACTCGAACTCTGAGCCACCTTCGAAGTAGATCGTGCCTGCTTCGCCAACCGGCAGTTCCTCCCCGTCCTCACCAACGACACGAATGATTCCGAGAATTGCCGAACCAACCGTGCCGGGATGCGCCAACCATTGCTCGCTGTTGCAATAGACAAACCCATTGCCCTCAGTGCCGGCGTAGTACTCGTGAATGACCGGGCCCCACCAGTCGATCATCTTCTGCTTGACCTCGACCGGGCACGGCGCCGCCGCGTGAATACACGCCTGCAGTGAGGACACGTCGTACTTGTTGCGCGTCTCTTCGGGCAGCTTCAACATCCGCACGAACATGGTGGGAACGACCTGCGAGACGGAGATGTTCTGCTCGCCGATAAGGCGGAGATACTCCTCAGGGTCGAACCGTTCCATCACTACGGTGGTGCCGCCGGCCATGTGAATTCCCATATTGAAGCGCAGCGGAGCCGCATGGTAGAGCGGCGCGGGCGAAAGATAACGAGAATCTTCGTTGAAGCCAAAGAGCATGGCGCCGAGGCCACCTACGCCCGACACGGATTCTTCGAGCGGCTGTCGGCTGAGCGCCGGAATGATGCCCTTCGGACGACCGGTGGTGCCCGAGCTATAGAGCATGTCGGTGCCCGCGATGCGGTCGGGTAGGGGTTCCGACGAGGCGTTCGCGATCGCCGCTTCGTAGGAGTCGTAGCCGTCGATCGTGCGGTCGACCATCAGTCGGAGTTCGACGTTGGGCATCTGGTCGAGCAGCTCGGACGCCTGATCGGACTTGTAGGGCGAGGTAATGAACACCTTCGCTCCACAGTTATCGATGATGTAGGTCATCTCTTCGGTCGTGAGCCGACTACTCATTGCGGTGTAAATCAGCCCGGCGTAATGGGCGCCCCAGCAGATGGGCAGGAACCGCTGATGGTTCTCCATACAAAACGCAATGTGGTCACCAGGTTGCAGCCCCATGTCGCGGAACACATGCGAGAGGCGGTTGGCCTCCGCGTCCAGCTCGGCATAGGTCGTAACCTCGCCAGTCGCGGCCATAACAACAGCGGGATGATCGGGACGAGTCGCGGCGTGAGCTCCGGGATACAAGGGTCTCTCCTGGGAAGACGAACCAGGGGAACCTAGCAATCTCGTCGACGGTGATTGTTATCCGACCGAACTGGCGCCGACAGACTCCCCGCGAATACTGACGCCAGTCCGATGGCCCCACATGCCTAGAGCGTGAATCCGCCATCAACGTCGAGGTGTTGGCCCGTGATGAAACGGGCCCGGTTCGAGGCCAAGAAACACACTGCTTCGGCAATGTCTGACGAGTCGCCGAACCGACGCATTGCGATATTCGCCCGCGCTGCGTCGAGCGCTCGTTCGTCGAGATCACCCGAAGCCATGAGTCGTTCCGCCATGCCATCGGTGAGCATTCCCGGACCAACGGTGTTGGCCCGAATGCCAAATCGTCCCTCTTCGGCGGCGAGACCGCGGACGGCGGCTTCGACCGCCGCCTTCGGAATCGACGACAGCCCGTCGCGCACCGGGAATCGACGGGTAGCTGCCGTGGTGACGGCGACGATGCTCCCCTCGCCTTCGCGCAGGTATGGCAGCGAAGCTTGGGCAACCGCGAAGAAGCCGGCTGCGTCGACATCCAGCTGCCATCGCACTTCCCCCGGGTCGATCGTGCTCAGGTGCTTCTGCGGCACGTGCGGCCCAGCCGCATATACGAGCGTGTGAATCCCGCCCGCGACTTCCGCGATCGCGTCGACGGACGCTTTCACCTGATCATGATCGGTGAGGTCGAGACTGACGGCCCACGCCCGTTGCCCCCACTCACCAATATCGGCGGCTAACGACTGGGCCGCTTCCTCGTTGCTTCGATAGGTGAGAGCGACATCACTGCCCCGGACGGCGAGCTCGCGACAGATCGCCGTACCGAGTCCCCCGCTTCCGCCCACGACAAATGCCGTGCCCGCTCGCTCGGCAAAGTCTTGGGTGAGGTCGGTTCCATGCTCGGTCACCGCCTAAGCGTGGCCTGAATCAATGCGGAAGGCCAGCCTTTCGATCCGTGACTATTGTCGCTCAATGCGAGTTGGTGTGTCCTTATCCTCTGCCCAGTTCACCGAAGACCACGCCGAAGGGGCGCGTTGGGTCATCGAACGGGCCCGCGTGGCCAACACGGTGGGACTCGATTCACTCAGCCTGGGCGACCACCACGCCATGCCGGCCCCCTACTACCAGAACGTGCCGATGATCGGCCGACTCACCGCCGAGTGGGATTCCCAACGTCCACTCGGGTGCCTCTTCCTGCTTCCGCTCTGGCATCCAGTCATCGTGGCCGAACAGGTGGGCACCCTCGCCGCCATTCATCCAGGTCCATTCATCGTGCAGACCGGTATTGGAAGTGGGGCCAATCAATTTGCGGCGATGGGCGCCGACCCACGCACCCGCGGTGCCGCTCTCGACGAGTCAATCCGCGTCGTCAAGGCGCTCCTTGGGGGTGAGACGGCCTCCAGCGAACGCTTCGACATCATCGACGCGTCGATTTCACCACGGCCGCCCAACAGTGTGGAGTGGTGGATCGGTGCCGGGGCCGACGGGCCGCTGCGACGGGCCGCCCGCGAGGGTGATGCTTGGTACGGCGGGCCGACAATCACCGCGACCGATGCGCCCCGGATGCTCGATGTCTACCGATCCGAAGCTGCGCATCTTGGGCGCCCACACCGTTCAATTCTCCGCAGAGACGTGATCATCTTGGGCGACCACGAGCGGTCAGTCGCGCTGGGCGATGAGCTCATCGACAAGGGTTATCGCGGCATGAATCGCGACATGCTTGTGTACGGCGGGGTGGACCAAGTCACCGAAGACCTGGCGGCGTTCCGCGACCTCGGATTCGACGATGTCATCCTGCGTTGTATGACCGTCCCCCAAGCCGATGCACTCGAAACACTCGAGCTCGCCGGCGAAGTCAGAGCCAGCCTTCTCGGCTGATCTCCCAGATCACTTCCACGCCGATTTCTCCGGGGCAGTCGATCTCGACATCCCGACGGGCCGTCTCGGTGTAGCCGAGCTTCTCCGCCACTCGGCCGCTCGCCCCATTGGCGGCATCGTGATGGATCTCGATCGCTTCGATGCCGTCAATCCCGAACCCAGCGGCAGTCAGCAGTCGCGCGGCCGCCGTGGCAATCCCGGCCGCGGCTCGATCCGAGCGAACCCAATAGCCAACTTCAAGACGGCCCGGTCCCACTCGATTCATGAGCCCACAACTGCCGATCACTTCGCCGGTCTCCGGGTCGGTCATCATGAAATTGAACATCTCGCCCGCTCGCCACGCGCCTTGCCCCGTTGCAAGAAACTCCAGCGTGGCGGGGCGCTCCTGCGGCACCGCCGCCCAGTCCATGAACTGGTGGAGCTCGGCATGACTGGTTTCGACGGCCGCCTGCAACCCATCGAGGTGGTTGGGGCGTGATCGGACCAACACAACAACATCGCCGACGAGTCGGTCGGGTGGTCGGTCAGAACTCATCACGTGATCATCGAGAAACGGCGGCCGAAACGCAACCGGGTTTCGGCTCGACGGTTAGGCCGGCACAACCTCAACGGGGATCCCGTTGAGTACGGCGTTGCCCGAGAGCGGGTCGATCATCGTCGGATCGGTGAGCACATTGCTGTTCACACCGGCGTGCTCGGCCGCGACATTCATGCGAGCACCGGGTTTTCCGTGACCCCAGCCGTGCGGCAGGCTCACAACGCCGGGCATCACGCTGTCGGTCACCTCGACTGGTGCGATGAGTTCGCCCACCCGGGAGCGGACGATCGCGGCGTCACCATCGGCCAGGCCACGGTCGACGGCATCGTCGGGATGGAGTTGGAGCGTGCACCGGGGCTTGCCCTTCACGAGCACGGGCAGGTTGTGCATCCATGAGTTGTTGGAGCGGAGGTGTCGACGACCCACGAGTCGGAGCGAGCCATCGGCGGCCCACTCGGTCACCCGCGTCTGCAAACGATGCAGGTCCTCCGCGAACGGCCCGGCAAAGAGGTCAATTCTTGCCTCGGGCGTACGGAGGTGCCCGGGCAGTCGAGGCTCGAGCGCCCCAAAGTCGATTCCGTGCGGATGGGCCCGGAGGTAGTCGAGGGAGAGGCCGTCCTTCGTCGTGCCGAAGCCATCACCTCGGACGCCGGTACGGAGCATCGCGTCGAGCACTCGTTCGCTCCCGGTGTCGCCTTCGACCATGGCCAACAGCTCATCGAGATCGCGACCAGCCACGGGAGACTCCGGCGCGTCGATTTCCGCCTGCAGAAGCCCGGTGAGGACTTGGTCGTGTAGATCGTTGGGATCGGCGTCGGGCCCGAGCCCCAGAGCGATCAAGGCCAGTGTTGCGAGAATGTCTTCCTCGGTCGGCATGTCCGTGTCGAACACCGCGGGGCTGAAGTTGGCGACGTTGCGCACGCTGAGGTTCGTGAAGTTGAGGTCGTAGTGGCTCTTCTCCAGGGCCCCAGGCGGTGGAAGGATTACTGACGCGTGGCGGGTGGTCTCGTTGAGATAGATGTCGACGGAGATCATGGCGTCGAGTGACGCGAACGCCTCGTCCATCCGATCGCCATCGGGGCAACTCAGTACCGGGTTGCCCGCGACAGTGACCATCATCCGCAACTGTCCGTCGCCGGGCTCGAGGATCTCGTCGGGCAGATCGGCCACCGGGAATTCGCCCTGCACCTCGGGACGCTGGTTGACCCGGCTATGGCGGCGGCCGACGCGGTAGGGGCGCCCCGGACGATCGGCCCGCACCCGATCGTGAGACGGCTGCGGGAACATCGCGCCGCCGGGCTGGTCCAGGTTGCCGGTCAGGATTGCGACAACATCAAGGAGCCAGGTGGTGAGCGTGCCGAACTCGACCGTGCAAGTGCCGATCCGGCCGTAGACGGCCGCCTTGTCGGCCGCACCGATCTCGGTCGCGAGCACCTCGATCGACGCTTCGGAAATTCCCGTCGCCTCCGCGGCAACCGCGGCCGTGAACGGTTCCACAACGGCCCGGAGTTGATCGAGCCCGTCGAGACAATCGGCAACCGAGCCCGACCCGACATGGCCGTCAGCCAGCAGTTGACGCACAATCGCGGCGAGCAGTACCGCATCGGTGCCCGGTCGAATGGGGAGATGCAGATCCGCCTGTTCGGCGGTTCGAGAACGACGCGGGTCGATCACGATCATGCGTCCGCCCCGTTCTTGCAGCGCTTCGATACGACCGGGAAAGTCGGGAACGGTCGCGATGCTGCCGTTCGATGCGTAAGGGTTGGCGCCGAGGCAAACGAAGAGATCGGTGCGGTCGATATCGGGCACCGGCATCGAACCGCCGCTGCCATAGAGGTAACCCGAGGCGACGTGGCGGGGCATCTGATCCACCGTGCTGGCGGAGAACACCGCACCGGCGCCCAGCCCCTTGATCAGGTGACGGGTGTGCGTCGCCGCGCCAAGAACGTGGGCACCCGGGTTGCCGAGGTACATACCCACGGCTTCATTGCCGTGTCGTTCGCGGACATCTCGGAGCACCCGATCCGCTTCGGCATACGCCTCGGGCCAGCTGACCTCCTCGAAGACGGGAGCGCCACTGTCGTCGAAGCCGCGTCGGACAAGCGGCTTCCGAAGCCGATCCGGATCCTCGTGGAGCTGCTTCAGGGTCGAGCCCTTCGGGCAGATGAAACCCTTCGAGAACACGTCCTCACGGTCGCCGCGAATCCGTTTCACGGCGCCGTCCTTGATCTCGATTTCCAGACCGCAGGTCGCCTCACAGAGCGGACATGTTCGGAAGACGGTGCGATCGGCGGTATCGGTCATCCGCTCATCGTTGCATAGTCCCGACTGTCCCCCTAGTGGGCAATTGGGGTTTGTCCGGATGTGTCACCGCGCCGCCGATTGTCATCCGGGGCACATGCAGAATGCGCCGTTCCTGATCGGCCATGCCCCGGAGATTATTCTTTGGGTCTCGGTGACAACCG
>Ga0209709_10004922_pt1 | contig 10642 bp, 10 predicted proteins | sample ArcticOcean_MG_C_2_FD_187435 | JGI IMG/M metagenome (GOLD analysis project Ga0209709, IMG submission 187435) | Marine microbial communities from western Arctic Ocean - ArcticOcean_MG_CB4_136 (SPAdes) (version 2) | ecosystem: Environmental > Aquatic > Marine > Oceanic | place: Arctic Ocean...
CAGGCGCAGGCGATAAAGCAGGGCGTTGATCTCGAGATTGATGGGAGTTTGGCATGGCGCTTTTTCCCAAAACCGGGCATTACAATCAAGGATATTGGATTTTCAACTCAGATCGCCGAAATGGGCGAGATTTCCGGTCGCATTGGTCAGGCGTCCTTATCTGTTGATTGGTTAGCGCTATTGGACTTCGAGATTGAGACCACTGAGCCTGCGGAGTTAATTAGCGGCATAAGCCTGACAAGCTCTAGGGTGCGCCTGTCAGCCAATGATACCCTACCGATGGAATTTGACGATATTGAACTGCATGCCTCGCAGATCTCATCGACAGGAAGGGCTTTCCCCGCCTCTCTTTCCCTAACTGGCCTCGGGGGCATACAGGCAAGTGCAGACCTTCAAGCCAGCTTCAATATGGCGGAAAATAGTCTAGCTCTCAAGAAAATTAAGGTGCGTCTTGATGAATTGGAGCTCAGAGGCAATGTTGATATCGATCTGGGCAGTTCAGCCTTTAATGGTCATTTGATTACTGATGCCTTTAATTTAAAACGTCAGCTTGGGGCTTTGGATAAACGCTTCCCTGACCTTACCTCTCCGCAAACTGCAAGTTCAATGGCGCTGACGGCGGTCAGTATTGACAGCCGCTTTAATATCAACCCCCTGGGCCAGAGTAAAGTCCTTAACGTGGTTAGTTTGGACGGTCAGAAATTTAATATGGACCTGCGTTTGGATCATAGTCGCAACCTAATGACATTTAATCTATCCGGCCAACAGCTACGACTCGCTGACTATTTGCCAGCAGCTGAAAGTGCATCACAGACCAACTCAGCCAGCAGTTCAGATAACGCAATATTTGCCCCGCTGGCGATTCCATTTGCCCTATGGCAAGGACAGAGTCAGGTTGAAATTTCTTTAGGTCGTGTTGAGCTCGACGGCTATGCAATCAGTAACTTTTATAGCAATATCTTCGGCAACCAGCGGGTCTTGCGTGTCACCTCCTTAAATGCCGATGTATTTAAAGGTCAGGTCAATGCCATAGGCAAGTTGGATATGCGCTCCAGTATCCCTAGCTTCACCCTGCAATCCTCTATTACTAATATTAATCTAGGTATAGCCTTGCCAGCTTTAGCAGATCTTCAGGACGTAACCGGCAGTCTCAGCATGAATGCGACAGTTCAAGGATCAGGTAACGGCATTACGAGCCTGCTTAAGACTCTCGCCGGCACCGGGCAGGTGGAGATCATCGCGCCGACCTATGCCAAACTTAATATTGAAGAGACCTTTTGCAGCGCCGCCGCCCTATTTAGCGGAAGTGGACAAAGTCATCAGGTTTGGGGAAAGGGCACGCAGCTGGGAGATTTCAATGGCAAATTCCATCTCGACAGTGGCCGCTTGATTGTCGACCGATATGCCTCCAGCACAGGTAATCTGTCTTTAGAGGGCGGCGCTACCGCGCACATGATCGAGGAGCACTATGCTGTCAGAGCCAACATGACATTGGAGGGTGCGACGACGAGCAACACGGGGTGCTCCGTCAATAGTCGACTGCAAAATCGTGTCATACCGTTTATCTGCAAAGGTCGGTTCGATGATCAGGCCAGTGGCAACGCGGCATCCTGTAAACCCGATAGCAATATTATAAAGAGCCTGCTTAAAAACAGCGCGTTTGAAAAACTCGGAGAAACGCTACTGAACGACTCTGGCGCCACAGAGGGAGCGAACCCTCTTGAAGACATGTTCAAAGATTTCCTGAATAGGAAACTAAACTAAGACTTCCATGACACCAACAGACTTTCAACATGCAGTGCTGAGCTGGTTTGACCAGTACGGGCGAACCAACCTGCCGTGGCAACAAGATATCAGTGCCTATCGAGTTTGGGTGTCTGAGATTATGCTGCAACAGACGCAGGTCAGCACGGTAATTCCGTACTTCGAACGCTTTATGAAAAGCTACCCCGACGTACAGACCCTGGCCTTAGCGTCCCTGGACGAGGTGCTCCACCACTGGACGGGGCTTGGCTACTACGCCCGAGCCCGCAATCTCCACAAAACGGCCAACTGGCTTATGACGAATACAGCGGGTGAATTCCCCACCAGTATTGAAGGGCTCTGCGCGCTTCCGGGGATAGGACGCTCCACCGCAGGCGCCATCAGCTCTATCGCATTTAAAATACCGGCAACGATTTTGGATGGCAATGTTAAACGCGTGTTAGCGCGATTTTCGGCCACCCCTGGTTGGCCGGGTAACAGTGCTGTCGTGCAAAAGCTCTGGTTGGTCGCCGAGACTTACACGCCGCACATTCGTGTTGCGGACTATACTCAAGCAATGATGGATATGGGTGCAACGCTCTGCACCCGATCCGCTCCTAGATGTAGAGAGTGTCCACTAGAAAAACATTGCAAGGGCTATCTGCAGGGCAACCCAAAGGACTACCCGGGTAAAAAGCCACGCAAAATATTGCCCATCCGAACACAATTTTTACTGATGATTCACAATTCACAGGGTGAGGTGCTGCTTCAAAAAAACCCGCCAATGGGCCTCTGGGGCGGACTATGGGTGTTCCCACAAGCTGAAACCGAAATTGGCATTGCAGAAGCCTGCAGCAATCTAGGCCTCCAGATCGCCAGCCGGACTATAAACCCTAGTAAGCGTCACACGTTCAGCCATTTTCATCTGGACTACCGATCTGTGGTAATTGAAGTCCATGCAAAACATGGCATGGTGGCTCAGAGCGATAATCACATCTGGTATAACACAGAGAAACCACTATCATTGGGTATGCCAGCTCCAATCAAGGCACTACTCAATCAATAACATCGAGGTTAACCATGGCGCGTATCATTTTTTGCCGCAAACAGAAGAAAGAATTGCCCGGCCTGGACATGGCTCCATTCCCAGGGCCTAAGGGGGAGGAAATCTTTAACAATATCTCCAAAGAGGCCTGGGCTGAATGGATGACCCACCAGACCACATTGATTAATGAAATGCGTCTAAACATGATGGATCTAACTGCTCGGACCTATCTCTCTGAGCAACGAGAAAAGTTCTTTAATGGCGATCAGGTCGATCAAGCTGAAGGATACGTGCCACCTAAGCAATAAGCCTTGACGAAGTGTAATTCAGACGCTTTAATACGCGCCTCTCGCGATGTGACAAAAAGTAAATCGTGAAGCCCGGTTAGCTCAGTTGGTAGAGCAGTGGATTGAAAATCCTCGTGTCCCTGGTTCGATTCCGGGACCGGGCACCATAAACCTAAAGAGCCCTCAGTGAGAACTGGGGGTTTTTTGGTTCCAACGAATCTCATCGAACGGTTAGATGCTCTCGGGCGGGCGGGCGCCCCCTAGCATAATACTAATCCAACGAGTTTCCGGCTGATTTTCTAGGGCGATTTTAATCATGATCGTCAGCGGGATGGATAACAGCATACCCACAGGTCCAAGCACCCAACCCCAAAGCACCAAAGAAACAAATACCACGAGAGGTGATAAATTGAGCCCTTTGCCCATCCAGCGCGGCTCGATGACATTGCCCATCACCAAATTGACCACCACAAAGCCCGCTAGACTAAGGCCCGCATAGAGAGGACCCAGCTGCACCAAGGCCAGTAAAACTGCAGGTACCGCGGCAATAAAAGAACCCACCGTCGGCACAAAATTGAGTAAAAAAGCTAATAGCGCCCACAAAACGGCGTAATCAACCCCCAGAATGGTCAACCAGATAAAAATAATCACCCCGGTAGCTAAACTAATCGCCGCCTTTATCGCCAGATAGCTGTGCACACTGCCTGAGAATTTGCCCAACCATTCCGCCGATGCGCCTTTACCCTGAGCTAAGCGGAGCTTCTCGCCGAAGCCCATATTCTCGGTAAGAATAAAAATCACTGTCAGTAGAATCATCACCGCATTGGTCATCACATTGCCAAAGGATGCCAGCGTACTCCCCACCAGTTTCATGACCGCCCCCGGATCAAAACTGTTCTGCCATTGCTCAGCATCAATTTCAATACCGCGCAAGCTCAACCACTGCTGCACCTTCTCGCTCATGGCCGATAGTTTTTCCGAGTAAACAGGCACCTCCTGGCGGAAGTCTGTGAGCGACGACCCAATCACCGCGCCGAGAATAAGGCCTGCGCCCAAGAGTAATAGCACCACTAGAAAAATCGCCAATCCGCTCGGGACACGGAAGCTTTTTAACCAGTCCAGCAAAGGGGACACAATCATGGCGATAAACACCGCCAACAAAAACGGCACCAACAGAGGTCCGGCCATCTTCAAACCAGAAACCACGATTACAAAGGCTGCAAAAACCACCAGAAATCTGGCAATAGGTGATGTCATTTCTGTCATGGCTATCTCCGTCTAATACTGCACATCGCGCAGAGTACTTAGCTGATTAAGTATTTTTTCTAGGGATCGGCGTCCATTGGCGGAGAATATTACCCTGCCCTGCCGCTCGATCATTTCATCGACTTCTAACATACCACATTGAACGCGAATTCTATCCAGCTCAGGATTGTGCACAATGACCATACCGGTAAAAATATCCCAATCGGCGATGGTGGCATCTTCAGCCAATACCGCTTGAATCAAGCGCTCGATGTTAATTGCCTCGACGCGATAGACCGGTACACCAATATACCAAAATACCAGCAGGGCAATCACAATTACGATGAATGACAGCGCAACGGTAATTAAGAATTCCATGACAAACTCGGCACTGTAATACTCATGTATAAAATAACAGTTTTATCGCCATAATGACCGTCACCCAGGTAATGATTGGCTGCACAAAATTTTCCCCACGGGTCATAACAAGATTCGACCCCAGTCGTGCACCTAGCATCTGCGCAACCGACATACCAATAGCCAATTGCCAAATTACATAGCCGCTAAAGACAAATATGAGCGCCGAGGTGCCATTGACCGCCAAGATCATTAGTTTAGTTTCGGCGGTCGCCTTAACGAGATTATGACCTAGTAACCAGACAAACAAAAATGGCATAATCGAGCCCATGCCGGGGCCGAAAAAGCCTCCATAGAAACCCATCCCTAACGCGGCGGTACAGGCAAACCATTGCCGGCTAATCTTCTCGCGCGAATCTGCAGTATTGACCTTAGGTGATAATAAAAAATACAGAGCAATCCCTAAGAGGAGAAAGGGAATGAGCCTGCTCAGGGTTGTGCCGTCGAGACTCTGCACCAGAAAAGTACCGGCGACAGACCCCATTATCGCTGTAACCAGAGACCGATACAGAGGCTTGACATCCAGATGCCCTTGGTGAAAAAAATTCCATGTGGAGGACAATGTGCCCAAAGAACTCTGCACCTTGTTGGTTGCCAAAGCATTTAGTGGCGGCAGGCCAACCCAGAGGAGTGCAGGGAGCGTGAGCAGGCCTCCAGAGCCCGCAATCGAAGAGATAAGCCCAGCAAAAAAAGCTAAGGAGAATAGAATGATTTGATTATTTAAAGCTATTTCCATATAAGTTAGCGCTCACTAACTTGATTAAAATTGGTCGGGGTACTTGCCCTTAAATTGATTATAATATTGAATAATAGCTGCAATATCGGCTTCATTATCACCGGTGGGTTCAAACACATCACCTAACACAATGCGCTTATTCGGGAAGTCTAGTGCGCCCAATTGGATCGTGCAGTTATTGTTTTTCGCAATGCGTAAAAAGCCAGACTTCCATTTCTTTGATTTTCCTCTAGTCCCCTCTGGAGCTACAACAATAATTAGGCCATTGTCTTTTTTGACCGCCTCATCAACATAGCTCATAACAGCCTCCGGTTTGTCACGATTCACCGGAATGCCGCCCAACCAGCGCATAAACCAGCCAAAGCCCGACACAAAAATCGTGTGCTTACCCAGCCAACCTATCCGTGCATTAATCCCTAATACGGCAGTGATACCAAAGACAAAATCCCAGTTCGATGTGTGTGGGGCAGCAACCACCAAGAGCCTCTCAGCATCAGCAAGAGAACCCTCTAGGTTCCAACCAATAGAACGATAAAATGTCCGTCCGATCCAGCGTGTTAAGGCACTACGATTGGCGCGTAAATGTGCTGGGCACTGCTCTTGGGATACCGGGATTACCTGTCTACTCATGCCTAATCTCTGCTGTATTTGTTATTTTTTTCCGAGGTTAAACAAACGTACTTAATGCTCTCGCGTGGCACGAAATGCAATCTCGGGATGACGCTCTTCGGCCAAGGATAAATTGACTCGCGTGGGTGCCAGGTAGGTCAAATGGCCGCCACCATCCAATGCCAGATTATCTTCAGCTTTACTTCGAAACGCATCCAGTGTTTTCTCATCAGGACATTCAGTCCATCGCGCCGAATGCACATTGACCGGTTCATAAATGGCCTCGACACCGTACTCTTCACGAAGACGGTAGGCCACCACTTCAAACTGCAACTGGCCAACGGCGCCAACGATAACGTCATTATTACGGAAGGGGAAAAAAACCTGGGTGCTGCCCTCTTCCGACAGCTGGCGAATCCCATTTTGTAGCTGCTTGGCGCGCAGGGGGTCTTTAAGGCGAATGCGCTTAAAAAGCTCAGGCGCGAAGTGCGGAATACCGCTGAATTTTAGGACTTCACCCTCAGTAAAGGCATCGCCTATCTGAATAGAGCCGTGATTATGTAAGCCAATAATATCTCCCGCTACAGCTTCTTCTACAGAGATTCTTTCGCCAGCCTTAAAGCTAAAGGCATCAGAGACTCGCATATCTTTGCCTGTACGCACATGTTTCATCTTCATGCCTTTAATATATTTACCTGAGCAAATACGTAAAAAGGCAATACGATCACGGTGTTTAGGGTCCATATTCGCCTGAATCTTAAACACAAATCCACTGAATTTAGCTTCGCTTGCCACCACCTCACGATGCTCTGTTGAGCGCGCCTGGGGCGGAGGAGCCCAGCGCACAAAATCATTGAGCATCTCTCGAATACCAAAGTTGCCCATAGCCGAACCAAAGAAAATCGGAGCCAACTTGCCCGCCAGGAACTCATCCATATCAAATAGATTGGTTGCACCCCTTACTAGTTCAAGCTCTTCCAGCACATCATCGGCATAGGCTCCCAACGCTTCGCGCGCGGCGGGACTAGACAGGCCGGCAATCTGGATATCATCACTGAGCGTGTGGCCTTTACCCTGGGTATAGACATGAATCATGTCTGTTTGAAAGTTATAGACCCCTCGAAATTCACGACCCATACCGATAGGCCAATTGATCGGAGCCGCTTTTATCTTAAGCACGCGTTCAATTTCGTCGAGCAGCTCAATCGGCGGCCGAATTTCGCGGTCCATTTTATTGATAAGGGCAAATATAGGCGTGTCTCGCAGGCGGCAGACATCCATCAATTTAATGGTGCGCGCCTCAACTCCCTTGGCACCATCAATCACCATTAACGAGGAATCTACGGCAGTCAGCGTGCGATAGGTATCTTCAGAAAAATCTTCGTGTCCCGGGGTATCCAACAGATTGACCATGCAGCCGTTATAGGGGAATTGCATCACCGACGAGGTCACCGAAATCCCGCGTTCTTTCTCCATCGCCATCCAATCAGACGTGGCATGACGATCGCTCTTACGCCCTTTCACTGTGCCTGCCACCTGAATCAGGTTGCCGAGCAGCAACAGCTTTTCAGTAATGGTGGTTTTACCTGCGTCTGGGTGAGAGATGATTGCAAAGGTGCGCCTATCTGAGGCTGATTGACTCATGTGTTATTCTGACTGCCGCTGAAAACCGCATTATAACTTAGATCCGTGCCACTGGCGGCGGCTTTTTACCGCTCATCATATCACTAGTGAGGCAGCACCTTTGCTCCTCTGCTGGGGTTCATCTACCAATGTTGGCGGCAGTTTGCCAATCGCTATCTGGTCAACGTTTTCTTCACCGGCCCGGAGCTAACAGAATATTACTCTCGCTCGGCGCAGAACGACAACAACTAGGGCACCATTCTCAGTCTATGACTGCCAGGTTAGGCCAGCGAGTCGACTGGGATAAGAGAGCCCAGTGTGATTGTCAGCCCAATACACAGCAAACTGACGAGACCAATACGCCGATACAGCACATCGCCAAACCGCTTAAACAATGCGCCACCTAGCCAGCCGCCAACTCGCACAGCGGGAAACGTCCAGAGCAAGTACCACAACGATTGCAGTGTACTAAAACCCGCCAACGCAAAAGACACTAGCGCGACCATGGCAGAGAATAGAAAGAACGTCATTAATAAGGCTCGACTTCGCTCAGGCTGAGGCTCAGTGAGCATGGCATAGACAATCATCGGCGGACCTGGAATCGTCAGGGCGCCATTCATCAAGCCAGATAATAAGCCGGTTCCACTGCGCAGCAATAGGGTGTTATGACTCGGGGAAGGGTTAACAAAACTAAGCCAGGCACAGCCAAAGATAACGGACAGACCAACCCAAAGCCGAAACTGCTCAGGCGAAATCATATTTAGGAGCAGAGTGCCAGCGGAAGTGCCCAGTATAGACATCAACCCCAATGGCAGCATCGGACGCAAGGGCACGACAGCCCAAAAAGTTCTCATTGTTAGTAAACTGCTAAGCAGGGTCAGCGATGCACTCAAAACCACCGCCTCAACGGGGGCTAAAAACAAGGCGAAGACCGGCAACGCCGCAAGGGCAAAACCAAATCCGGTAAAGGCACGCAGCACTGATGCAAAAAGCGCCGCCAATCAGATAGCCAGCAACTCAGCTATACCGATATCGGCGATAATTTCAAACATAGTCTGTCATCATAGGATAATTGAATAGGCGCCAGTATGAAGCGGTTAATTCTATGCCGCCATCCGCGAGCAAAACAATAACCGCCCGAACTCTTAATGCATACAGAATCAATCCACCGGCACCTGCGGCGCGTATTTCAGCACCATAGCGTAGAATTAAATTTGTTGATTCGAGCCACTTGCCGTATCGTTTCGCCCTATCGCGCGCAACCCAGTTTCAGGAGCTACCAAATGAAGTACCAAGGCCAAACAGACTATGATCATGAAGGTCCTTCGCCACGCCGCGGTGTACTGCTGTGTAATCTGGGTACACCGGATGCGCCGAAAACCGCTGAATTGCGCCGCTATCTGAAGGAGTTCTTGAGTGACCCTCGTGTTGTAGAGGTCCCTCGCCTGTTGTGGTGGATGATTCTCAATCTGATTATTTTGCGAATTCGCCCACGCCGTTCAGCCAAACTGTATGCCAGCGTCTGGTCTGAAGGCGGGTCCCCACTAATGGTCCACAGTGTCGCGCAGGTTGCTGGCGTGAAGAAGATTCTGGATAAAAAGTTTAAGACCGATGTACCGGTGGTGCTAGGCATGCGTTATGGCAACCCCTCGATGGCCTCGGCGATTGCTGAATTAACAGCGCAGAATGTGCGTAATATTACGGTATTGCCGCTGTATCCTCAGTATTCCGGCGCGACCACGGGCTCTACCTTTGATGCGGTGGCCCAGACTTTCGCCAAAACTCGCTGGGTTCCTGAGTTACATTTTGTCGGTGGTTACCAGCAGTCTGCACTCTATATTGACGCGCTGTGCGGCACTATTCGCAAGCATATTACTAAGCACGGCCAGCCAGATAAGCTCGTGTTCTCTTACCATGGTACGCCGCAGACTTACTTGAAAAAAGGCGATCCGTACCATTGCTTCTGCCATCAAACCACCCGCTTAGTCCGCGAGCGTATGAGTCTAGATGAATCCCAAGTGATCACCACCTTTCAGTCGCGTTTTGGTCGAGAGCCCTGGCTGCAGCCCTATACCGACAAGACTCTAGAGGCTATGCCTGCGGAGGGCATTAAGCATGTCGCGGTCATATGTCCAGGCTTTGCATCGGATTGCCTTGAGACCATCGAGGAGATCAATATGGAGGCGCGTGAAAGTTTTACGGCCCATGGTGGCGAGACATTTCATTATATTCCCTGCCTGAATGATGACCCTGCTCACCTTAAGGCATTGGCCAAGATAGTCAGCCAGTATCTTTGAGCCCATCGAGCCAGCACTGTAACAGCGTCGCACAGTCGCCAGTCTTTTTGACTGTAGCCATTTCGTCTGCTCTTGTCTTGCCGTCATTAAATATGAGTATGGGTTTGCCCTGCTTTTTCGCCCAGAGGCAAAAACGGTAGCCAGAGTAGGTCGTTAGGGATGACCCCACCACCAATAGTCCCGCCGCGTTATGCAGTGCTTGCTCGGCTTTCAGGATTCGCTCCTTTGGCACAGAATCGCCATAAAAAACAGCGTCAGGCTTGAGTATGCCTCTACAGCCTTGGCATTCAGGCACCTGCATACTGCTGTAGTCTAGATCGTCGATGTCGGCGTCACCGTCTGGCGCTATTGCACCTGCCATCTGGGCATATTTAGGGTTCTGCTCTTGCAGCCATTTTTGTAGTGCCGCTCTTGAGTATTGCAGCCCGCAGCCCATGCAGGAAGCGGTGTCAATGCGTCCATGCAGGTCTATCACTCCCTGGCTGCCTGCTCGCTGATGTAAGCCATCAACATTTTGCGTGACCAAGCAGGATACCGCTCCCAACTGTTGCAGATGAGCCAGAGCATCGTGCGCAGGATTGGGCTCGGCATCAACCATAAAGCGCCAACCGACCATATTGCGCAACCAAAAGCGCTGCCG
>Ga0209709_10004923_pt1 | contig 10641 bp, 10 predicted proteins | sample ArcticOcean_MG_C_2_FD_187435 | JGI IMG/M metagenome (GOLD analysis project Ga0209709, IMG submission 187435) | Marine microbial communities from western Arctic Ocean - ArcticOcean_MG_CB4_136 (SPAdes) (version 2) | ecosystem: Environmental > Aquatic > Marine > Oceanic | place: Arctic Ocean...
TTATATCGGCAATAACTATAGTCATTGGTTTAATTGTCATATCAAGCGCAATTATAGTCCAGGGAAAAATTAAAGAATTTCAAAACTTAATATTTAAAATTCTAGGTTTTTCTAAGGTTGAGGTTGTGCTTTCTTCAATTATTGAATTTTTTATTATATTTTCATCCATAATTTTAATAGCCTTATCTTTTGCAGTCATAGGCTCACAGTTTATCATTGAAAATATTTTTCAAATTACTTGGAAGTTTGATTTAGCAATATTTTTACAAGTGACTATTGGTATTGGGCTTGCTACTTTAATTTTGATTATGATTACTAATTTTAAATACTTAAGCCCTAAAGTTTATCCACTTATAAGAAATCAATAAATACTTTTTTGTACTTTTATAGCTCATAATGAATATGGAACAGCTTAATTAAACCTAAATTAGCCACATCATCTCTATATAATAAATTTTACCGTGGCAATAATTAGATAAAATTAGTAAACCAAATACAGTAATTTTGGCTTTGACATTACTGAGTTTTATTTTCTCTTATTTTAAAAATGTAATTAAATTATTAATGAAAAAATTAGTAAATATTAATTTGCATCATATTGATAATCACATTTATCCATCGGGACAGTTCGTTCACCTACTACTGTAAACTGAAATACTTTTTTTCCATTTTTATCTAAATAATAGTGATAATTTACTGTAGATTTTCCAAAACCTAATAACTTAATCATTTCAATTATTGCATCTGGACTATAATTCCACCATTTTGATGCTACCCGACCGTACCTCGGCAAGAATTTCATGTTAGAAGGTGAGATCTTATTTTTATTTAGTATTGAAAAAATTTTTCTAAATAAATTTGGTATAAAATTTTTTAGTGTATTTCTTCGCGTATAACCCCCGAGCTCAGTAATTACAATTTTTTCTTTAATATGTGATGTCATCCTTTGTAATGCTAGAAAAGGATCTCTTATATGAACTAAAACTGAAAAAATTATCCCTATATCATGAGCTTCAACTTCATTTGGCAGATTATTTATATGGGATATTATCAATTTTGACTTAGAATTTAATGCTTTATGTGCATACCAAAATGCATTTCTTCTTCTTTTCTCATCAGCCATAAAATTTTTTAAATCTTTTCTCCAATCATCCTGCACTTGAGGGACCCAATCACGTTCCTCTGAATCCACACTAAGATCAACAGATGTAACATCAGCCCCTCTTCTTTCGGCTTCAAAACTTAGGTATCCTGTTGATGGGCCTACATTAAGAACTTTTTTATTTTTAAGATCTAAATTTCCAAAAATATTACCAATATCTTCTCTAACATCAAAAACACCTTCAGTTAAACCAATGCCAGGTATTTCCATAATATGGTACCACTCACAATCTTTCAAAGAAATATTTTCAGATGGAGGCTTGCCCCACACAATTTTGTTATTGTTCATGTTTTGTAGATATAATTAATTTTTTTATATTAAACAAGAATTAAATTTTAGGATACATGTTATTTTTCAAACAAAAAACCTATTGTATAATCTCTTAGCTCTTCTTTCATTTTGACTTTGCTATTGTTGCTCATTTCTACTGCCAATCTTAAAGTGAAGCAGTTGATAAAATCTCAACAATTTTTGTGATATCCTAAAAAATTTTATGAATGATGATCTTTTATAATGAAGAAATTTTAAAAACTTATTATTTACGCTACTTATATGTTTTTTATTATAATAAAAAATACTATCGCTTTTATATTTTTCCTCATCAAAATTTAAAACTGTTGAATCTATCGTATCAAAAGCTATTCTTAACATAATTCGATCCCCCTTTAGCAAATAGCCACCTTTATGATAACAGTTATAACTATCAACTATAACGCAAGTTCCTTTTGGTCCAACAATACTATCTATATTAGATTTGTTATATATCTTAATAAATTCTTCATTAGAAATTTTATTCCTTTCCCCACGAACTGGATTAAGTAATGCATTTTCAATCCTTGAAAAAGAGCCTAAAGGATTATTTTTTTTTAAAAAAAAGAGTGGTCCATTATTTAAATCAATATCAGTTACAGATATAAAAAAGTCTAATCCTTTATAACCCATACCGTCCTTGTGCCATTTTTGTGCCTTCACCTCGTCTTCACCATTTGGATTTGGTATATTGTGATAAAAATAAATTCTACTTAACACAGGAAATACACCCAAATATCTTGCCACAGTATTTATAATAAGCTCTGATGAAGCAAAGTTAATAATTTTTTCTTTAGTGTTGTTGTCTAATTTATCAAAAAGTTCTTGGCTGTATTGACTATTTGTTTTCATTTCTTCTCTTGATTTATTAAGAAAATCTTCTGTGCAAATTTTACTTAACTCATTTGCAACATTGGAAATTCTCTCATCATCTCTTATAATTAGTTGATTATTCATATTTAAATTAAAATAATCTTTATTTTTAGGTTTCCAGGAAATAAGCATTATTTTTGCATGAATATTAATTATATATGTCCATACAAAGTCATAGATGGGCTTAATTATATATAATAAAATAAATTTCCAAAATACTGATCTTTTTATATTTTTTAGGTAATTCATAATAATAATTATATTAATTTATATTTATTTTGTCTATTTATCCTTCTGATAAAAAAAGCAATGATATAATTATGATATCTCAGCCAGTGCTTATACTCGTTCCAATGTTTATTGGTTCTTTAAATAAAAGATTACAATCTTACTCCTGCACCTTTTAAAAATTTAGCCTCTTCGTCTAAAGCCCACCTAGGCTTTGCTGGATAGTCTAGATCATTAAATTGCTTAATTTTAAACTTTTCCAAACCAACCATAGCAATCATTGCAGCATTATCTCCACATAGATTGATTGGAGGAAAGATGGCAGTAAAACTTTCTTCCTCACAAAGTTTTATTAAAATTTCTCTAATTTTTTTATTTGCAGCTACACCACCGGCAATAACAAAAGTATTATCTTTGTTATTATTTAAATCCTTAAATTCTTTAAAAGCAACCTTACTTTTTTTGTAAAGTATTTCCTCAATAGTTTTTTGAAATGAGGCAGCTAGATCATATTTTTCCTGATCAGTTTTTATTTGTTTAGAGATTCTAAGTACTGCAGTTTTAAGTCCAGAAAAAGATAAATTGCACCCACCTTTATGAAAGATTGGTTTTGGTAATTCATATTTATTTGGATCACCCTTTTTTGCATATATTTCAATTTGTGGTCCACCTGGAAATTCTATACCAAGCATTTTTGCTGTTTTATCGAATGCTTCTCCAACAGCATCGTCAATTGTTGTGCCTAATCTTTTATATTTTCCTAGTCCTTGCACGCTTAAGAATTGAGAATGTCCTCCTGAAATTAAAAGTAAAAGATATGGATAATTTAATTTAGAATTTAGCTTTGGACTTAAAGCGTGACCCTCAAGATGATTAACTGCAATAAATGGTTTCTTTAAAGAAGATGCTATCGCTTTTCCAAAGCTTAATCCAACCGATAAACAAACGATAAGACCGGGACCAGCTGTTGCTGCTATCGCATCAACCTGCTCCAATGAAACACCACTTTCATAAATTGCTTTTTTGGTAATTAAATCAATTTTTTCTATGTGAGATCTTGCGGCAAGCTCAGGAACTATTCCACCAAATTCTTTATGAACATCAACCTGACTCGAAACAATACTTGATAAAATTGTTGGCATGCCCTGTTTATTTTCAGTAATTATGGATGCTGCCGTTTCATCACAACTTGATTCAATTCCTAAAATTATAGGTGTTTTGCTCATAGAATTAGTTTTTATAAATAATACAATTTCATTATAAACTATGATTTATAAAACAAATAAATGAAAAAAAAAATTATTATTGGATCTCGAGGAAGCGAGTTAGCATTGATTTATGCAAAAAGAGCAAAAGTAGAGCTGTTAAAAAATCAAAAAATAGGAAGCGTTGAGATAAAAAGTATAACAACGACCGGAGACACCATAATAGATGTAAGAGTATCTGAGTATGGAGGAAAAGGATTGTTCTGTAAAACTATAGAGCAGGAATTATTGGATAAAAATATTGATATAGCAGTTCACGCACTAAAAGACATGCCCACAGATGAAACAGAAGAATTGATAACTAATTGTTTTTTAGAAAGAAATAATCCAAGAGAAATTTTAATTAGTAATGACAATAAAAATATTAAAGATCTTAAATTTAATGCTATTGTTGGAACTTCATCTTTTCGAAGAGAGTTTCAGCTAAAGAACTTAAGAAAGGATCTTAACTGTAAATTGATAAGAGGAAATGTTGATACAAGAATTAAAAAGTTAAATGATAATTTATATGATGCAATAATCTTATCTTATGCGGGTATTAAATCTTTAGGCTTAGAGACTAAAATTTCTCAAATTTTTTCAACATCAGAAATAATTCCTAGCGCTGGACAAGGTGTTGTTGCTCTACAGTGTAGAAAAGATAATCAACAATTAATAGAGGTGTTAAATAAAATTAATCACCAACCAACACATAATTGTATTAAAGCTGAAAGAAATGTTTTAAAAGTGCTGGAGGGAAACTGTGAAACAGCAGTTGGAGCATTTGCAAAAATTGATGAAAACAAGATAGACCTTGTGGCAGAACTCTTTTCATTAGATGGTAAACAAAGATTTTATTTTGGATTATCCAAAGATTTAAAATTAGCATCAGAGCTTGGAAAAGAAGTGGGTGAAATACTTAAAAAACAATCTAAAAATTCATATAAAAAATAATATGCATATTTTATTAACTAGACCATTAGACGATTGTCGTGAAATGATTTTAAAATTTCAGTCACTTGGTCATGAAGTTTCTCATTTACCTTTAATAGCTATTGAAGGTTTAAAACATGAGTCTTTAAATTATTCTGATTTTAAAGCAATCATTTTTAGCAGCTCTAATGCAATTAATTTTTTGGATATTAAAGATATTGATAAAAAGATATTTTGTTTTTGTGTTGGAAGTGCAACTGAAAAAAAAGCAAGAAGTGTTGGTTTTCAAAATGTTTTTGCAGCAGGGGGCAGTGTAGATAATTTAAAAGAATTAATTTTACAAAACTTTAATTCTTCAGATGGACAATTACTTTATGTAAGTGGAGAAATTGTTTCTAGCAATTTAGACAAACAATTAATTATTGAAGGTTACAATGTAAAACGAATTGTTAATTATAGAGTTAATTCAATTGAAAAATTTGAACAAGGTTTTATTGATAAGCTTAAATTAAAGATGCCAGAGATTGTCTATATTTATTCACAAAATAGCGCTATTAGCTTTTTAAATATAATCAAGAATTTTCAATTAGAATTCTTATGGATGGACACTAATTTAATGTGTATTGGTGAAAAAGCCTCTGTTATTTTAAATGAAATTAAGTGGAAAAAAATTTTTCTTTTTAATCCTGGAGAAGAAGAATTTTTACTGTATAAAATTTAGCCATGGAACCATTTAACAATTTCGCTGATCTATTTCTATCTGTTTGGTCTAAAGGAATTTATGGAATTGATATTTTTCAAATACTAATCGGTATTGGAATTTTTTTTATTTTTTTAATTTTTAGGGGGATTATCAGTAAAGTAATTATTAAAAGGCTAAGGGCTATCGCAAAAAGAACTAGCAATAAATTAGATGATGCTTTTGTTAACGCGATGGAAGGTCCAGCTAGATTTCTACCAATAGTTTTGGGATTTTTTATTGCAAGTTATTATATGTCATTTGGAGAGGATGGTAGAGCTGTAGTTGATACAATTAATAGAACCCTAATAACGATTTTAATTTTTTGGGCAATTCATCAAATTGTTGAACCAATTTCTTATATTCTCAGCGGTTTAGATAAAATGCTAACCAGAGAATTAATTGGTTGGATTATTAAATCTTTAAAAATTTTAATCTTTATTTTAGGTTTGGCAGCTGTGCTAGAGCTTTGGGGAATTAAAATTGGACCAATTATTGCTGGACTTGGTTTATTTGGTGTAGCGGTTGCCTTAGGTGCCCAAGATTTATTTAAAAATTTGATTTCAGGAATTTTAGTTTTAGTTGAAAAGAGATTTAAAATTGGAGATTGGATTTCAGTAGAAGGAATTATTGAAGGAATAGTTGAGAAAATTGGTTTTAGATCAACAACCATTAGAAAATTTGATAAGTCATTGGCAATAATTCCAAACTTTCAATTTGCAGAAAATGCAGTTGTAAATGTTAGCGAAACATCTAACTGGTTAATTAGTTGGGTCATTACTCTTCAATACGACACAACTGTTGATCAATTAAAAACTGTAAGAAATGAAATTGAGAATTATATTAATAAAAGTGATGACTATAATGTCAGTATTGGGGTGGCAGTTAGAATTGATAAATTTTCTGATAGTTCAATAGATATGTATGTTCGTTGTTTTACAAAAACTGATAGTTGGAATGAATGGCTTTCTGTAAAAGAAAGACTGGCAATTGAAATTAAACAAATAGTAGAAAAGAATAAAGCATCTTTTGCTTTTCCAAGCCAATCAATTTATATAGAGAAAAAATGATAGCTATTTTTTACTTGGTTCTTCAAATATTAAAACTTTATTCATATGTTATAATTGTAAATGTTATTATAAGTTGGCTTATTGCCTTTAATATTTTGAATACCCAGAATAGATTTGTTTATTCTATACTTGAAATGACTTATCGATTAACAGATCCAATGTTAAATAGAATAAGAGGTTTTCTACCAAATTTAGGTTCATTAGATATTTCACCAATAATATTACTGTTGTTGATTTGGTTTATAGAAATGTGTATGAAGCTGTACATTGCACCAATAATTTTTTAAAAAAAACTTTTATGATTTTAATAGATGGAAAAAAAGCAGCCGCAGAACTTAGAGAAGAATTAAAACAAGAAGTTTCAGAACTAAAAGCTAAATACAATAAAGTTCCAGGACTTACAGTAATTTTAATTGGCGATATGGCACCTAGTCAAATTTATGTTCGTAACAAGGAGAAGTCTGCAAATGAAGTGGGATTAAAATCTGAAGTAATTAGATATCCAGAAACTGTAGACGAAAAAACTGTACTAGATAAAATTGAAGAATTAAACAAAGATGAGAGTATTTCAGGAATTCTAGTTCAATTACCTTTGCCAAATCATATTGATAAACAAAAAGTTATTGAAACTATTTTACCAGAAAAAGATGTTGATGGCTTTCATCCAATGAATGTTGGCAATCTTTCATCGGGCTACGAAAGCTCAGTTCCATGTACTCCTTTAGGATGTTATTTAATGATAAAAAAAATTGAACCGAATTTAAGTGGAAAAAAAGCAGTTATGATTGGAAGATCAAATTTAAACGGCAAACCGATGGCACAATTACTTTTAAAAGAAAATTGTACAGTAACAATTACCCATTCAAGAACTAAAGATTTAAAGGCCGAATGCTTAGAGGCAGATATTATTGTTGCAGCAGTTGGTATTCCTGAGCTTGTAAAAGCAGACTGGGTAAAAAAAGATGCAATCGTAATTGATGTCGGCATTAACAAAACGGACAAAGGTATTGTTGGTGATGTTGCATTTGATGAGGTTTCAAAAGTTGCAAAAGCATTAACACCCGTTCCTGGTGGAGTAGGCCCAATGACTATTGCCTGCTTATTAAAAAATACTATTGATTGTTTTAAAAGATCACATAAATAAAAGTCTACTTTGCTCTTAGCAAATAGACTCTAATTGATTATATTTAAGCAATGGAAGATAAAAAATACATTAAGACCTTTAAATTATTGCTTCCTTATTTGTGGCCTAAAAAAAGAAATGATTTAAAGACAAGAGTTAGTTTTGCTGTTGTTGCTTTAGTTTTGGCAAAAATTGCAAGCGTTAGTACACCTCTAGTATTGGGAGGAGCGGTAAATTCTCTAACAGAATTAAGCTCAGGCATTAATCTATTTATGTTAGTTCCTGTTGCTTTAATAGTTGGTTACGGTGCAGCAAGAATAATTTCTTTTACATTTGTTGCAGTGAGAGATGCTTTATTTTCAAAAGTTTCTCAACATTCTATCAGACAAATATCTTTGAATATGTTTAAACATTTGCACAATCTTTCATTGCAATTTCATTTAAATAGACAAACTGGTGCACTTGCAAAATATATAGACAGAGGAACCAAGGGAATAGATTTTCTTTTAAGGTATGTTTTGTTTAATGTTGTTCCTACTTTTTTTGAGATTTTTTTAGTTTCAGGAATCTTATTTTATTTATATGGTCCATGGTATGCCGTTGTAACACTTACAACAATTGGCCTTTATTCTTATTTAAGTTTTCAAATAACTGAATGGAGAAATGCATTTAGAAAAAGAATGAATCAGGCTGATAACGATATCAGCACAAAAATGATTGATAGTTTATTAAATTTTGAAACAGTTAAGTATTTTAACAATGAAAATTATGAATTTAATAGGCTTGATAAATCTTTAGAAGAGTATGAATCAGCCGCAAACCAAAGTAGGCATTCGCTTTCATTATTAAATATAGCACAAACATTTATTATAATGTTTGGTATTACTATTATGTTGGTAATGTCAGCTTACGGCATTAAAAATGGAGACATCGATGTTGGAGGGTTTGTTGTCATTAATGCATATATGCTTCAATTATATCAACCGTTAAATTTTTTAGGTTCTGTATATAGAGAGATTAGACAAGCATTAACGGATATGGAAAATATGTTTAGTTTATTAGAAGTATCTCAAATATCAAAGGATGACCTTAAAGATATGCCCCAAAGTAATGTTGCTGAGATTAGATTTGATAAGGTTAGTTTTGATTATGATATAAGAAGAACTATAATTAAAAATATTTCTTTTACTGTACCTAATGGGAAAAAAGTTGCAATAGTTGGTCCTACTGGTGCAGGAAAATCAACAATAAGTAGATTATTATTTAAGTTTTATGACCCAAAAGAAGGAGGTATTTATATTAACAATATAAATATAAATAATATTTCTCAAGAATCGTTGAGAAAAATGATTGGTGTAGTTCCCCAGGATACAGTCTTATTTAATGACACAATTTATTATAACATCGCTTACGGAAACACAGATGCCAAGAAAGAAGAAGTTATTAGAGCCGCTAAAAATGCTGACATACATAATTTCATTTCAACTTTGCCAGATGGTTATGAAACAATTGTAGGTGAGAGAGGACTAAAGTTATCAGGGGGAGAGAAGCAAAGAGTTGCCATTGCAAGAACTATTTTAAAAAACCCAAAAATATTTTTCTTTGATGAAGCAACTTCTGCACTAGATAGTAGTACAGAAAAAGAAATCCAAAAAAATTTAGAAAATGTATCGAAGGACAAAACAACTTTAATAATTGCACATCGTTTATCTACCGCCGCAAATGCAGACAATATCATTGTGCTTGATAAAGGAGTAATTATTGAGCAAGGAACGCATGAAAGTTTGTTATTAAAAAAAAGCAAATACTTTGAAATGTGGGAAAAACAAAAGCCTAATTAGAATATTTTTTCACCTTAAGAAAGTTTTGATCTACCACCATCAACAGCTATTACCTGTCCAGTAATCCAAGAACTTTCTTCAGTAATTAAAAACTTTGCAAGCGCAGCAGAGTCTTTCCCTTCACCCAATCTTTTTAATGGATGAGCTTTAGCAATTCCTTCTGCAATTGCAGGATTTTTTAACATTGGTTCCGCGATTTTAGATTTTGATAAGCTAGGTGCTATGCAATTTACTCTAATATTTGGAGCAAACTCAGCAGCTAGTGTAACAGTTAATCCTTCAACAGCAGCCTTAGCAGACGCAATAATTGTGTGATTAGTAAAACCTCTTTGAGCAGCAACAGTTGAAAATAAAACAACTGAACCTTTGTTTTTTTTTAAACTTTCCTGGTATCCTTTTATAGCTTCAATGGCTGAATAAAGGTTTAGTTTCATACATTTGTTCATATCAGCCTCAGTAACCATTCTTAATGGTTTCAAATCAATAGAGCCCACACAGTAAGCGATACCCTTGATATCATTAATATCTGATTTTACTTTTTCTATAAACCCATCCTCTAAAACATCAGCAACCGTATAAGAACAACCCAATTTTTCTGCGATAGTTTTAACTTCACTTTCATTTCTTGCAACTAGATGAATATCATTACCTGAATTTTTTAATTGTTTAGCTAAGTTAGAACCTACAGAACCTGTCGCACCAAAAATAAGATATTTTTCTGACATATAATTTTTAATTAGTTATATTTAACTATGAAATTGTTTTTTATACTCGGCAATCAATTATTTCCATTAAAATATCTAGACCGCTTCAAAAAGGACCACTCTTTTTACATGGTAGAAGACTATGAATTATGCACTTATGAAAAGCATCATAAGCAAAAGATACTGCTATTCCTATCTTCCATGAGGTCTTACGCGGACAACCTTAAGAAGAATAAATTTAAACTAGATTATATAAAAATTGAAGACAAAGAATTTAAAGATGATTATTTCAAAAAATTAATGAAAATAATTGTTAAAAAAAAAATAACAGAAATTTCAAGTTTTGAAGTTGAGGATAAATTTTTTGAAAAGAAAATTTCACAATTTTTAAAAAAAGAAAAAATTAATTGGAATG
>Ga0209709_10004930_pt1 | contig 10631 bp, 14 predicted proteins | sample ArcticOcean_MG_C_2_FD_187435 | JGI IMG/M metagenome (GOLD analysis project Ga0209709, IMG submission 187435) | Marine microbial communities from western Arctic Ocean - ArcticOcean_MG_CB4_136 (SPAdes) (version 2) | ecosystem: Environmental > Aquatic > Marine > Oceanic | place: Arctic Ocean...
TAAATAATCTTGCCTCTCTTGGGTTATTTTTAGGCGCTTGTAAAACTGGTTTTGATTGTGCAAAACAAACTTTACCTTTTTCATCATTTATTACATATGTTTCCCAGTCCTTGTGTGTGCCCATTTTTTTAACCTCTTCAGCACTAACCTGAACTATAAAGGTAGTTACAAAAAGTAGGATTGTAAAAATTTTAATTATGGACATGGGTTAGGGTAAATTTTTTGTACTTCATTTATTTCTGTAATTATATCCTCAGTTAAATTTATATTTACACTTTCTATATTCATTTTCAACTGCTCCATAGTTGTTGCTCCAATAATAACAGATGTTACGAAAGGTTGAATTTCTAAAAATTTTAAAGACATTTGAGCTAAATCTAAACCATATTTTTTTGCTACATCGTAGTATGCATCTACTGCTTTACTTGAATTATGCTTGTTATATCTCGTCCAAAATTCTCCATCACGTTCGATTCTTGTACCTTTAGGCATTTGATTATTTCTGTATTTTCCAGAAAGATACCCACAAGCCAAAGGAGAGTATGCTAACAAACCAGTTTTTTCTCTGACAGACATTTCTGCAAGACCAACTTCATAAGTTCTATTTAGTAAATTGTAAGGATTTTGAACTGAGAGCATTCTCGGAAATTTTTTACTTTCAGATAGTTCTAAAAATTTAGATAATCCCCATGGAGTTTCATTTGATAAACCCACATATTTAATTTTTCCCTGATCAATAAACTTTTTTAAATTTCCTAAAATATCTTCAAATTGAGTCCATTCATTACTATCATTATGCTCGTACCCCAATTGACCAAAAAAGTTTGTTTTTCTTTCAGGCCAATGTAATTGGTACAAATCGATATAATCAGTCTTTAATCTCTTTAAACTTCCATTGAGCGCTTCAGTAATATTTTTTGTTCCAAATTGGTTTCCACCACCTCTTACATATTCTCTCATTGGTCCACAAACTTTAGAGGCTAAAATTACCTTGTCCCTCTTTTTTGTTTTTTCAAACCAATTTCCAATAATTATCTCTGTGTCTCCAAATGTTTCTTGTTTTGGAGGTACAGAATAAATCTCAGCAGTATCCCAAAAGTTTACACCTTGATCTAAGGCATAATCCATCTGTTCAAAACCCTCATCCTGGGTATTTTGTTCACCCCATGTCATAGTGCCTAGACAAATAGTGCTTACTTTTAGATCTGTATTTCCTAGTTTTTTATAATTCATAATTATTTTAACCTTATTAAGACATCTTGAAATAATAGTAAAAGGCTATTATATGTAAGTCATGGTATTCAATAAACAAAATTTACTAAATAAGGTAAAAGAAGCACAACAGTCAACAGTAGCAATGGATGAGGGCTTAAGAGCCTACATGTTAAAAGTCTACAATTATATGGCTTCTGGTATTTTGTTAACAGGACTTGTATCTTTAATATTTTTTAAACTATCTGTAGTAACAGATGCTAATGGATCTATCGTTGCGCTAACAAGTTTGGGAAATACAATTTTTCTATCAGGTTTTAAGTGGGTGGTAATGCTTGCTCCTCTTGGAGTTGTTTTTTACATGAGTGCTAAGATTAATAAGATGGCAGCATCTACTGCTCAAACAACTTTTTGGGTTTTTGCTTCGTTGATGGGGATTTCATTATCTTCAATATTTTTAACGTATACAGGTGCTAGTATTACAAGAGTATTTTTTATTACTTCAATCACCTTTGGTGCAATGAGTTTGTATGGCTACACAACTAAAAGAGATCTTACAAAATTAGGATCTTTTTTAATGATGGGTCTAATTGGAATTATTGTGGCATCAGTTGTCAATATGTTTATGAAATCTACAATGATGGATTTTGTTATCTCAATTTTAGGTGTTTTAATTTTTGTAGGCCTTACTGCTTATGATACTCAAAAAATTAAAAACATGTATGTATCAAGTGATACAGGAGAATTGATGGGTAAAAAAGCTGTAATGGGTGCTTTAACTCTTTACCTAGACTTTATAAATTTATTTATAATGTTGTTAAGATTATTTGGACAAAGAAGATAATTAAAACTTAATAGATTTTACTAAATTAAATAGAAGTATTTATTAAGTAAGCTTCTTCCAATTAGTATTTTTAAGTAAGAACTTTAGATCAAAAGAGTTTTTAAGTATTTTACCATTAGTATCTGTAATTAAATATTTTAGATTTTTATTACTTGGTTTAAAGTTTTTACAAATCTTATATAAAGCATTCTCAGCAGCATTTTTAAAAACACTAAAACTAACTTGTTTGCTTGAAATGTTTAAACCATAGTCCTTCCAAGACCCTTCAGAAACCATCTTTGCGTATAGATCTAAAATAAACTTAAGTTCGTTTTTTTCAAAAAATTGTTTTTCCTCTATTTGTTTGTGAGTGTTATTAATGACTAGTTTTATGTTTCTATTCATCGATCTTATGTTTATTAATTAAAGATACCTGAAATATAGTAAAAACAAGAGTAATAGGTAGCATTCCCCATACCTTAAAGTTAACCCAAAATTCCTCTGTTTGTGTTCTCCAGATACATTCATTTAAGATTGCAAGACCAAGAAAAAAAATCATCCATCTTTTATTTAATAATTCCCAACCCTCTTCAGTCAAGGCAATTGATTTTCCCATTATTTTTTTAAGGATAGGTTCATTGGTAAAATATTTTCCAAAAAATAAAGCAAGAGCAAACAAGATATTAATAATTGTTGGCTTTACATAGATAAAAATTGGATCATTAAAATAGATTGTAAGACCACCAAAGAATGTAATTAAGATACCACTTATTAATGGCATCATGGGTATTTTTTTTTCAAAAACCCAAACAACAACTAACGCAATTAATGTTGCAACTATAAGTGGTGGAATTGCAACTGCTAAGTTTTTATCATTATTGTAATAATAATAAAAAAATATAGCTAAAGGCCCAAAGTCTGTTGCAAATTTAAGAAAAGATTTATTCACTTGACAGATATTAACATAATAAAAAAACATTTATATTTTTTTATTGATTTTTATTTTTTAACCCCCATATTAATACCTATGGCAATTCAAAAAGCTAAATTTTCGATAGGAGATATTGTAAAACATAAACACTTTGAGTTTAGAGGTGTGATTTATGATGTGGATTTTGAATTTAATAACTCAGAAGAGTGGTATCAGTCTATTCCAAAGAATGTTCGTCCGAGAAAAGACCAACCTTTTTATCATTTACTTGCTGAAAATGATGAGATTACTTATGAGGCCTACGTTTCAGAGCAAAACCTTCTTATGGACGATTCAGAGGACCCTATTAAACACCCTTTAATTGAAGAGATTTTTTCAGGAAGAAAAGGCTCTAGCTATTTTAAGCCCTCTAATTAATTCTTTTTTTAAACACAATTAGCTCAAATCTTGGACACAGAGTGTAGTTATATTTAATTATATTCTGGTCAAGAGTGTTAAAATAACGTTTTTATCATTATTGACTCCCTCTGCATTCTTGATCAGGATAACTTTCCATAATAAGAATTAAATTATCTTTTTTTAATATATATAATTTAAAAATGTTTAAATCTTTTGAGCCTAATAAAATTTTTGCAATCACCTCTAAAGCGCCAAAGTATGTTTTGTTTTTATTTATTATTGTCTTAACAATTGGTTTAACTGAAGCACTCATTCTATCCCCAGAAGATTATAAACAAAGTGATGCAGTAAGAATTATGTATGTTCATGTACCAGCTGCATGGATATCACTTGGAATATTTTCAAGTTTAGCTTTATTATCAGTTGGAAGTTTTGTTTTTAAAAATAAAAATTTTGCTTTAATTGCTAAAAGTTTAGCACCCTCTGGATTTGTTTTTAATATTATTGCACTAGTTACAGGTTCAATTTGGGGTAAACCCACCTGGGGAACTTGGTGGGCTTGGGACGCAAGAATAACCTCTATGTTAATTCTAGCCTTATTTTATGGAATATATTTATTGGCTTGGAGAATCTATGAGAATAAAGAGCAGGTAATAAAAGTCACCTCTTTGATTGCAATTTTAGGAGTAGTAAATGTTCCAATCATTAAATTTTCTGTTGATTGGTGGAATACACTACATCAACCAGCTTCAATTAATATTTTATCAATCAACACAGCAATTCATTCATCAATGCTAGTCCCATTGGGCATTATGACTGCGGCATTTGCCCTTTTTTCACTACTCATTTTTTTGATGAAATATAATACTGAACTGATAAAAGTTAAAAATAAAGGATTAGATAGATTATGATAAATGAAATAATTTTAATGAATGGATATGGAGCTTACGTATGGTCAGCTTTTTCATTTACATTGATTAGTTTTACAACTTTATATTTTGTAACTAAATTACAACTTTCAAAAGAGCAAAAAAGATTTGTTTCTAAATTTGGCTCTCTAAATGTAGAGAAAGCTAGAGCTGCAAGATCACAAAATATTAATAGAGAAATACTATCCAACACATCAAATATTTAACTAATAAACCATGTATGGTAAAAAGGTTAAATTACGATTTATATTTTTAGCTCTAATTTTAGCATCAGTAGTTTTAATAGTTTTTTTAATTTTACAGTCGTTAAAAGAAAATGTTGTATACTTTCAGTCTCCATCAGAAATAAAGTCTTTAATAGAATTAGATAAAAAAAAAATAAGAGTAGGCGGGATGGTTAAAGAAAACTCAGTACTTATTAATTCCAATGAAGTTAATTTTATTATTACTGATTTTAAAAATGAAATTAATGTTATTTATTCAGGCGCTGTTCCAAATTTGTTTGCTGAAGGTAAAGGGGTGGTTGTGGAAGGTTTTTTAAAGGATAAAAATTATTTTTCTGCTACTAAAATTTTGGCAAAACATGATGAAAATTATATGCCCCTAGAAGTCAAAGAAGCCATAGGAGATAAATAAATTGTTGACCAATCAGATAGGTTATTATTCTTTAATCTTAGGTTTACTGCTTTCAGTTTTACTTTGTGGTATTTCGATCAAAGACCTTAATAGTAGCAGTAAACGAATTAACCAAAATGTATTATCTTTATCTTTCCTGCAGTTAATTTTTGTAATTATAAGTTTCTTGAGTTTGATTTTGTCTTTTATAAAATCAGACTTTAGTAATGAGACAGTCTTTAATAACTCACACAGTACTAAACCATTATTTTATAAAATTTCGGGCACATGGGGAAATCATGAGGGAAGTTTACTGTTATGGTTATTGGTATTAACTCTATTTATTTTTTTATTCTTAATTAAATCAAGAGAACAGCCTAAAAAATATAGAATTGTAACTTTGTTATTCCAACAAATAATAATTATTGGATTTTTTTTATTTGTACTAATGACATCAAATCCATTTAATCATTTATTTCCAATACCTAGTGAAGGCTTAGGTCTTAATCCAATTTTACAAGATCCAGCTTTAGCAATTCATCCTCCAATTTTGTATTTAGGTTATGTTGGCACATCAATAATATTTTCATCATCACTTGCAGCTGTTACTCAAAATTATATTTCGAAAGAATGGGCTCAACATATTAAAAAATGGGTTTTGGTATCATGGATTTTTTTAACTATAGGAATTATGCTTGGATCGATTTGGGCTTATTATGAACTAGGATGGGGGGGGTTCTGGTTTTGGGACCCTGTCGAAAATGTTTCTTTAATGCCATGGCTAACATTAACAGCATTATTACATTGCATTATAGTATTAGAAAGAAGAGCTGTTCTAACCTCTTGGGTGGTAATATTGTCTATTACAACATTCATATTAAGCATGTGTGGAACTTTTTTGGTTAGATCTGGAATATTAAATTCTGTACACACATTTGCTAACGATCCTGCAAGAGGGATTTTCATATTAATCTTTTTGTTTGTTTTAATTACTCTGTCCTTAGGAATATTTTTTTTATTTCATAAAGAAAATAGTAAAAAATCAAATAATTTTTTCTGGCTTAGTAGAGAAACCTCCATCTTAATAAATAATTGGTTTATGATGTATTTTTTATCTGTTGTCTTAATTGGTACAGTTTATCCAATTTTTCTAGATGTAATATCTAGTGAAAAAATATCAGTAGGCCCTCCTTTTTATCAAAAATTAATAGTACCCTTTTTAATACCCTTTTTATTATTTATGTCTCTTGGATCAAGACTTAAATGGATTAAGTCAAAAATTGAAAATAAAAGCTCACTAATTATTACTTTTATAATTTTAGTAATATTAACATTTTTTATAGTTAAAAATTTAACAACCGAATTACTATTTTATACAGTTTTAGTTTCAGCTGCCTTTTTTTTATTTTTTACAACCTTGAAAGAAATGTTTATTAAAAAATTTAATAATATTTCTCAAACAGTGGCACACTTTGGTTTTAGTTTGTTGGTATTAAGCATTCTATTTAACAGTATTTTATCTTCAGAAATTATAACCAACATAAAAATTGGAGAAAAGTACAGTTACAGTAAAGGTGAAATTTTCTTTAAAAGTACAGAAGAAATAAAAGAAAGTAATTTTAACTCCATTATTGCTTACTTTGAAATAAAAGATGAAAATGGAAAAATTGTTGAATTGAAACCTGAAATTAGAATTTATAATCAGCCCATAATTATTACAAGTGAAGCAGATATAAAAACAACATTATTAGAAGATAAATTTTTAGTAATGAATCTTGTAAAAGGTAATGAATATTTTAATATAAGATATCAAGTAAAGCCATTTATGATTTGGATTTGGATTTCAGTTTTACTATTAAGTCTTGGTGGATTAATAAGTTTATTTACAAAAAGATATGAAAAATAAGCTTAACTTACCTATTGTAATTATTTTTTTGAGCTTTTGTTTTGTTATTTTTTATAAGGGATTAAATAATTCAAATACGTATGAACCTAAAATTAGTGAAAAAAAAACTATACCTGTTTTTGAAGCAAAAGATTTCAATTCAAATACTTATTTTAATTCAAAAAAAATTTTTGAAGACGATACTTTTTATATTGTAAATATTTGGGCCTCATGGTGTGTACCCTGTAGAACTGAGCACCCATTATTAATGGAATTAAGTAAAAATCAGTCATTTAAATTAATTGGTTTAAATTATAAGGACAACTTAAATAATGCTAAAAAATTTATTAATGAATTTGGAAACCCTTATTCTCAAATTTTAATTGATAATGAGGGTGTTTTGAGTATTGAATTCGGAGCTTACGGTGTACCAGAAACTTTTATAATTGATAAAAATAAAAAAATCATAAGAAAATTTATAGGTCCAATTAATAAAGAAATAGTAGAACAAATAAAATTAATTATTAAATGAAAATTTTAAAGATATTTATAATTGTATTTTTATCAATAGGTTTCTTTGAATTAAAATCTGAAGAAAAAAATAATGAATTAAAAAATGAAATATTAAAAAATATTCGTTGTTTAGTTTGCCAAGGACAATCTGTTTACGATTCAGAATCCGAGTTTGCTTCTAGTATTAAATTAATAGTTGATAGAAAAATTAACAAAGGACTAAAAGAAGAAGAAATATATGATTTTCTAAGAGAAAAATATGGTGATTGGGTAATTTATGACCCACAATTAAACAAAAATACCTATATTTTATGGTTATTACCTTTATTGTTATTTTTGTTTGGTGGTGCAATAATATATAAAAAAACATCAAAAATAAAAAATGAATAATAATCCTTACAAATTTTTTTTCTTAATATTAATTTTAACTTTATCTTTTTTTGCAGCAAAAGCAGAAGACAGTAAAGATGCAATCACACATACATATGATTTTTATGCAGGCACTTTTGACGTTATTGATAAAGAAGGTGATGAAAAAGCAAGCATGTATGGTTTTGAACACAACAATGCAATCTTATTTAGAGATACGTTTATAGGAAGATTTTCTCCAATTACTGGAGGATTTGTAACAGATAAAAACTCTATTTATTTATACACAGGTGTGCAAGTTCAATATGCAATAGGACCTTTAAAAATTTTACCAAGTTTTGCACCAGGTTACTATGATTCAGGAGATGGAAAAGATTTAGGAAGTGTCTTAGAATTTAAAAGTGAAATCAAGCTTGCTTATGATGTTCTCAAAAATACAAAAGTTGGTTTTTCTTATAGTCATATTTCAAACAATGAATGGGGTGAGGGTGGTAAAAATCCAGGGGTAAATAATAAAACAATTTCATTTTCTAAAATTTTTTAATTAAATGAAATTAACTGAATGCTATAATTTTGATGATTTTAGAAAATTAGCTAAACAAAATTTACCATCACCAATTTTTCATTACATTGATGGTGGGGCAGACGATGAAAAAACTTTAAAAAGAAATACAGATTCTTTTGATGACTGTGATTTAATTCCCAATATTCTTGCTAGTGTTGGAAAGCCTGATCTTTCAACAACCGTTTTTGGAAAAAAAATTGATATGCCAATTTTTCTATCACCAACAGCAATGCAAAGACTTTATCATTATGAAGGAGACAAGGCATCTGCAAGAGCTGCCGAAAAATTTGGAACTTTTTATAGTATGTCTACCATGGCCAATAATACAATTGAAGAGATTTCAAGTATTTCAAATGGGCCAAAATTATTTCAACTTTACGTTCATAAAGATCAGTCAATAACAGATGATCTGATTGATAGATGTAGAATATCTGGCTTTGAAGGCATGTGTTTAACAGTTGATACATTGGTTGCTGGTAACAGAGAGAGAGATCATAGAACTGGATTTACCACACCTCCAAAACTTACTCTTCAAAGTTTAATGAGTTTTGCAATACACCCTAAGTGGGTATTTAATTATTTAACACATGCAAAATTTGAATTATCTAATGTTAAAAATAAAACAGATAAAGGAACTAATATTTCAAAGTCTGTAATTGAATATATAAACGAACAATACGATCCAGCAATGAGCTGGAAAGATGCAGAATATTGTGTAAAAAAATGGAATGGTCCATTTGCTCTTAAGGGAGTTATGTCAGTTGAAGATGCAAAGAGAGCAATAGATATTGGATGTACAGCTATTATGATCTCAAATCATGGAGGTAGACAATTAGATGGCTCAAGATCACCTTTTGATCAAATTAATGTAATTAGAGAGGCTGTTGGAGATAAACTTGAAATAATTTTAGATGGTGGCGTGAGAAGAGGAACTCATGTTTTAAAAGCTTTAGCAGCAGGTGCAACGGCATGTAGTTTTGGAAAAATGTTTTTATTTGCATTGAGTGCTGGGGGTCAACTAGGTGTAGAACGTCTATTGCAAAATATGCATGATGAAATTAATAGAAACATGACATTAATGGGCTGTAAGAATTTAAAAGAATTAGATAATTCAAAGATAATTTATAGAAAATAATTTTAATACTTATTAAAATTAGATATAAAAAAAATAAATTAAATTAAAAAAATTAACATTAAAGTTAAACTTATTATGAAATTAGCAAAAAATTTACAAAGACTAGGAACTGAATCTGCATTTAGCGTGTTAGCTGAAGCAAAAAAATTAGAAGCACAAGGAAAACCAATGATCCACTTAGGTCTGGGTCAACCCGACTTTAAAACACCCCAACACGTAGTAGATGCAGCAAAAAAAGCATTAGACGAGGGTCATCATGGATATGTTTTATCAAACGGAATTTTAGAGTGTAGACAAGCTGTTACAAGAAAAATTAAAAAACTTTATAATAAAGATATTGACTCTGAAAGAGTGTTAATAATGCCAGGTGGAAAACCAACAATGTACTATGCAATACAATGTTTTGGTGAACCAGGTGCAGAAATTATACATCCAACACCTGCATTTCCAATTTATGAATCGATGATTAATTATACGGGTTCAACATCAGTTCCTTATGATCTAACAGAAGATAAAGATTTAAAATTTGACCCAGAAAAAATTCTATCTTTAATTACAGATAAAACTAGATTGTTAATAATAATTAATCCAAACAACCCAACAGGAAGCTTTGTTGAAAAATCTGAAATTGATGTATTAGCAGAAGGATTGAAAAAACATCCACATGTAGCAATCCTTAGTGATGAAATTTATAGTAGACAAATTTATGATGAAAAAGAAATGCCAACATTTTTTAATTATCCAGAACTTCAAGATAGATTAATTGTTTTAGATGGTTGGAGCAAAGCCTATGCAATGACTGGATGGAGAATGGGATGGAGTGTGTGGCCAGAAGAATTAATACCACATGTAAACAAACTAATTATTAATAGTGTTTCATGTGTTAATGCGCCATCACAATTTGCAGGAATTGCAGCTTTAGACGGGCCAGATGACCCAATCCATGAAATGATGGTGAAATTTAACCAAAGAAGAAAATTGATACACCAAGGCTTAAATAATTTACCAGGTGTGGAATGTAGCTTGCCTGGGGGTGCTTTTTATGCATTTCCAAGAGTAATAGGAACTGGGATGAATGGTTCAGAATTTGCAAAAAAATGTATGCATGAAGCAGGAGTGGCAATAGTACCAGGGACAGCTTTTGGTAAAACTTGCCAAGATTACGTAAGATTTAGCTTTGCAGCATCACAAGACAACATATCTAACGCATTGGAAAATATAAAAAAAATGCTAGGTTAAGCTAATGAGTGAATTA
>Ga0209709_10004931_pt1 | contig 10630 bp, 10 predicted proteins | sample ArcticOcean_MG_C_2_FD_187435 | JGI IMG/M metagenome (GOLD analysis project Ga0209709, IMG submission 187435) | Marine microbial communities from western Arctic Ocean - ArcticOcean_MG_CB4_136 (SPAdes) (version 2) | ecosystem: Environmental > Aquatic > Marine > Oceanic | place: Arctic Ocean...
CGGGGAATGGTTACCTAATGAAACACTGGATGCAATGAGGACAGGCTTAGTGTCAATAAAAGGCCCATTAACAACCCCTGTTGGAGGCGGCATTAGGAGTTTGAATGTTGCATTACGTCAAAAATTAGATCTTTTTGCGTGTGTCCGTCCAGTCAGGTGGTATGAAGGAACTCCTAGCCCAGTAAAGCGTCCGGAAGATGTAGATATGATCATATTTCGTGAAAATAGTGAAGACGTATATGCAGGTATAGAATGGGAAGCTGGTAGCTCAGACGTTCAGAAAGTGATTAATTTTCTTCAAAATGAAATGGGAGTGACCAAAATTAGATTCCCGGACACCAGTGGGATCGGAATCAAACCAATTAGTAGCGAGGGAACATCTAGAATAGTTAGAGCAGCAATTAATTATGCGATAGATCAAGATAAGTCAAGTGTAACTATTGTTCATAAAGGGAATATTATGAAATTCACAGAGGGTGGATTCAGAGATTGGGGATACCAATTAGCGAAAGATGAGTATGGTGCTACAGAACTAGATGGTGGCCCATGGTGCACTATGACTAATCCCAAGACCGGTAATCAAATTTTAATCAAGGATGTAATCGCTGATGCTATGTTGCAACAAATTCTCACACGACCAAAAGAGTACGGTGTATTGACGACAATGAATCTTAATGGTGATTATATTTCTGATGCTCTGGCAGCACAGGTCGGTGGAATAGGGATCGCTCCAGGGGCAAATATCAATTATGACACAGGTATTTCAATATTTGAAGCAACTCATGGAACAGCACCCAAATATACCGGACAAAACAAAGTGAATCCAGGCTCTTTAATTCTCTCCGCAGAAATGATGCTCAGGCACATGGGTTGGGATGAGGCTGCAGATCTGATAGTCAAAGGTATGGAGGGCGCAATATCTGCTCGAACAGTGACTTATGATTTCGAGAGATTGATGGATGATGCAACTCTTCTTTCTTGCTCTTCTTTCGGAGAAGCTTTGATTTCTCACATGTGAGTAAAAAATCATCTTATTTTTATATTCAACTGTTGAGCATCAGAAACAACTCCAAAACCGTATTTTTCTTCTAGAGCCCTCGAGACTAATCTGAAGTCAGAATCTCTTGTTGCTACAAGAATATTTCCAATTTCTTGTAATGGAGATGCCGCTAATAAAGCCGCATCACACATTATATCCATATCCCCCTTTTCGGGATATATATCCTTTCCATCTATTTCACTACGAGGAGGTATTTCTTCTGATCTTGCCCGTTTTTGTTCATCAACTAATTCGAAAATCTTCTCATGCTTTACTAGGAAATCTTCCAAATTAATCTCTTCCCTCTCTTTGCTATAATTTTCTTGAGGCCACGTACTAAATGACTTGCAAATTTCAGCAACTCTTTCTTTAAGAAATTTAGGTGTTATTTTTCTTTTCCATTCTTTTCTATCAATATAAACATCATTGAATAAACTTAGCACAGCATCTGGATTTTTCGTTCGATGAGTGAATTCCCCTAAAGCCGCAGGGGGTATTGAGAGGAAGCGCCCTTTCCCACCCTGTCTCCTAAGCATCATATGGAAAGAACGTTCAACCGACCAATCAAAAGAGCCAAACTCATCATTAGAAATTTCTTGTAATAAATCATCTTTTAGGGCATGAATCAGTATATTTGTATCTACCAATATCAATGGTTTTAATCCTAGATTACGTAATGTTTTTCTATCCCTTACAGGAATATTTGTACTTTGGCTAACAAAAACCGCTCTTTGAGTATCTCTCAAACGATCAATTTCTCTACCTTTGAAATATCCCGTCTCAATTGCTTCTTCGAACCTTCTGATGCCTCGAAGTGGATTGTCCTCTGCTATTTGTTCTCCCAACAAAGTTAATTCTAAAATATCCTTCATCTCATGTAATTCTAACTGGAACCTTCTCTCTAAATCAGATTGTCTGGAATTTCCAGATCTTTCTAGGCTTAATAAAGCGGCTTTGACTCTACCCTTGAAATGTTGAGCGGGTAGATTATGTTCATCTGGGTATCTTTGAATAAGCTCGAGAGATTCTTTCCTTCTTTTATTGAAATCAGAATCATATTCTTCTCCCTCAATTTTCTCTTCTTCACTAACAAATCGTATAAGTTTCTTAGTCGCAGAATCGGTCTTTCCTGCATGATTATCGGCACAAGTTCTCAAATATAGTTGAAATCTTTGAGTAAGCAACGTCCCTAGTTCTGGTTTCTGATCTAATAATTCCACCGCTTCTTTCCACATGCCTGCATGTGCATATTCAATCATTGCCTTTCTTAAAATAAGTGAAGATTCTTCATAATCATCTTTGATTTTCAGAGCCCCTTCTTTGTAAGCTCTAGCTGCATTTAATCGATTACCCTTACCTCTTTCTAAAGCAGCTCTAATAATTTGATATTCTGACGAATCTTTATCATTTGCCCTGTACCATTTCTCCAAAGATTCTATACCTATGCTATGTTCTTTAACTAGATTCGTAAGTTCTCTGATAGTTCGAATAGTATTCTCGTCTCCTGAAGCCAATCTTTCCAATGTTAACAATGCCGATTCATGTTTCTCATCATTCCCTGATTGTAATTTCATCGCAGCAGAATTAAGATATAATGAATTAATTAGTGATTCAAATAATCTCCTATCTAAGGAAGTCATTTCAGTATTGATGACCGAATCATTTAGTGATTTAATCAAAGAATCATCTACAACTCCATCACCATCCGATGACAAAGCTCTTCTTACTTGATTTAATTTAATAATTGATTTTGAATCAAGCATCTTGTGAATAGACTCCATATCCGAAGACACTCCTCCAAGCAATGAAATCAATGCTATAGAAACATCCGATAGAACATCGTCTTTTTCGGATTCTTCAAGTGCAGACAATGCTTTTTTCCGAAGATTAAATATTTGCTCTATATTATTTATACCATTTTCTGCAGGCATTAAATGCCAAATCATTAGTGCTCTGAAAGGATATGCTAGAGCTAAAGATTCATTCTTTGCCATATTATTTGCTAATCCTTCTACATCAGCAGTCCGAGTAAGTACTGATAGAATTTCGTCAGTGTACCTTATAGAATCTATTTCTAATAGTATTTTCGAAGATTCTAATTGAATAGAAATAGGGGCATCTTCGCACCTCATAGCGAATAAAATGGTTTCTTCTTTGGCGTTTTTAATCGCATCAATGATAGCGACCTCTAGTTTCTCTGAGTGTATTTTTGAGATTATTTGAATTGCAAAAATTAATTCTTCAGAATTAGTTAATGAGAGGTTTTCCATTGTAGTTATAGATTCTTTGTATTTCTTTTTTTGGAAAAGAACTTTACTAATTTTCCAAAGTAAAGAAGATGGTATTTTTTGTTCATTCTTTTCTAATATATTTATTCCTTGTTTTAGTAACTTCAGAGATAATTCTTGATCAATCCCTTCAATTCTTTTCCACCCCTCTAGCCTTATTGCTTCAGAGAGATTATCCTCACCTTCTTGAGTCAAAGATTCCATCAAAATCTCAGTATCATCTACACGAAGAAGTTGTAATTTCTTTTGTTTTGCTACCACTTGGGCCATGGCAGGATTATCTTGAATTTTATTTAAAACATTTCCAGCATCTTCAGAATCTGCACCAAGAAGTAAAATAGCTTCTAATAATGCTCCTTCATTTTCAAGCCCTCTTAGGCGACCTTTCATAATCTGTGTCCAAGATTTAGGTCTTGCTTTTCCAGCCAAGTCTTTCTTAATCTTGTCCAGAGAAAGTGCCTGAGTGGATGTTAATTTGAAAGGAATTTCCATTTCCAACCATTCTCGGACGCTAGAATTATCAGTAGGATCGATATTAGCTGCCTCAATCCAATCGGCCGAATCTTTAATAAATTCTTCTTCATCATTTATCTCAAATCTTTCTAATTCTGCGAATACGGGAGCTTCTCTGGCCAACCTACTCCAAACTTGATGAATTCCTTGACTACATTCTGCTCTTAGAAAATTCATTTGATCATCAAAAGATTGCTCCCAAGAATTCATTTTATGTTTTTGAGCAATCAATACTGCCAATTTAAATGCCGCAGAATTTTTTGAGTCAATCGCCTGTTGTGGTGTTAACAAATAATCTTCAAAACCACGTTTAACTTGCCTCGCTCCTCTTCGACCTATCCGACTTCTATGCCCTCGATTTATATTTCCTTTTTCTAAGTTTTTTTCTAACTCATCTTTATCTATTGCTTTAGGTGCAGTTTTTTCTGCTGCCAGAACTGCCAAAGCTTTCCAATTTTTATTCAATAGTTCCCATGAACTATTTGGCTTCTGCATAGCACGTTTTCTACGCGCTTCATCATCACCTGCAGGTTGCAGGGTTTCAATACAATCTAGAAGATACTGCTCCAAACGAAGACACTCCGACAAATTGCCCACATACTCCCCTACATGAACGCACCGCCTTGCTATGCAAGGTTGAAAAAGCGAGAACTCAAGATATGATATGATTTAGCCACGCTCATGGAGGTCGCGGCCACAGTAATCATTCTCCTCCATCCTTTAGCTGCTTTGACAGTTATTTGGTCATTCCTCAATCAGAGAAAATGGCGCCAATTAGGCACTAAACTGAAAGGTCTCGAGCGACAAAGAGCAGTTGTAAGTCATGAAAAAGGTGGGAATAAACTTTTTTTTCAGGTAATCGGAGTAATTTCTTTAGCATTTTTTTCTAAAGTAATTTATTTTCAGATAATTAATGTACTCCCTAATCATTTTCACGGATGGGCTGGAATATTAGGCCTTCTTTTCATGATATATTTGAGACGATTAGGGATTCAATCCAGTAAAAATCGTAAAGAGGGAATCTCTTTTGCCAAGATCAGTAATTTGCATGGAAGAGTAAGTGACATCATGGTTTATCTAATTTTTATACACGCTTTTCTCGGATTTTTATATCTTTTCACTTATCTTTGAGACCACATCTTCAACCATTCTTTGATATTTTCTTCAATATCTTTTCCAACAACTTCTCGTTGTACTACAAGTTTATTTTCCGTAGACTTAATTCTGCACCCACAAGCATTAGCGTGCCCACCTCCGTCAACATCAAATCTTGTTGCTAACTTAGTTAAGTCGTAAACCCCCCCGGATTTATGGATAAATGAATTTGTATAAAATGAAGCAGAGACGGGATAACTTTCTTCCTCATTAAATTCCGCACCAGTGTCTCCATGAATGACTAGACATGCATCACATTTTTCTCCCGCAATTGCCGTCACATGATAACCATTCGACCTTATTTTTAAATTTTCTAATCTTGCAATAGCTAGCCTATCTATGATTTCGATATTTTCAGAAATATCCTTTCTTAGAGACGCCTGTTTATTCCGCCGCTCCTCCAATCTGTTATTTATTTCTGGAATTAATAAAATGTCTTCGACCGACATTTTATTCTGTAAATTTTCAAGAATTTTTTTTGCAATATTCTCATCCGAACCAATAATTCTCCCTAACCATAATACTGGGTTATCACCCATGAACTCTTCAATTGTAATCGTCCCTCCATCTAATTTATCGACCCAAACCATCATATCAGTCAAATCAGTCAAATCAACTTTATTTTTTAGAAGATTGTATGCGATTCTTGCAGCACTTGGCGTTGGCTCCCATAATACAACCATCTCTGAATCAACCTCATCATCCGGTTCATTTGATTGATGATGATCAATACTTAATCCACAATTTATATGTCTTGGTAAGTCACATATAGCCGTTTTTCGATTGATTAAATGGTCCATCATACCTGCACGAAGATCCCCTGGATGGCCGAATTTAATTTCTGTATTGGGCCACCATCTCCTTAGTATCGCTCCAGTTACAACTCCATCTAGATCACTATCAGTGATAATTCTCTCAATATCGAGAGCCAACGCTTCGTCGGACATATCCTATACTCTGCGTACCTATTCAATTGTGTTTGCGTATTCTTTCCCTGCTATAATTGAAAATCAATGACCTCTAGCATACCCCATGGAGACATCATGCGGATTCATTCTCATTAACTATGACAGCGTTCTTTTATTACAGTACCCACAAGGGCATTGGAGTTTTCCAAAGGGCCATGTAGAAGGATCAGATACAGACCATTTCTCTACCGCTGAGAGGGAACTATTAGAAGAAACAGGGATTTCTAAAGTATCTTTAATTGAAGGTTGGGCTTCAAGAACAGAGTATACCTTCTCATTGAAAGGTGTACCTACTGATAAAGAAGTTTTCTGGTATCTTGCTGAAACAGACGAATTGAATGTTAAACTGTCTCATGAGCATATTAACTATATGTGGGTTAGTTTTGATGAAGCAATACAACAGGTAACTTTTGATCAGGAGATTGAACTTCTTAACTCCGCTAAAAAATATCTTCAATCTATTCAATATAATGGAATATAGTTTTTCTCAACTTCCATATATTCCTATCGCTATCCAAAGCATAACAAAACCGATTACTAAATCAATTAATTTCCAAGCTTTTTCAGTTTTAAGAACAGGGGCAAGGCGACGTGCCCCAAATCCTAAACTATAAAAAAATATGAATGATGAACATACTGCTCCGACTGCAAAAGCAATTTTATCATCTCCATGAAATTGCAGAGAAGCAGTTCCCAATAAAACCGTGGTATCTAGGTATACATGTGGATTAAGCCAAGTAAAACCAAATGTAATTATTGCAGTTTTTTTTGCACTTTTCGTGTCATATTTTCCTTCAACATCTAGAGAATTTCCTTCAAAAGCAGCTTTAAATCGTATAATTGCATATAATATCAGGAAAGAAATTGCCATCCATTTGATAAATATAGCGATATTTTCAGAATTAGAAAGAAATTCGCCAAATCCAAAAACTCCCAAACAAATTAAAGCAGCATCAGAAAATGCGCAAATAGTGCATACAAGAAATACATGATTATTTGAAAGACCTTGACGAATTACAAATGCATTTTGAGCCCCGATGGCTATAATTAATGAGAAACTAATCAAAGCCCCTTCGAATCCAGCTGATTCGATGCCCAATTAGCTCACCTATCTTTTCCCTAAAGGTGTCCAAAGAACTTCCACTTCTCTATTTTTTCCAGAAAACCATCTTCCTAGCACAAAAAGCCAGTCCGATAGGCGATTAAGATAGCATATTATTTCGGTTCTTATCGCATCTTCACCATCTATCGAGATTATTTCGCAGGCTTTTCTTTCTGCACGTCTAGTCACAGTTCTCGCGACATGCATTGTTGCAACAGGAGCCGAACCTGTAGGCATTATGAATGAGGTTAAGGGGGATAGATCATCTAGCCAATTATCCATTTCGGCAACTAAACGATCACATTGCTCCATTCCAATTAATGCCATTTGAGGGGGTAGCATGCCTGGTGTGCAAGAGCATTCACCTCCAATATCGAATAACTCTTGTTGAATGATACCCAATTTCTCATCTGCTTCATCTGAAAAGTCAGATTCGCCACATCTGTTTAGCTCCATGCGTATAACACCAATTTGTGAATTTAATTCATCAATTGTGCCATATACACCAACTCTCAAATTTTCTTTTCCCACTCTTTTCCCATCAAGAAGAGATGTCTTACCTGTATCTCCTCCGCCGGTATGAACCTTAGTAATGCGAACCATGCTATATCCTCGGATAGGGTTAGGTAATATGAAGAATCGTCTTTAACATTAATTCAAATCAAGAGATTTCCTTATGGTTTCAACCCATGATTCATCAACAGCGCCCCATCCTCCTATTTTTTCTAGCCTTACAATGTGCTCCATTCTCAACGTCTCATTATTTTCTTTTTCATAAATAAGCGCCAACGCTGCATGACTCATTGCATTAATCCATTGTTCATCCATATCCCAAGATTTTTCGAAATGAGCAATAGCACCATTATCTCCATGAATCAAACCTCTACTAATCTGCCTTAGTCCTGATTTTGACCAAGAAATCGCTTGTACGCCTACAATTAATCCTCTAAATATTAGATAAATTTCTAAAATTACTAATGCTGAAGCTAATATAAATGACCCTATTTGTTCAATTTGTTCAGCATCATTCCACCTCTCTGAGAGGAGAGTTATTGAGCCTATACAAAATAAAATTCCTCCAAATGGTGCGACAACAACATCATCGTTTGTTACAGACATTTTGATGACTCCAAAAATAACAGCAAAACCCCCTATAATAGAAGCGATATACGCAGGAAATAATTCATTCCCTCCTCCTCTTGGAGCACTTGTAGCTAGCCATAAAATCATTGCAATAAATAACAAAATAGCGGCAAACAAACCACTTATTTCAGGGAATGGTTGTTTCCTACTATACCAATAAATAACAATGCCCAATACCGCAAATAAAAGAATCCAGAACCACATAATAATCACTCTTTTGACTCAACGCCCCAACCAGGAATCCAAAAGTCTTCATCATCTAACCACTTCAACCATTCATCAGAATCGGCTCTAAGGAGTCTAAATGCTCTCCTCTCTAATCCTGATAAAAGTTCATCAGTAACTTCTCCCTTTTTGTATGAATCATTCCATTCTACTTGCATTTGTCGAACTAAACGCTGCCCCTCAGCATAATTGTCGAAATTTTTCTCCGAAACTTCTCTCAGATCCTGTAGCCATAACCGCGTACCTTTGACGTGAGGTTCCTCCGGAAGGTTTTTTTTCCTTTTTTTGAATGGCCACCAACTCATCCGAATCGAACTTGCGTCAGGGTATTCTTTCTTGATGCTTTGCGAATCAATGAAAGAGCGTCTAGTACTCGGATGGTCATGGGCCGGGTTTTTGTTCATTTACATGGTAAAGCAAAAGATTCATCATTCAGAGCAGCGATTTCAGATTATGCTAACAGGTTAACTTCTGATGGTGTGCAAATAATTGAGCATAGAAATCAAACCGACCCCGGACCTTATCTCGAGAATATAATTAAGAAAGCAGGCAGCGATACGATCATACTTTTACAGGAAAAAGGTGAAAATCTAGATAGTATAGGCTATTCGGAAATGATGAAAAAATGGCGAATTTCTACTAAATCGGTCCATTTAGTAGTAGGCCCCCCCGGAGGTTTTGGTAATTCTGGAAATAATTTAACATCACTATCTTTAGGTAAAATCACTCTTCCTCATGAGTTAGCTGCTGTAGTTCTTTTAGAACAATTATATCGCGCCTGTACAATAATTAAAGGCCTTCCATATCATCGTGCATGATCATTCATTTCAATAATTTCATTCCTTTCATTAACATGTATTATTGTAGGGCAGTGTTCTTTCATTTTGCCTTCTTCTATATTTTTATAAGTTACTAGAATTACTAAATCCCCCGGATGAACTAGGTGCGCCGCTGCTCCATTTATGCAAACCTTACCCGAACCTCTTTTAGCGGGAATCACATAAGTTTCTAGACGAGAACCATTAGTGATGTTTAGGACTTCGATTTTCTCCCATTCTCCAATATTTGCAGCTTCGATTAGATTCAAATCAATGGTTATCGAACCGATGTAATTTATGTCTGCTTCAGTGACGATTGCCCGATGAATTTTGGAATTCATAACAGTCCTTAGTGGTGCCATTAAGTCACTGGGAATCAGCTATATATTTTAATCCAAGGTGTAGTTGAACTATGATACTAAAACATCTTCATGATACCTTTGTTGTTTGACTAGGGTGTGCGTTGATAAGTGATTCAGATTTAGCGAATATACTTCGGTGGTCACGATGATAGACAAATTACAACAAAGTATAGGCATAGAAGGCTCTAGAAAAAGTATAATTGCAGGCTTAATGGTATTCATAATGTTGTTTAGTACACAGATGTATTCTTTTCAAGATTTTGAACCATATAATGATGAAGAATCTAAATGGGGACCCGTTACACAGAGAACTGCATTTCAACAATTAGATACAGCTAATGGACCAATGGCTGAAAATAATGAAATGCAACCTGGTGCAGAGAATCCTTTTTCTCACCCTGCATTCAATGACCCAATGTATCATGACCCTCTTTCAATTTATGGTAAAGTTTCAGATCCTGCTGCTTTAGCAATAGATCCTAGTTATGGGTTTTTATTAGAAGAAACTGATACTGAAGATCACGATAATGATGGTATTTCAGACTTGTATGATTTAGATGATGATAATGATGGCATAAATGATTTAATCGAAAGATTTGATGGTTGCTATGGCACAGACCCCTTCGATCACGACAATGACGGCGTGCAAGATGAGTTTGATTGGGATGACGATAATGATGGATTGCTAGAAGGACCAATCGATTGGTCACAGGGAGCAGATCCTCAGAATAATACTGAAGATAGATATGTATTTGCAACCACAATTCATCCTTGGACACAAATGCAAGTAGGTATTGGATATAGGGTAGATCAGAATTTGTTAGATCATGATAACGATGGCATTACAGATGACGATATAGATGGTATTGGCAAAGGATCTTATGATGAAGATGACGATAATGATGGAAGAATAGATCAATTCACCTGGCCTTGCGATTTTGATAGTGACGGAAAGCAAGATTATTTCGATTTAGATGATGATAATGATATGGTGCCAGATTTATGGGACGCTCACCC
>Ga0209709_10004937_pt1 | contig 10627 bp, 9 predicted proteins | sample ArcticOcean_MG_C_2_FD_187435 | JGI IMG/M metagenome (GOLD analysis project Ga0209709, IMG submission 187435) | Marine microbial communities from western Arctic Ocean - ArcticOcean_MG_CB4_136 (SPAdes) (version 2) | ecosystem: Environmental > Aquatic > Marine > Oceanic | place: Arctic Ocean...
ATTAAATTTTATATCTCAACTGGAACAGACCAAAGTGAGATTATAAAACTTTGTAAGTTAAAAAAAATATCAAATTTTTTTATTAAAATCTATGGATCACCCAAAACAAAAATCCAACATATTTCAGATATTATAAAAAAGAATAATGTAAGTAAAAAAAAAATTTTATTTATAGGTGATAGTATTACTGATTATAAAGCTGCTAAAATGAAAAAAATTGATTTTTTATGCAAGTCAAATTCAGAAAATAAAGATATATTTAGAAATATTAATGTTAAAAGAATTTATAAATTTCAACAATTGAGCTCATTATAAAATGAAGATTTTAGTAATTGGTGGAAATGGTTTCCTTGGATATCATTTAGTAAAAAAACTTTATCTAAAAGATTATACAATTACTGTTTTAGATAAAAGCCTAGATAATCTTAAAGAGTTTAAAAAAATTAAAAAAATTAAATCTAACTTTCTTAATGATAATAATCTTCGTAGAGCAATTAAAGACCAAGATTGTGTTTTTCACCTTGCTGGTATTAGTGATTTAGAAACTGCTATGTCTAATCCATTAAATGTAATAAAATATAATATTGAAGGTACTGCGAAGATAATTGATCTATGTGAAAATTTTGGAGTAAAAAGGTTTGTTTATGCAAGTAGTATTTATGCAATATCTGAAGAAGGAAGTTTTTATAGGTTTAGCAAAAGAGCGGCTGAAGATTTTATAATTGAATATTCAAAACATCATAATATCAAATATACAATCTTAAGATATGGATCACTTTATGGACCCAAAAGTCCTAAATCAAATGGTGTGAGACAGATAGTGGAAAAGGCTATAAAGAAAAAGAAAATTTATTATTACGGAAGTAAAAAAAATAAAAGAAGGTATATTTATATTGATGATGCTACAGAATGCTCTTTATTAATTCTAAAAAATAAATTTAAGAATATGATTATAAATTTAACAGGACCAAAAAAAATTAGTGTTTCAAAAGTATTAAAAATAACAGCAGATAAGCTCCAAATCAATAGTCAAGTTAAGTATTTGAATAAAAAAATTTTTGGTCATTATGTCTCTGAACCAAAAAAAATTAAAATTCTTAAAGGAAAAAATATTTTTAAAAAAAACCCAACAGACCTAAATCATGGACTTAGAAAAACAATAAATTATTATAAGCAACATCAATAAAATTTATGATTAATATTAAAATTAGCTTATGAAAAAAATTAAACAAAATATTTGTGGTATCATGATTGGAAGAGCTGGAAGCAAAGGTTTTCCTAATAAAAATATCTTAAAAATTTCAGGAAAAAGATTGTGTGAATATCCTTTGATTGCATCAAAAAAAACTAAAATAATTAATAAAATTTATGTGTCAACAGATTGTAATATTATAAAAAAAGAGTCAAAGAAACATGGAGCCAAAATTTTAACACGTCCAAAAAGACTAACTACCAGTAAAGCTTTAGGAGATCATGTATTTGAACATGCATATTTTAAAATTAAAAAATTAGAAAAAAAAATTGATTTTCTGGTTTTATTATTTGCTAATGCTCCATTGGTGACAGCAAATTTAATAAAACAGGGTATAGATCTATTAAATAAAAATCCCCAAGCAGATTCTGCAGTATCAGTTTCTAAATATAATATGTGGAGTCCCCTAAGAGCTAGAAAAGTAAACAAAAAAGGGACATTAGACCCCTTTGTTCCATTCGAAGTATTTGGAGATCCAAAAAAATTAAATTGCGATAGAGACTCTCAAGGAGACGTATTTTTTGCCGACATGTCCGTATCAATTGTTAGACCTAGGTGCTTGGAAAATTTATCAAGTGGCTTATTACCTCAAAAATGGATGGGAAAAAAAATACTACCTATTTATTCAGAGGCAGCATTTGATATTGATTATGAGTGGCAATTACCTTTATTAAAATTTAGGATAGATAAGAATAAATGAAAGATAGCTTAATATATAAAAAACATAATAGTTTTTTGAGTTTAAAAGGTAAAAATAAAACTGATATTATAAAAGTAACTTCAGATATTATAAAACTTTACAATACAAGTGATTTAAAAATATTTAATAAAGATCAAAAAAAAATATTAAAAATTGTTATAAGCGACTTAAAAGAAACAGTCGATCAAAAAATTGATGATAGAAGTGATAAGTTTAACTTAAAACAAAATGTACTTGATGAAATAGAAATTATTGAAGAAAAGAATATACTTAGATATTTAATTCACCGTTATAGATACGAAATTTTCCCCAAAAAAAAAATTCTTGACGAGTATCCACCTTACTTACAAATAGAACCTTCTTCTTTTTGTAATTATAGATGTATTTTTTGCTTTATGACTGATCAAACTTTTAATCAAAAAAAACATGGATATATGGGCAGAATGAGTTTTGATTTGTTCAAAAAAATAATTGATGATGCGGAAAAAAATGTTGAATTTATTTCTTTAGCATCAAGAGGAGAGCCACTTGCAGCCCCAGAAATAACTAAGATGCTTAATTACACATCTGGCAAATTTTTAAATCTTAAAATTAATACTAACGCATCACTTTTAGATGAAAAAAAATGTCACGCAATTCTTTCGGGGGGTGTTAAAACTTTAGTAATTAGTGCAGATGCTGCTGACGAAAAATTATACTCAAAATTAAGAGTTAATGGTAAATTATCTAAAATATTAAAAAATTTAGAACTATTTAATAAAATAAAAGAAACTAAATATTCCAATGTTAAAATGATAACAAGAGTTTCTGGTGTAAAAATATCTGAAGACCAATCATTTGATGAAATGAATAAATTGTGGGGAGGCATGGTAGATCAGGTTGCATTTGTGGATTACAATCCATGGGAAAACTCATATGATAAAGAAACCAATGATATAACTGAACCATGTTCAGATCTGTGGAGAAGAATGTTTATTTGGTGGGATGGTGTGACAAATCCATGTGATATTGACTATAAATCAAAATTGTCAGTTGGAAAATTTCCTGAGACAAATATTAAAGATCTTTGGAGTTCAAAAAGTTATGAAAAAATTAGGGAAGTACACTTAAAAAAAAAAAGATCTTTAATTAAACCATGCAATTCTTGTGTAGTAATTTAGTCCATGCATTTGGTAACTAGAACTAAACCTCTGGATATTTAAAGTTTTGAAAAAAAAAAATACAATTCCAATTTCAATTGTGATCCCAACTTTAGGTAATAATCAATTATTAACTACTTTAAAATATATATCCCAAAGCAGCATAAAACCCTATGAGATTATATTTATAATACCTAAAATTTACAAAAATAGATTAAATTTTTTAAAGTTGTATAAAAAAACAAAATATAAAATAGTTTTAAGTAAAGAAAAGAATCAAGTTAAACAGAGAATTTTAGGATTTAAAAAATCAAAAAAATTTTTTGTAGTACAAATGGATGATGATATTTTTGTTAGTAAAAATTGTTTATTAAAACTATATAAAAAAATAAAATCAATTAAAGAAAATGTTGCTATAGCACCAAGGTATATTGTAAATCAAAGACTATCCTCCATTTATAAAAAACCAAATAATTTATTACTAAAATTTTATCATTGGTTAATTAATTCAACTAAGGGATTTAAGCCAGGTTCAATCTCGCTATCGGGTTTTAATTATGCGGATGAAAATAAAAAAATTGGAGTAAAAAAACAAGAGTGGTTGTCAGGTGGAATTATAATTCATAAAAAAGAAAATTTAATTTTAGATAATTACTACCCTTATAACTTCGACAAAAGTTACTGTGAGGATGTTCTTCACTCACTTTTATTACGCAGAAATAATGTCAAATTGATAAAATATTATGAGGCGCAAGTAAGCGAATTTACTCAGGGAAATATAGTGAATAATAATTTGATAAAAACCCTCAAAAGTTTTTTTTCAGAGGTTTTAATTAGATATTATATAGTATCAAAATTTAATTTAAGTAAAATTAGATTAGTTATTTATTATTTAATCTATTTTTTAAGAATTGTGATAAAAAAAATTAAATTATGGATAAATTAGTAGTAATAGTAGGTAGGCGGGGAAATCTATCATCTAGACTGTCAAAGATAATTGACAAATCATTACTTATTTCAACTGATGAATTTATTGCAAATAAAACTTATCTTAAAAAATTAAAAAATAAAAGCGTATATTTAATTATAAATTCCTTTTATCCGACCAGTAAATTAAGTCATATTGAAAATTATAATAAATATATTGAACAAACAATTCTAAATTTAACTAAAATACTTGAGATAGCTAAAAAATTAAATATTTCAAAAATTATTTATACGTCAAGTTCGTCAATTTATAACTTACACAAAATAAACACTTTCACACCTGAAACTAATAGAGATTTTTATGCTTTAACAAAATTTATTTGTGAGAAATTGATTATTAAGTTTTCAAATAAACATAAAATACAATATTTAATTACAAGATTATTTAATATGTATGGTGGAAACGATAATTTTTCAATTATTTCAAGAATAATTAATTGCTACAATTCAAAAAAAATTTTTCAACTAAATAATAATGGTGATGCAGTTCGAGACTTTATCCATGTTGATGAGGTTTCAAGAATTTATCAAGAATTAATAAGAAAAAAAAAAAAAAAAAATGAAATCATAGATATAGGATATGGTTATGGATACAAAATTAGTGATCTAATTTCTTTATTAGGAAGTAAAAAATTTAATTTAAAAAATAGACTTTTAATTGAGCAAAAATTTTCAATATCAAAAAAAAACATATTTAAAGATTTGAAGATAAAAGAGAATTCAAAACTTTCTTTAAAAAATTATTTAAAAAAAGAACTTAAACTTAAAAAGAGTTTGAATTTAAAAAAAGTTTATTATAATAATTCTATAAATCAACGACATGAAATATTTGGTACAATTATATATGGAGTTGGTGATGCTGGAAAACAAGTATGTGACTTGATCCAAAATAAAAATAAAAAAGGAGTATTTTGTTTTGTTGATGATGATAAGAGGCTTATTGATAAAAATTACAATGGAATCAAAATAATTTCCAAAGATAAATTAAAAAAAATTTCTAAGGAACATTTAATTCCAAATATCATTATAGCAATACCATCATTAAAAAATGAAAAATTAAAAAAACTTTCAAATGAATTGTATAATTATTCAGCAAGTGTTTATAATTTACCTACGAAAAATGAATATAATACAGATCATATTTTGCTTTCAGACCTTCAAAATTCAAAATTTTTAAATATATTTAGTCAAAAAAAAATAAATTCAAAAGAAAAAACATTTAAACATCTTGAAAATAAAAAAATATTAGTAACAGGTGCTGGTGGATCAATTGGATCTGAATTAGTTAGGCAATTAATAAGAATTCGTGGTGTCAAAATAACTTGTCTAGATATATCTGAATTATTTTTATTCAATTTAAAAAATTCAATTTTATATAATAAAAATAAAATTAAATATGTTCTAGGTAGTATTAATGATGACTCTGTTTTAAAAAAAATATTTACAAATAAAATTGATATTATTTTTCACGCAGCAGCTTATAAACATTTAAATTTTTTAGAAGAAAACCCAATGCAAGGTGTTAAAAACAACATTATAGGGACTCACAATTTGATTGAAAATAGCGTTTTATATTCTAAGAAAAAAATTAAGATGATAAATATTTCAACTGATAAAGCAGTGAAACCTAAGAGTATTTTAGGAATAACAAAACGTATTGCAGAAATAATCTGTGGCAATTATGAGTTAAATTCAAACAAGCATATTGCAATTTCAACTGTAAGGTTTGGAAACGTATTCGGGAGTATGGGTTCTGCAATAAGTCTATTTATTGAAAAAATTAACAAAGGCGAAAACATAGAAATTACAAGTAAGAAAGCAGAAAGATACTTTATGTCTATAAATCAAGCTTGCAATCTTGTAATTCAAGCTAGCCAATTTAAAAATGAATATAGAACATATATCTTTGATATGGGAAAGCCTTTTAATATTTATAGCTTATTAAAAAAAATGATTAAATTGAAAAAAAATTATAATAATAATTTCAAAATTAAAGTTAACGAAGTTGGACTGCATAAAGGAGAAAAAATAAGTGAACAATTAACTTTAAATATGAATTATAAAAAAACTAATTCAGAAAATATTTTTGAAGTTGTTGAGCCTCAATACAATCATTTAGACATTAAAAAGTTAATAATTTCGATCAAAGAAAATCTTAATAACGATAAAGATCATAAGATAATATTACAATTAAAAAATTTTATAAAAAAAGAAATAAAATATAATTAACAAAGACTGTTTAGTTCAATAATAAATTTGTCATTACATTTTTGATTCAATAAATATTTATTAACAAATTCATTTGCGTTTATTTTTTTTTGAATAAAAAAAGTTGTGTCGATTTCAGAATTTATATTGTTAATAACTTCTTCAAAAGATCTATCTTTATTGTCTAAATCTACCAAGTATCCTCTTTGTGCATTTATAATTGATTGGTTTGATTTAATATTGGAAGCTACCACAGGAACAGAACAACTTAAAGCTTCCATTATTGAAAAAGACATACCCTCTTGACTGCTTAAATTTATAAATAAATCAATATCTTCTTTTTTTATAAAGTTAATTAAATTTTCAACTTTATCTATCATAATGCATTCAACAGACATTAGTTCATCCTTAATTTTTTTTTGAATTTGTGTTTTTAGAATACCGTCACCAATTATATAATATTTTACTTTCTTTTTACTTTTTATAGAAAATTTTTTGATGAAATCTAAAATTAGAATATTATTTTTGATATCTATAAATGATCCACAGCTTAAAAATATTAATGTGTTTTTTTCTTTTTTTAAATTGTTATTTATATTTTGCTGATGGATGCCAAGGGGATTTATAATAATTTTTTCATTATTAATAAACTTACCTTTTAATAATTTTTTTTTTTGAAATTCAGCCAACACAAATAACTTATCTAACGAATAAAATTTTTTATTTATATACGGAACATAATCATCATCTTTAATATAACCATCTAAATCACTACCGAGAGTTCGTGAAATTGTTCGAATTTTTTTACAATCTTTTTTTATTCTTACAAAAGATAAGAGTAAATAATTTGACCAAAATGAATATAAAATAGTATTTTGTTGATTAATATATTTTTCTTTTTTTAGCCAGTTATAAGCAATTTCAGAATAAGTTAATTCTAATATCGCCATTTTTAATTTTAAGAAAAATTTTTTTTTAAATATAATTTTCTCTATTTCTGAATAAAAAATACTCGAAAATATAGTGTATGAAAAAAAATTATATAAAATATTTAAAATATTATTTTTTTTTGAAAGTTCTAAATTAACTTTAATTTCTTTGTCATTAAATTTATAATTATATTCTTTAAAATTTTTATGTGGAATTAGCTCTATCTCATCAAAATTATTAATTAATTTAGAAATTTCAAATTCAATAAATGTATTTTCCGACTTACCTGTGGGATAATCGTATGTAAATAAAATAATTTTTCTATATTTTTTCATTTATTAAAATATAAAGATAAACCATAAGTTATATAAATTTTAAACATAAAAATTGATCGCAATTATAAATAGTGAAACTGGAAATTTTTTATCTGTTCTTAATATGATAAAAAAAATTGGTTACGATGCTGTTCTGACTGACAGTTATGACCTTATTTCAAAATCAAAATTTATCATATTTCCTGGAGTAGGTAGTTTTGATAAAGTTATGAGTAAAATTTATGAAAAAAAAATTGATCTAGCATTAAATAATGCTCTCCAAAATAACTCAAAACTACTAGGTGTTTGTGTGGGAATGCAGGCACTTTTTGAAAAAAGTGAAGAAGGAAAGCTTAAAGGATTAAATTTAATTAAAGGTGAAATATGCAAGTTTAACCTTGATAAAAAAAATTATAAAATACCACATATGGGCTGGAATACTGTTCAATTTAAAAAAAATAACTTATTTGAAAGCACATTATCTAAAAATCGATTTTATTTTGTTCACTCATATTTTGCCAAATGTTATAATGAAGATGATATTTTTGGTGTTACAAATTATGATGGGCAATTTGTTTCAGCTGTAAAAAAAGATAATATATATGGCGTACAATTTCATCCTGAAAAAAGCCATTATTTTGGTAAAAAATTTTTGAAATTATTTTTAGAAAATAAATAAAAAATGTTAAAAAAAAGAATAATACCAACATTATTGCTTCATAAAAATAATTTAGTTAAAACAATAAATTTTGATAATAAAAAATATATTGGTGATCCTTTAAATGTTATTAAGATTTTTAATGAAAAATTTGTTGATGAATTGATAATTCTTGATATTGGTCAAAATAATATAGATGATGAAATTGACTATGAATTTCTTAAAGATTTGTTTAGTGAGTGTTTTGTACCAGTAACCTATGGGGGTGGGATTACATCTGTTCAACAGGCTGATAAAATTTTGAAATTAGGTGTTGAAAAAATTTGTTTAAATTCAACAGCTTTGAATAATAGAGGTATCATAAAAGATTTTGCTAAAAATTTCGGATCACAAAGTGTTGTGATTAGAACAGATGTTCAAAAAAATATGTTTAACAAATATCAAATTTTTAATAATCGATCTAATAAATTTGAAAAAGGATTAAATTTTATAGATTATATCTCAGAATTAGAAGAGTTTGGAGCTGGTGAAATAATTATTAACTCTATTGATAATGATGGGGTAATGAAGGGAATGGATATTAATTTGATAAAGATAACAAAAGATATTACAAGCTTACCAATTGTTTATTGTGGCGGTATTGGATCGATTGAACACATTAAAGAAGCCTTTAATTACCAAATCTCTGGTGTTTCAGCTGGCTCTTACTTTGTATTCTATGGACCACATAAAGCTGTATTAATAACATATCCGCATGATGAATTTGAAAACCTATGATTAGTAAAAAAATCTGTGAAATATGTGTAATGGATTCAACGGCAAGTGGTATTATTTTTGATAATAAAGGTCAATGCAATTATTGTAAAGATTTTATAAAAAAAATAAATTTAAAAGAAAAAAGAAATCTTAAAGAGTTAATAAATGAAATTAAGAATAAAAGTAGTCATAGTAAGTATGATTGTATAGTTGGATTATCTGGAGGAGTAGACAGCAGTTATACTCTAGTTAAAGTTGTTGAGTTGGGTTTAAAACCGCTTGCCGTTCACATGGATAATGGATGGAATTCTGAATTAGCACAAAATAATATTGAAAATCTTGTTAAAAAATTAAAGGTAGATTTATACACAAATGTCTTAGATTGGAATGAGTATAAAAATATGATGAATTCATTTTTTGATGCTGATGTTTTAGATATAGAGTTATTAATGGATAATGCCATGTTGTCTGTAAACTATCAAATAGCAAAAAAAGAAAAAATAGAATTTATCTTGTCCGGAAGTAATACTTCAACTGAAGGAATGAATATGCCTAAAAATATGAATTGGATAAAATTTGATAAAAGAAACATTAAATCAATAATAAAAATTTTTGGTAATAATAAAATCCAGAGTTATCCAGCGATTGGAATTTTTGATTTAGTAAAATACATTCTAATAGATAAAATTAAATGGATTAATTTCTTAGATTATTTTGATTATAAAAAAGATGAAGCAACAAATTACCTTAAAGAAAAATTTAACTTTAAACCTTATGAATATAAACATTATGAATCTATTTTTACAAGATTTTATCAAGGATATATTTTACCTGAAAAATTTAAAATTGATAAGAGAATATTACACTTAAGTACTCTAATAATTACAGATCAGCTATCACGAAAACAAGCTTTTGAAATTTTAAAATCAAAACCGTATTCATCAAACTTAAATTTAAATGAAGATAAAGAATATTTTTTAAAAAAAATGAATTGGAATGAAAAAAAACTAAAAGAATATATTTGTCGACCACCAAAATCACATTCAGAATATCCTAACAGTAAATTTTGGTACGAAAATTTGTTAAAATTTTATAAACTAATGAGACTCAGTGAATAAAAAAAATTTATTTTTAATACATAATCACAAAAACTTTTCTGGAGCCGCAAGAAGTCTGGGGGAAACTATTTTAAATTTAAAAAAAAAAATCAATTTTATTGTTATTTGCCCAAAAGGTTCTTCCTCAAATTTTTTTAAATCTTTAAATGTGAAGGTTATTGAGGTTAGATTAGTTCCAAGGTTTAATCATTTTGAATTAGGTTATTATAGAGGACTAAGATGGGTGTTAATTTTAAGAGAACTGTTAGCATTTATTTACTTTTTTTTCTTTTTAATTAGTCTTAAATCTAAATTTAATAAAATAAGTAAATTCCATTTGAATGAGTTTGAATTAATAATTATAGCCCCATTATTAAAATTTTTTTTTAGCGCTAGTATAACTAGTCACCTGAGATGTCCTTTAGAAAAAAAAAGAGGTAAAATTAGATTTCAATTATTAAAAATAATTAGCAAATATAATGTGCAAAATATTATTGCTATTGATAACGATTGTTTTAAAACATCTCCACTTAAGAGTATTACGTCAATTGTCTATAATGGAATAAATAAAAAAAATATAATTACA
>Ga0209709_10004941_pt1 | contig 10624 bp, 5 predicted proteins | sample ArcticOcean_MG_C_2_FD_187435 | JGI IMG/M metagenome (GOLD analysis project Ga0209709, IMG submission 187435) | Marine microbial communities from western Arctic Ocean - ArcticOcean_MG_CB4_136 (SPAdes) (version 2) | ecosystem: Environmental > Aquatic > Marine > Oceanic | place: Arctic Ocean...
ACAGATATACCTATAGTAAAAGGAGCAAGTCAAGCAATTACTCAAGATGAACTAATTGTTGATGGAGCAACATCTGCACCTCCAGCTAATATGAGATTCCTGATTGCTGGAGATACTACTGTATATAAAGTATTATCTGCAACAACACCGACAAGTATAAATGCATGGACATCTACATGGACTCTGGATCAGAACTTAGTAGCTGTACCACTTGATAATGCAGCAATTGAACTAAGACTACAAGAACTCACAGTTGACCATTTAAAAAATGAATCTATAGGATTATGCACAAATGGGATGGAACATGCTAATTTAAGCGTAGGAAATTCAGGAGCAACTAATGGTAAGGCAACTCTTAATCATACACTTGCAACTACAACAATATCAGGGTTGTCCTATACGGCTCAAATGGAAACCTTAAGTCCTCCGACACCAGATAATCAATATACATTTAATAAAAGGTTACTTACATTTACTGCATTGATACAGGATAGTTTAGGTATTGAAATAGAATATAATGCAAATACAGAAGAATTCTTATTTAGATCAACTCAACAAAATACTGGAGAACCTATTGATTTTTTCAATGGTTTCAAGAAAAACTCTTTATCAGGTTCAGGTTGGGAATCTCATTCTGTTATTATTCGTAGTACAAGCCCATTACCAATGCAAATAAATTCACTATCAATTGAATTAGAAACAGGAGGAGCATAAATGCCAGTAATGACAACTATAGCAGCAGGAACAGCATTAATGGGTATGTATGCATCTTGGCAAGCAGCAGAAGCAGCAAAGAAGTCTGGTTATGCTACAGGTGAAGAATATGATAGACTTGCAAGAGAAACATTACTTACTGCAAAATTTAATATTGATAGAGATCAAAGAAAAATATTTGAAGTAAGTGCTGGTATTGCAGAAAAAGGAACAGATAAAACTGCATTTATTAAAAGACAAGGTGCATTTGTTAAAGGGAAAACAGAAGCAACAGTAGGTGCAAGTGGTGTAAAATCAGGATCAGGGACAGCAGCACAACAGGTTATACAAACAGGATTAAATACCGCATCAAATATAATGCAAAACTTTCGAGAAATACAAATGGCTCAATCTAATCTTAAAAGTGCTGGTGAGGATAAAATGGAGTCTGAATGGATGCAAGCAAAACAACAATCTAATAAATACAAAAGAATGGCTGATATGGCAAGAGAAGGGGGAGATGTTGCACAGTTTGCAGGAATGATGGGTGGATTTACTAAAGGAGTAGGCACTTTTAATAGTCTTGGAGGATTTAAGGGTTCTGAAAGTTGGTTTTCAGGCAAAAAGGAGACATCATAATGGCACAAATTGAACAAAATAGAGTACAAGAGTCAAGAGCTATACAATCTGGAGTACAATATAACACTCCTGCCAGGAAGGCCTATGACACTCCCAATCAGATGGCTGGAGCAGTAGAAGGACAAAAAGCTCAAGCATGGGATAAAACAGCAGATGCAATAGGTTCGCTAGGATTAATTGGTGCCAAGTTAAATGAAGGACGAGAAAGACTCGTTGCTGATGGGATAAAAGAAGACATGCTTGATCATCATCGAATGGAAATGAAAACGTTAATTGATCAGACTAAAAATACATCAATTGAAAACCTTGATTTTGGAGAAATGCTGAATGGTTGGGAAGATAGACAATCAAATGATTTTATGGTTGGACCAAATGGTAAAGATGGTAAACCAAGTATAAAAATTAAAGGCAAAGCACTAGAAGATTATGATTTACCATCAACTCAGAAACGAGAATTAGAAAATTTTTATAAAAATCTTTCTCAAAAAGGAACTGAGTGGATCTTTTCAAATGTACCTGAAATACAAACCAAAAAAGATCTCTTTGCTCTTGCAAAAATGGGATCGGATGCTCATGAAGAAGTAGAATCAATATTCCGTGATATAAATAATTATGAGGGAGGTATTGATGCTATATGGACGGAAGGAGAGGAAGTTGTAGATAGAGCTACTGGTGAACCAGTAATATTTAACAAAACTCCATATACAAATGAACTAGGGATATTAGCGCAACAAAAGGTTAACAAAATATTAACGGACTATGATCTTGAAATAATGAAAAGGATGGATGCAGGGACTTTACCTCTGGAAGATGCAATTGAACTTCAGAGGACATTTAGTGTAGGTATCCTTAATCGGCAGTTTACAAATGACAAACTAAGGAGTCCAGAAGAAACATTTTTAAAAGTACAAAAACATGGATATGCAATTGAGAGAGATTTAAGAGTAGGCAGAGGTACAGCACAAGAAAAGATAATGCAAAAAGTTGTACTTCCTTCTAAAAATACTGATCCATTTATGAATACCTGGTCGTCTAGGTTGCATCGTGAACTGAGACAAGAAAAAGACCTTACTGATAAACAAGCGTTACTGGAAAAAGGACTTAGATTACATGAAGTCTTTGCGACTGACGAATTCCTTGATAATCCCAATAATACAATTGATTCAGTAAGACAGAGTTTTAAAGCTACAGGAATAACTAAATATGAAGCAAGTGTCCAAGCGCATGTATGGTCAAGGACAAACAAAGCATATGACACAGGAAAGGATACGGAATTTGCAAATAATATCATTAAGGATATTGGACTTGGATTTATTAGAAATGGTGAGTCAATGGTCAAACTTTTATCTAAACGAGTAGGTGATGATAATATAGCATTAAATCAGAATCAACTAGAAAAAGTTTTATTAAAACAAATAAGAAGTAATAAAGGGAAGTTCCGTAAATCAAATGGCAATCACTATACTGCAAGTGAAGAAGCAGCAGCAGTAAAACACATTACTAGTGGTGATATACAAGGGTTACTTATCAAAAAAGATTCAAATGATGTAAGCTGGGAAATGGAGGCATATCATAAAGGACTTACAAAACAGATGCTTACACCAGGTGGACAAGCTCAGTTAGTAAAAGAATTCTTTAAATTCAATGAGAATAATGATACATGGGTTGTAAGAGAAGAGGGTCATCCAGATGGTAGTTTCCATAATCATCCTAACAGAAAGAGATTTGGATCAGACGAACACATGGTTTCGGTTTTAGAGGCATTTGCAATTAAAATGACTGATGAATATCACAATGGGAAGAAGGGCATTAAAACACCTGAAGCCAAAGATATAGCGCAAAAAAAACGATTTGAAGGTTTCATGGGGAAATACAGAGTACAACAGACTCAATCTTATTATAATCTCTTTACTGCTAAATCTAAGAAAGAGGCAGAAGATGATGCAGATATTGGTGATACTCTACCTTATTTAGACTTGAATATGAGAGATACTGCATTAGAAAAAGGTTATTCAGAAGAGGAGTTTAAGGCTATGACACCAGATCAGAAAATGACAGAGTTTTTAAGTGCTCCCCAAAGGGAACGATACGAAGGAGTAAAAGGCGATTTTGAGACACTATCATCTTATATACAATTATCACTACCGCATGAGAATACTAAAGTTGAAGAATTAAATGGAATTTTGAATTCAATGAATAAAGACTCTCATGGAGAAAGACTTAATAATATATACACTTCTGAAGCTATAGGTTTAATAACAAAGTTCGTTCAGGCCAGGATAGATAGTCTTCATCCTACTAAAATGTGGGCAACATTTATGTTGGAATGTAATGATGACAAAAAATGTGCTAATAATAAACGTGATATACATAATGTCCCTATAAGAGGAATAAACCCTGCAACTGCTGGCGAAGATGCAGCAGGAGATAATTCACTTGGAATAGAATAATATGGCAGATCTGAATTTTGGAGCAATTGAACAGTTTGCAGGAGGTAAAGCAGAAACTTCTATAGCACTAGGGCAACCGAGACTATGGGCATTGGCTCAGTACCGAAACAGTATCATGGAAGATCATCCAGCAGAAGCTGCACTCCTTGATGTACACCAAAATATTTCATCATATAATAAAGGTTTTATTGAAAGAGTATTTAATACAGGTAGCAAACAAAAAACTTCAACTACTGATCAATATAGTCCAGATCAAACTGCGGTAAAAGTTCAAATAACAAATGCACTTAATAGGCATCTTCCTGGAACATTCCAAGATGTAAGACTTAAAAATGCACATTATGCATTAGTAGAGAAATTAATTCGGGCGATGCCTCTGTATGGTGATGAAGGACATTATAGCGATATTTCAAATGCATTACCTAAAGTAATGGGAATGTTATATGGTCACGTAAAAGTATTTAATACAAGTGGTCCTGTAAAACTAGCTCTGCCCAAAGATATAGTAAATTACTATAACGTAGGACAAACTGAATTAGACGAATCACTAGGGTTTACAATTTCTAAAGCACATCAACGTTATGGAGATACCCTTTCTTTAATTGCAAGAGAAGGAGCAGAAGATGCATATGGATTTGATCCAGTACAAATTGAAAAAGGAGAAGACTTTTTAAAATCAACTAATATAGGGACCAACAGATACAATGAGAGATGGAACAAGATAATGAAGAAAGCTATTGTAAAGGATGGTGGCAATATATGGATGGAACGTATCAATGATCCAGATGATCCAGAAAGTATACGTTTAGTAGTAATGTCAGGTAATCCCGATTACAAAGATAGTTATAAAATTATTGGTGACTTATTTGGTGTTGATAAAAATGGTAATTCTGTTCCTGTTACTTTTAGTGCAGAAGAGACAGTAAAAATGATGGCATCAAGGCAAGCATGGCAAAAAATGGATTCAGATGATGATTTTTGGGATGGTCAATATTGGGATTGGGGAACATCGTTTGCAAGATTTATTGGGACTATGATGGGTGCTGGTGAAGATAAACATATTTCTACTGGAGAACAAAGAAATAGATGGTCGGAAGCAGGAGGGGATTTTAGTAGAGAAAACATTGATTACTATCATAATAGATTTTCAAAAGATGTTAATAAAGCTGCATATGACGAACTACCTCCAAATTCATACGGAGGTAAATATTTCACAGAATGGTTTAAACCAGGAAGAGTAGAATTGGATATGTATATAGATCCATTGTGGAAGCAGATACAAATATTAGAGAAATCTAAATCTGAGGAATTAGGTAAACCATATACAATAAATAATGAGGAATATGCTCAATTGTTTTATTTAATAAAAAATGGATTAAATGGTACTCCTGGTTGGTTTTCTAATAAAACACCAATTACATATTTTGATACATTCTTTGCAAACCAACCCCAAGAAACTCCAGTTTTACAATCAATATTTGAAGCAATGCACGATTAGATATGGCTTATCAAACTTACCATTATCAGGATGAAGGTCAATACCAGAAAAGTCGCCTTAACTCAGCAATTTATAAATGGAAACCTGGTGATTGGGATGTATTAACTTCTGCGGTTGAAGAGTCTTTTACTCAATATACTGCATTAGGATGGATAGCAAGTGAAGCCCAAGAATGGGATGTATTAGGAAGACATGATAGTACATTAATTCCAAAAGAAGAATGGAATGAAGAGCATTTCCTCTGGAGAGACGATATAAAGTGGGATGAAAACATGACGATTGGAATTGGTAAAGCTCGTCGTGAACGTTCTGATCATATGAAAGACCTTGCAATGTATCGAAATAATGTGGATTTTTGGAGTCTTCCTAATTTAGCAGGTACAGTAATGGGTGCTATGATTTCTCCAGAAAATCTTGTTGCATGGGGAGGTATGATTGGTAGAGCAGGAGTATTAGCAACATTAGCAAAGAGTACTAAAGTCCCTATGACTACCAGATACTTTAAACCTGTAGTTCAAGGTATGGCAGATGCAGCAATTGCAGATACACTATTTCAGACAGTAAAGGCATCCGTACAATTAAATAGAGGTGAGAATATTGATGCAGTACATGCAGGACTTGAAATAGGTTTAGCAGGATTAACAGGGGGATTAATAGGTGGAATACCAATGGCATATCAAGTTGCAAAGAAGATCCCATCGGCATTTAGACCTGTTCTTATTAAAAAAGCAATGCAAAATATTGCAGATTCTAAACCAGTAAGTCTTTTTAAAAATAGAGGTAATCGTAGTGTAGAAGAAGAAGCAAGTCCTGAACAAGTAAAAGAAGCATTAAATAAAAAGAAAAATGAGTTTACAGAAGAATCTACAGAACTTTATGAAGATGCATCAACAGGAGTATTAAAAGACTATTGGGGGCATATTAAAGGACAAGGTAAGACTCTAATTAAAACTGTAAGGAACTGTTTATCTTCCAGGGGCAAAATATGACCGATCCCTGTAGAGATATATTAATGAAGTCAGGCTTTAATAGCTTAGAAGCAGATGAAGTTATTGACAAAATTAGATTAAGCACTAAATCTACAGAAGAAATTGTTTCTGAACTCATTGACACACAATCTAAACATACTTTTGTCCCAAAGTCTGCGGAAAAAAGTTTTGAGATAGGTTCCTCATATGTTAATGCCCTTATAGAAGTATCTAGTAAAGTAAAAAAGCCATTTAAAGCAATAATGGATTTCCTTGGAAGTGATCAGATCGGAGTTGGTCAACGCCAACAGACTCGATGGTTAAGTCTATTATCTAGAATGACTGCTGAAACTGGATTATCTAATAGAAGAGTTATGTATATGATCGAAGGATCTCTTTCAGATACATTTACAGGAAATTATGATGCTTTTCGGAAAGACTTTCTGAGGGAACTATTCCATGAAGGCGATAAGATGGTTACAGGTAATGAAATGGCACATAAAATAGCTGCTTCAGTTAATCGTAATTATGCATTGGGGATACAAGAAGCAAATACATATGGTGCAGGGATACATTATAAGAAAAACTGGATGATGCACCAGTACCATAATCCTGAATTAATGCTTAAAGAGAAGGGTGATAATTGGGTTAGAGATATTCAAGCCGAGATTAATCGAGAAGCAACAATAGAAAATATAAGATACTTCCATCCAGAATTAAAAGATGTATCAATGAAAGAATTTGATATGGATGTGTATCTTTCCTCTCTTTATGAGAGTGTAACTCAGTCTACATCTAAAGGAACAGGGATACTTGCAGAACAGTTTAATCTACATAGGATATTAGAATTTACGGATGCGGATGCATTAATGAGATATAACTCAAAGTATGGACATCCTAATCTTGCACATGCAGTATTCCAAAATTTGGAAATGTTTCAAAAGTATCTGACTATTGGAGAGACAATGGGGTATGGCAGAGTTACTATGAAGCCACTAAAATATCCGCAACCAGATGGACCAATAGACACAAGAGAAGTTTTTAATCCTGCACTAGAAACACGTAAAGTATTGCATTCATTAAAGCAGATGGGGAAATTATCTCCTACTGAATATAGCCAATTAAGTGCAGTACTAAGAGAAGTAGTAGGTGACAATCTGGTGATTGGGTCACCTAAAAGAGCAGCACTCATATCAAATTATATTGCATGGCAATCAATGGCAGTCTTAGGAAAGTCAATGTTTAGCTCTGTCTCAGATATAGGTAGTGCTGCAATTATGCTACATCACCAAGGAGTTGGACCAGGACAAGCATATTATGGGATGATACGACATACATTGAGACAACTTACTGAGAAGTTGCCTGAAGCAGAAAAACGATTAGTATTTCAGGCATTGCATACTGGTACAGATGGCACATTAATGTCAAATGTCACTAAATATAATGCTGGTATGAAAACTGGTGGAATTCTTGCAAGAGGTGCAAATGAAGTGTTTCATCTTAGTGGATTAAATGGTTTTACAAATGCACTAAGAAATGGGTTTGGTTATATGTCATCTAATATAATGGCAAACAACCTGGGCAAGAATTGGGATCAACTCTTACCACGATATAGAAAATTACTATCAGAGAAGTTTGATTTTACAGGGAAAGATTGGGAAACCTTACAAGAAATTGGGAGTTTTAATGCAAAAATGTGGAAAAAGGATGCGAATAAACTTGACAATTTTATTACGATGGATCATATTTTAGATAAGGGGACCGAATTAAATATTAAAGGAATTACAAGATTAGCAAACAAAGTAGACAACTTTTTTATACAGGAAGCTAGGTCTGCAATCCCTGAAGCAAAGATCCGCGACAGAGCAATACTATTCGGGAATCATGATAGAGGTGATTGGATAGATGTTACAAGAAGATTAGCAGTTGTATTTCGCTCATATCAATCCCAATTAGTAAGAAACTTATGGCCTAGAATAATGGAATTGGGACTGCCCTCTGTCGTTCATGTTGTACCATATATGGGATTAGGATACACTGCAATAACACTTAAAGAACTTGTAAAAGGTAAAGAGCCTCCCTCGTTTGATGATCCACAATTATGGATTGATGCAGTAATACATAGTGGACTAGCCCCAATAGTTGGAGATTATATAGGAGGAGAATACGGGAGATATAACCATGATTGGGATGAAGCTCTATTAGGATTTGGATATAGTAAATTTAAAGGGTTTGGGGAATTGATGGTAGGATTATGGGATGGGGATAAAGATGCAGCAGATGTATACAAGTCTATACGTTACAATACCCCCTTTGCAAATCTGTACTTTCTGGAAGCAGCAATCAATTATGGGTTACATTATGGAATGATGGAATCATTAGAACCTGGATACCTAAATCGTCTTGAAGCACAAGCAAAAAGTCAGGATACAGAATTCATGTTTAAACCTAGCAATATTTGGGGAGGTTAATAAATGACTATTACTTCTACAGTTACTACATTTGAAACAACAGGGAATGGGTCAAATACCAGTTTTACCTTTAATTATCCTATTCATAAATCCACAGACTTACTTGTTTACGCAGCAGGATCTCTTAAGGCTCTTGGTGATTCAACATACGCACATACAGTAACAGTAGCAGCAAATAAACAATCTGCAACTGTAGTTTTTACTACTGCTCCTCTTAATCTTGTTGCTCTAAAATTTGAAAGAGAAGTAGAATACAAACAAGAAACTGATCTTGCCAATAACTCCCTCTTTGATGCAGAATCTTTAGAAACTTCTTTAGATAATATAGTAATGCAGTTACAGCAAGTTGGTGCTGTTGTTACTTCTACTGCAGACTCTCGCACATTATCATTTGATGGTGGTATTGCATCTAGTGATTATCATTCTGATGCATCCACAGCATCTACCCTGAATAGTAGTAAAGCAGCTAGATCGAACAAGGCATTAATGTTTGATGCTAATGGTGATATTACTGTTTCAGGAGACAACCTTGATACTACGATAGATTATCAGTTAGAAGCAAAAGATTGGGCTTCAAAAGCATCAGGTAATGTAAATACATATACAGGTGGAGTAGAAAATGCAGATGGATCATTAATATCTGCAAGAGCAAACGCAGTTTTAACTGCTGCAGATGCAGCTACTACTACAGCTCTATATGATAATTTTGATGATAGATATTTAGGAGCGCATACAACCGTTCAAAGAGAGTCTGGTGCAGGAAATATAGGACTAGATCATGATGGAGTCGCATTAGTTGATGGAGCTATGTATTTTGATACCACCTTAAATGCGATGAAAGTATGGGATCTTTCTGGATCTGTATGGGTACAAATAGCCCCTGGTACTGCATCTCAGACTAATATAGATATATTAACTACTAAGTATGATGGGTCTACATCAGCATCAAGTGGAACCAATCTTAATATTGCCCAAGTTGATACAGCTGCAGATAATATTACAGATATAAGTAAAGTAGCTGTTATTGATACAAATGTAAGTTTAGTCGCAGACATTGATGGTTATGTTACTACAGTTGCAGTTGCAAACACTAATGTTACTAAAGTTGCTGCAGTAGATTCAGAAATTACATTACTTGGAACCTCTGCAATGGCAACAGCATCTTCGGGCCATTTAGCTTTGTTAGGTACGTCTGCTATGGCTCATGCTGCTACTGGTCATATTAAATCAGTTGCAGATTTGGATACTGAGGTAGGCTTGTTGGGGGCTTTGAATACAGAAATTGGGTTAATAGGAACTTCTGCTATGGCCCATCCGTCAACAGGAGATATAAAAGTAGTTGCAGATATACAAGCAAATGTAACTAAAGTTGCAGATTTGGATACTGAAGTAAATTTATTAAGTGCTGTAGATACAGAAATTGGACTGTTAGGTACTTCTGCTTATGCTCATGCATCTACTGGATTTATTAAACTGGTAGCAGAGGATGCAACTGATATTGGAACTGTAGCAGGAAAAGCAAATGAAATTGGGTTACTAGGTACTTCTGCAATGGCACATGCAAGTACTGGTAATCTTACTTTACTTGGTACTTCTGCGATGGCTCATGCCACAACTGGCTATTTAAAGTTAGTTGGAGATATTGATGATAAAGTAACAACAGTAGCAGGAATTGCAGGAAATGTTACTTCAGTAGCAGGAGATGCAACCGATATAGGAACTGTGGCTACCGATCTTGCAGGATCAGATACAATTGGTACTGTTGCTGCCAGTATTGCAGATGTAAACAGATATGCAAATGAATATAAGATAGCTTCATCAGCACCAGGTTCACCAAGTGAAGGTGATATGTGGTCTGATACTACAAATAATGTTTTTAAAGTTCATAATGGTACGACATTTGAG
>Ga0209709_10004944_pt1 | contig 10622 bp, 13 predicted proteins | sample ArcticOcean_MG_C_2_FD_187435 | JGI IMG/M metagenome (GOLD analysis project Ga0209709, IMG submission 187435) | Marine microbial communities from western Arctic Ocean - ArcticOcean_MG_CB4_136 (SPAdes) (version 2) | ecosystem: Environmental > Aquatic > Marine > Oceanic | place: Arctic Ocean...
ATTTCAACAAAATATTTTTAGAATTTTCAACATTTATTTTTTCATTTTCAATAAAATATTTTATAACTTTCCAAATAAATTCATTAATATCTAATTGATAAATAAATAAATTATAAATATAATCTCTGAATTTTAAGAAATCTAAATTTTTATAATCCTCAATGGATTCTATAATTTTATCACAAGTATTATCACTTATTGAATTTATCATCGAATTATTTATTTTAAATAATTTAATATTTGTTATTTCATCAATATCAAAGTCTTTCGGTATTTTATTTTTTAAACATTTATTATAACTTGTTTTAGTAGGTCTTTTCATAGGTAATACCGAACATCTACTTAAAATATTCTGAGGTATAAAACTAATTTGTTCTGTAATAAAGATAAAATCAATTTTAATGTTTTTATGTAATAAACTTTGCATATAACTGTAAAAAATGTCCAATAATTCATTATGAATTTTATGAAAGTTTTTACAAACAATAATACCATATTTATTAGTTCTGGATGAAATAATTTCGACAATCTGGTAATAAATAATATTCCATAAAACCTTTGCATTACATCCTAATAATTCAAAGTCAATTTCAAAATGTATATCACTAATTTTAAAAATGTAATCTCTTTTATTTTTAACAAATTTTAATTTTCTTTCATATTTTAAATTGGATGGACTATAATGTTTGATATAATTTAAAACTTGTGTATATTTACCTATACCTGGAGGACCATAAAAAATAATATTTTGTGAGACTTGTTCCTTATTAATATCCAATATACTTTTATAAATAGGTTGTAAATACGGATGTAAATTATTTTTTTTATTAATATAATCATGAAATGTTGTTTCAAAACATTTTAATTTCATATACATATTTAATTTTATTTTTTTAATACTATTTTAAACTTAAAGATTAAAAAAAAACATGTATAATGGATAATATGTTAACCGATATAAGAATAAAATTGCAAAAAATGGAAGAAAAATATCCACTATTTGTTGAATGTTGGGAAAAGTTTTTGAACCTGCGGGAAAAATCATTTTTAAACAGTATAGAAAAATGTGACAAAGCAATTGAATCAATAAAGAAAAGTGATATAGATTTGACACCTGAAACAATAGGTTTATTATTAATTCTTATTAAACAAACAATTTAGAAATATAATAATTATATAAATTAAGAATGTATCTAATTATAAATAATTTAAATAAAGAAAACATATTTTTAAACGAAAAACAAGAAAATAATATATTACAAGGTTCTGATTTTTATAGAATACAATATTCAGACGAAAATATAACATTGAATAGTATTTATTTAAAATTCAAGTTTTATAATATTAAAATTAACAAATATTTTAATAAATTAAAATGTTTATTTCCAAAAAAAAGAAATGAAGATTGTATAAAAAAAATAAATAATATAGAAAAAACCATACTTGACAAATATAAACCTTTTTTAATAAATCGAGAACAAAATTTTATAATAAACGAACAAATTATTCAAAATTATATAAAAATAGTAATAAATGATAAGAATATAGATTGTGAAAAAATAAGGGACTTAGATGTAGTTTTAAAGATTTCAGGTATTTGGGTTGATAAAAAAAAGTATGGTTTAACATTTCGCTTTTTAATACCTTAAAATATTTTTTGTTTATCTAACATAATAATAAGCATAACATATGTTGTTATCCAAAATACAAAAAGTAAAATATTAATTGCCATAAGGGGATATTTATCATTGTTAATTTGTAACAATAAAACTTGTGATAAAAATATTAACCTTAAGAATTCCACAAAATTTGTATATTTAGATGGTTTGTCTTTACCGGTTTCTATAATCCATACTTGGTTATCAATTACAAATCGAATAAGTAAAAAACTTTCAATAACTAAACCAAGAACAAACCCAAACCCTACCCAATCAAAAGAATCACTTTGTGAATTTTCAATCATAACTTTTAATACACAATAAAGAATAATTGCAACATATGAACAAATTTCAAATCCAATTAAAGGAATGGTCATATTTAACAAATAAAGTATAACTGCTACACCTATAAGACACTTAAGTAATATATTACTACTCTTGTCTAGAACTTTTGCGTGGAGAGTGGATAAAAGCATATATATTTATTAGATATTATATTCTTCTATAATCCAGTCCAACAATTCCTTTTTATCATATTGTTTCCATGTTTTTTTAAGTTTTAAAAATCTTGGTTTTTTCATAGATTCTTTTTTATAAAATATGTAAGGTCCAAATTTACCTTTTCTAATAGAAATATCATCATTAACTTGTAAAATAATACCTGAATTAGTATTTTTTCCATTTAAAATATTTTCAATATCTTTTATTTTAATTTGTGATGGATTTTTTTTAATATGTTTAATTGAATAATTTTTACCATTATGGTTAATGTAGAATCCAAATTTACCTTTTTTCAAATAAACGTCATTGTCTTTATATGTTCCTAAAATAGTGTGTTGTTGTTGTTGTTGAATCATTTCTTCGAGACGATACGAATTATTTTTAATTTTTTCAACATCTAAATCTTTTTTAACAGATATAAATGTTGTTTCACCATCCTTTTCTTTTTTAATAACAGGACCGTATTTTCCGATCATATACACATGAAATTCATCTATTTGAAACATTTCTCTATGATTACTATTAATATTTTTAGATAATTTATTTAACTCTGAATAAATGGAAGAACAAATAATCTCTTTTTGATTTCGACCATTTGAAACTTCGTCTAAAAGATCCTCCATATTTTTGGTATAGTCATAAATAAATAAACTATCAAAATGTTTAATAAGGAATTCAAGAACAATTTTACCAGTAGGTTGAAGAACTAATTTATTTTTTTCGTTTCCAAATTCCTTTGTAATTTCTTTTTTTTCAATTTTTTTTTTAATTAAAGTAAAATCATTTGTAGTGATTTTTTTACCAGACACATCCATTTTTTTAACATATTCTCTATCTTGTATTTTGGTAATAATATTTGAAAATGTAGAAGGTCTACCAATACCTTTTGTTTCTAAAATTTGTATTAATCTGGCTTCTGTTAAGTGACATTTTTTATCTTTCAAATGTGCTACACTTTGAATTGATTTATAATTTACTATAAGTTTTTTATCTAGTTTGCTGTATAAAAATATATAGTATTGATTTATTTCCTTATACCCTCTTACAATTTTCCAACCAGGTTCGACAACTTGTTCTTGGTTATTTTTATACAATAAACTATTGGGGGCTGTAATAGAAGTATTTACATTTTTATAAACAGCATTAATCATACAACTTTCTAATGTAATATTGCGAATTAATTTGTAAAGATTATTTTGCCCTACATCCATATTTTCAAGAATTTCTTTTTCGATGTGAGTAGGTCTAATAGCTTCATGCGCATCTTGCGATAGTCCATCTTTTTCTTTTTTTGTTTTATTAGATAATTTGGAAACATTTTGCGAAACATATTTTTTATCATATTTTTTTTTTATAAACTTTGTACAATCTTTAATGAAATTTTCGCTGTATTTACTACTATCTGTTCTCATATAAGTAATGTGACCACCTTCATATAATTTTTGGGCTGTTTGCATGGTTCTTTTTGGAGAAAATCCTAATTCATTACTAGCTTTTTGTTGTAAAACACTAGTGGTTAATGGGTTTGGTGGCTTTTTTTGAATATCTTGTTTACCATTTTTAACTTTTAATACATGTTTGAAATCTATATTTTCTTTTAAAAATAATTCAACCTCTTTTTCCTTTTCGAAATTATTATTTAACTGAAAATCCAATTCTTTGTATTTCAAATTTGTTACATAAACTATTTTCCCTGGTTTATTTTTAATATCAATATCATTATCATAAATAATTCTTAATGCAGGTGTTTGACATCTTCCAGCAGATAGTTGTTTTTTTCTAGTAATATGTTTCCAAAGAATTGGGGAAATTGTGAATCCAACAAGCAGGTCTAAAATTTGTCTAGCTTGTTGCGCATTAACCTTATTTAAATCAACCAATTTGGGGTTTTCTATTGCATGTTTCAGCGCGGGTTTAGTGATTTCATTAAAGATGATCCTTTTTGTACTGTTTAAAGGTAAATTAAACTCCTTACAAATATGCCAGGCAATAGCCTCACCCTCTCTATCATCGTCTGTAGCCAATATAACTTCCTGGCTTTTTTGTATTTGTTTCCTTAAAACATTAATATTTTTAGATTTATTTTCCAATAATGAAAATTTTGGTGTAAACCCGTTTTGAATATCAATATCTTTTAATCCATTTTTAATATTAGTTATATGACCAAATGATGCAATACATTTATAACCATCACCTAAATAAGATTCTATTTTTTTACATTTAGCGGGGGATTCAACAATTACTAATTTCATTTTATTATAATATTATTTAATGTATTTAAATAATTTTATCAATTTTTAACAGGAACCACTTCTACAGTAATATTTGTTGAATCAATTGGGATAATTAAATTTGTGGTATTTTTTATTCTAGGTATTTCAAAAATAAAATCATTATCACTTATTCTATTGTCACTTATTCTATTGTCACCGTATAAAAAAATTTCAATACATTTTCTTTTAATTTCTCGAATTATAATTAACAGCGTAAGTATAATAATTATAAAAATAAAAATTATATCTCTCGTTCCAAATACACATTCTATTTTGGGTGTTTGGGAACTATTGGTGTTTGCATGACTTATGTGCATTATTTTAATTAGTATTAATAGTAACGGTTTCATAATATTATTATTGTTGACTTGTTTCTAAATAAGTTTTGTTTTTTAAAAAATTGAGAACTTGTTAACTTTGGTTAAAATAATAAAAATATATAACTTATAAAAATTGATGTAATATAACTTATAAAAAATTGATGTAAAAACACAAATTTAAACCTATATAAAAATTATGAGTATTCAAAAACCATTTTTGAAATGGGTTGGGGGGAAAACCCAAATTATTGATAAAGTATTGGGAAAAATCCCTAAAAACATGGAAAACTATTATGAAATATTTTTGGGAGGTGGTAGTGTGTTACTGGCTGTATTGTCTAAAAAAGAAATTATTATCAAAGGAAAAGTACATGCTTATGATAAGAACGAAGGATTGGTTTATGTATATAAAAATATACAAAATGATACAGAAAGGTTAAAAAAAGAAATAACCAAATATAAAAATATATACGATGGTATTGTAAAATTAAAAGGGAATAGAAAACCTGAAACGTTGGAAGAAGCAAAACAATCAAAAGAAAGTTATTATTATTGGATTCGTAAAGAATTTAATAGTATTGATAAAAAATCCGTAGAAGCATCGGCAATGTTTATTATTTTAAACAAAACAGGATTTAGAGGAATGTATAGAGAAGGTCCAAATGGTTTTAACATACCATTTGGAAATTATAAAAAAACTCCAAGCTTTATAAATGGTGAAGAAATGGATAAAGTAAAAGAATTAATAAAAGATGTAACATTTGAAGTAAAAGATTTTACTGATTCTATTAAAAATTTAAATGAAAACGATTTTGTATATTTAGACCCACCTTATGCTCCAAAAAATAATGATTCATTTGTAGGATATGTTAAAGAAGGATTTGGTTTGGAAAACCACAAAAAATTATTTAAAATTGTAAAAAGTTTAAAGTGTAAATTTATATTTCATAATGCAAAGGTAGAATTAATAGAAAAAGAGTTTAGTGATTATAATATTGAAGAACAATTGTGTAGAAGGGCAATAAATTCAAAGAACCCCGGTTCAAAAGCGATGGAAGTAATTATCCAGAATTATTAGAATTACAAAGATTTTTTGAAATCCTTCCAAGAAATTCCATTTTTAACCTTGATTGGGTTTTTCTTAATTAGTTTTTTATTTTCATCTGTCAAAGCAGAGTCAATATATAATTTTTTTAGTATAGTACCTACTTTGTAAGATGCTTCATGTTGATCCATTTTACCATTTTCAATTTCTTCCAAAATATTAATAAATTTCAACAATAATTTTAAATCTAATTTATTTTTAAGTATTTGAATAAATAAGTTCGTATAATTTTCAACTAAAAATGTACAATGTTTTGTTGCAATTATTTTAAATTGTTCTTTATTGCTTTTTTCCAATCGAGGATATTGTTTTTTTAGTTTTAGTAATATTTGTACATCTTTGTAAATAAGTTCACTATGTCTAACCTTTCTAATTTTGTCAGTTGTTTCTTCAGATTTATATTCTTTGACCAATCTATTCAAATGATTTCTTAATTTAGAATCCATATATATATATTATCTTATTAATTTTTTATATTTTTTTTTATCAAATAAATATATAATGAAATCACCTTCTTATATATCAATGATGAAAGAAAGTACAAACAAAAACAAAGGCTTAATTGGCGGTGCTGCAGTAGTCCAATCCAATGACAAACAACAGGATAATTTACAATTAAATGCAGAATATAATTTAGAAAAGGCAAACGAACAAGCAAAATTTGATAATAATGTTCCAAAGAGAAGTCAATCTGGTGGAAAAAAGAAAATAAAAAGTAAAAAGAGGAACAAAAGTAAAAAGAGGAACAAAAGTAAAAAGAGGAACAAAAGTAAAAAGAGGAACAAAAGTAAAAAGAGGAACAAAAGTAAAAAGAGGAACAAAAGTAAAAAGATTAAAAGGAGGATAAAAAGTAAATCGAGAAGAAAAAGAATGTATAAATTAAGATTTTCAAAAATGGTACCATTAAAATTTTAAATAAAATAAAAATAGAAGTATAATTTATTATGAAATTTTCAGACATGGCAATGAGTTTATTTATTATTTTTTTATTTACTATAGGATTTTCTGTATGTGTAATGCTTGGGAAAATTACAGAAGTAAAAGAAAATTGGGAAAAATATAGATGCGACCCTTCGGTAATGCCATTGGCTGGATTTGTTGGTCCGGAAGGTACTGACACAGTAGGTAATTTTTCCGAGTGTTTAGCAAGTTCATCTGGTGATTTAATGGGTACATTCATGGCGCCATTGAAAGCAACCTCTAAAACAACAAATGTTTTAGCAGGTTCATTGATGAATTCTTTACAAAGTGTCAGGGATATGGGGAGTTTTTCAAATTTTTTGGGTGGATTTCTTATGGAACATATGTTAACTATTTTTTTAACTTTAATGATAAGATTTCAAATAATAATGATGAAAATCAAAGCAATTGTTATGAAAACACTTTCTTTGACAGCTGTAATAGTTTATATGTTTGAGTCAAGTTCGAAGGGTGTCTTTTCTTTCACAAAGACTAATATAGATCCAGTAAAAAAAGCATTAAATATGTAATAATAAAATATTTTTTAATTTATTATTTATATATATGACCGATTTTTTTAATAATATAAATAAATTATATATAAAAAAGGGATATTTTGATTTATACGGAGGATCATTTATAATTATGTTAATTGTTATGATGACATTTTTTGTATTTTTTTCTTATTACTGGGTGTTATCAAACAGGACTGATATTAAAAAAGATTGGAATAATATGAAATGTCATCCGGGTGTAATACCGTTTGCTGGTTTTATAAATGCACCAGAAGGAGTAGATAAAGCTGAATATACTAAGGAAAATTTTACAGGTTGTTTATTTAATATATTAAAAAATATAACAAAGGTTTTCACATCACCAATTCAAATAATTTATAATGTATTATTGAATTTTTTCATGACAATGTTAACTTCTGTAAATAATATTAGACAATTGCAAGCTTTTTTTATTGGTATAATGGGTTTTCAATTCGAAAGTGCTACAAAACGTTCATATGGTGCACTATTACCATTAGTAATGATGGTTGATAAAATTGGAATTATTTTTAAAAAAATGGCGATGATACTAACTATATTTTACTATAAAATAATAACATTTTTAAAATTATCACTAAGTTTAATAAATTTAACATTAAAAATGATTGTAAAAATATTTGCAATAGCGTTAGCTCTTATATTATTATTATGGATTTTGTCTATTTGGCTTTGGGGATTTATTCAAACAGCTACTGTTATGACAGTAATATATGTAACATTGTTAATAATTTTTATATTAACTGTCAATTCATTAAATTCAATGTATGACGGTATTGATTTAAATGTAATGAAAATAATTGGTACAAAAGACAATGAAGACGCTTTAGATTCATATGAAAATATATAATATAATTATTTAATATATGATAAAAAAAGTTAAAAAAATTTTAGGTAAAAGAGGCGTAATGATTGGAATATTAATGGGTTTAATAATTTATTGTGCAATTAGAGATTGTAATATTTTAGAAGGAATGAGACTTAGAGGTGACAAAAAAAAGGGGGTTTTTGATAAAATAGCAGGTTCAATACCATCTGTATCAGATATTATTGCTGCTCCCGGGATAGCTTTAGACAAAGCTACAGAAAAAAGGGAAAAAGAAAATAAGAAATTATAAGAAATATGTATTAATTAAAATATTTTAAAATATATATATGAAATTGTTTGGGAAAAAAATAAGTATGAAACTTGTTTTAGGAGCATTATTTTTAATTTTTTTAATAATGGGAACATCCAGTTGTGGATGCATGAAATGCGGATTAAAAGAAGGGTTTAAAACTTTGGTAGAAGAAGGAAGTATAACAAATTTAGTAATGGATAATTATGAAAAAATAGGAAGCTCATATGAAACAAATAGAAAAGTAGCCCCTAGTAAAAGTATGACAGAAAATATGTTTTTCTTTGATAAAAATGAATTTTCAAAAGATTGTTGTAAGGATAATCAAAGTGGATATAGTAATAAACACGGATGCGTTTGTGCGACAAGTGAACAGGCGAGATTTTTATCTTCTAGAGGTGGTAATTCATCTGGTGTAAATTCATGTTAATAAGTTTTTTAATATTTATTAAATATTAAAAAATAAAAATTATTTTACAAATTTTATTTAATATTCTTATTCAGTAGACTTCTTCTTGCGACGAATAACTTTTTTAATTTTTTTCTTAACAGGCTCCTCAGGAGAAACAACTTCATCCTCTTCTTCGTCATCATCCTCAAAAGCGGGTGTTGGAGTGGAATCAACAGCATTATCGTCCTTTGTATCAACATTATTAAGCTGTTCTTGCATCTCCTCATCATCAGAATCCTCCGCCATATTACATTTTCCAGACCCAATAAGTCTCTGTGGAGGTCTAACCTTTGCCTGAATAAGCTTCCATGTTACACCCCACTTTCCACCTGCAAACCATAGACCAGTACATCCAATAAGCCCACTAACATGAGAAGCTTTTGGAACAAGATCAACCGGGGTTTTATTTCCTTGAGGTCCATCTTCACATTCTTTAACTGTTTGATAAATACATTTACTTTCCATATCATACAGTTCAATGCTGAATTTATTATCCCAATACGGAACCTTAAGTTTAAGTGTAGGGTCTCTATCATGATCTGGTTCACCCGAGTCATCCTTTTTCTTTGGATATTTTAGAATTGGATACATAAGAACATCAACAACTTCTTTACTCATAGTAGTTTTTCCGAACCATTCCTTTGAATTCGTAATAGCATCATCTTTGACCTTTTGTTCAAGTCCTTTCATAGAATCGAGGAATTTTAAAATAGAACTGTGTTTTTCAGGTTGAAATTGTAGAGCCATATCATATGAAACACGACCACTATCTTCATCTACTCTCTCATTAACACCCCATGTAAGCATGAGAGGGATTTGAAGTACAAGAGGTTCTCCGTTAAGTTGAAGTTGAACAGACTTACCACCACGTTTGTTAGTGGTTGGTTTCTTGTAGGTGACGTTGGAAGGGTTGAAGTTTTTTGCTTTAGTAATACTCATTTTTTAATTTATATTATTATTTTATCTTTATATACCTTTTTTTTATTGATAAAATAGAAATCAATTTTTTAAAATATTTTCCTTTGACAAAAAATGTTTAAAAAATGTTAAAAAAAAAATCTAATATTATATTAATATGTCTAGATTTTCTAGAAAAAAATGGTCCAAAAAATATGTAACAAACAGTCATAATTGTTATTCATACATGTTGGACAAAATAAATAAAAGATATGTAAATATTTGTAAAAAACATATGGAAAATACAAAGGAAACCGATTGTAATTTTTTAAAAGCTCAACCTGGTTTAGTTGCTGGGATTAATGATATTGGAAATTCAAAATATTATACATGTAAAAATATGGATCGAAGGGTAAGATTAGACAATAAACACATAAGAAAAACAAAGAAAATGTGTAAAAAAAATGAATATAAAGGTGCGTTATTTATTCATCCAAAAAAAACATATCATTTTTATAGACAAGATAATAATAAAATTTGGAGTCATAAGGATGGGTTATCATTACCAACAAATAGAGATTCAAAAAGAAAAAAAATAAAAAATGTTAGAAAATCAAATCGAAAATATAAACCAACAAAAAAAGAAAGTGGTGTTTATTATTCAAAATTTTGCAATTATTACTGTATTCCCAAATCAAAGAAAAAAAAGTTTTTTAGTGCATATAAAAGAAAGAAAAAAACAAATAAAAAAACAAATAAAAAAACAAATAAAAAAACAAAAAAAAAAA
>Ga0209709_10004945_pt1 | contig 10620 bp, 8 predicted proteins | sample ArcticOcean_MG_C_2_FD_187435 | JGI IMG/M metagenome (GOLD analysis project Ga0209709, IMG submission 187435) | Marine microbial communities from western Arctic Ocean - ArcticOcean_MG_CB4_136 (SPAdes) (version 2) | ecosystem: Environmental > Aquatic > Marine > Oceanic | place: Arctic Ocean...
ACTTTAGTTCATTCATATGCAATGTCAGGAACTCCATTAAAGGAACACATTTTTTATTTTTATTATTTAATAAAGAACTTCAACATTATCGCAATGGTGGGGGATTACAATGGGGGAGTTCAATTTGTAAACGCAGTCAACGAAAGTCATTTGTTTAAATCTGAAAAAATAGAAATCAAGCAGATCGAAGCTGAGCTTGATAAGATAGACTCTTATTCTCAGAATTTAAAAATAGCAAGGCAGCAGTACGATAAAAGCGGCCACAGAACCTTAATACTAAGAAAGCCAACCTCCGCATGGATTAGGAGGGCAAATGAATTACTGCAAGCTAATTTTGATCATAAAAAATTATGGTTCGGATCTAGGGCTGTAGACGAATCTTACAATAGCGAAAGAGCGAAAAAAATACCAATCGCTAAATTAAAGTTCTTAAGAGCTTCGGACGATCAGGAAAAGCAAAGCTCAGCAGCCAAGATGATAGACTTTGTGGAGCATCAATATGATATGATTAATATGACTAAGGGGCAATGTGCATTAATCCAAATCACAACCTCACCCCAAGGAACTCAAACTTTCGACCTACCCCTAGAGCTTAAAAGGCAGACTGGGCCAGACAAAGCTAGGAAGGATTCGTATTCTGCATTGATATTGGGTAGCTGGATGGCGAAAACATATTTCGACATGATGAATGCACCAAAAGAAGAAGTTCAATCGACATTTTCACCAATGTTCATAAGTTAACTTTTAACTTTTGTGGACTTTTGGGATAACTTTGTGTAATATCACTTGTGAGCGACAAAAGAAAATACACTAAAAGGTCTAATTATTGGGATAAGTTCAAGAGCGACGAAAGGTCCATCGAGGACATGATAAAGTTTCAAACTCTCGCCCAAAGTGTGGCTCCAGCAACAGCTGGAGAACCCATATACACTGAAACGTCTTCAGCGAGCAGGAGAACTCATCACTCTAGCTCTACCGGAGGGAGGAGTAACTCTATCTATAATAGCTCAAAGAATCATAAATATACAAATATTAAAAATGGATTACTTCCATATGAATATGCCAAAGACGGAACAAATATAAGGGAAGCTATAGAGCTTTGCCAGAAAGCTTATGCTAATGTTGCTATTTTTAGAAATGCTGTAGATATTATGGCTGAGTTTTCCAACTCGAACATTTACTTAGAGGGTGAAAATGATAAATCTAAAAAATTCGTCGAGAAGTGGTTCGAGAAAATTCAAATATGGAAACTAAAGGATCAATTTTTCAGAGAATATTATAGATCTGGAAATATATTTTTATATCGACTGGATGGAAAGTTTTCTTCTGATGATTTTGCTAAATTGAATTATGTATATGGGTCTGGGTCGTTGAAGCCGGGAGAAATTCCGATTAAATATACCTTACTCAACCCTTATGATATAGTAATAGAGTCGGCGACAGCTTTTAATAACGGAATATACAAGAAGGTGTTGTCCGATTATGAATTAGAAAGATTAAGATCTCCAAAAACTGATGACGACAAACAGGTTCTAAAGTCCCTGCCTCCAGAAGTTAGAAAAAAGATTAAAGAAGGGCAATTCAATAGAGACGGATTATCTATGGAATTAAAACCAGAAAAACTCGTCTATTCTTTTTATAAAAAGCAAGACTATGAGCCATTTGCCGTCCCCTTTGGGTTTCCAGTTCTAGATGACATTAACTGGAAGATGGAACTTAAGAAGATAGACCAAGCCATAGTTAGGACTGTGGAAAATGTAATTTTATTAATTACTATGGGCGCGGAGCCTGAAAAGGGAGGAGTGAACCCTAACAATCTCCAAGCAATGCAGGAGCTTTTCAAGAATGAGAGTGTCGGCAGAGCATTGATTGCTGACTATACAACAAAAGCTGAATTCGTAATACCAGACTTAAAGAAAGTAATAGGGTCGGAGAAATATCAAATTGTAAATGAAGACATAAGAGAAGGTCTTCAGAATGTAATTGTAGGAAATGAGAAATTCGCCAATACACAAATCAAAGCTGAGATATTCCTAGAGAGGCTAAAGGAGTCTAGAAATGCATTCTTAAATGACTTCCTGCAACCTCAAATTAAAATGGTATGTAAAAACATGGGATTCAGAACTTATCCTCGAGCTAAGTTTGAAGAAATAGACATTAAGGATGAAGTCCAATTTCAAAGAGTTATAACTAGATTGCTGGAAATAGGAATAATAACTCCTGAGCAAGGAATAGAATCCATGAAAACTGGATTGTATCCTAGCTCCAAAATGCTCAACTCATCTCAAGAAGCATATATCAAGCAACGGGAGAAGGGTCATTATAATCCATTGGTAGGAGGCATACCTCTAGTCGAAAGTGCTGAGTCTCAAGAAGGAACTCGAATACAAGAAGAGCAGCTAAAGCTTCAGGAAAAACAAATGAACCAGCAGGCAGTTCAAAATAAACTCGCCAACAAAAACAAGCCGGGCCCAAGTAACACCCAAAATAAAACACCCAAGTCAGCCGGAAGACCAAGTGGAGCTACTGCTGAGATGTATGACAGAAAGTCTATACAGTCAACGGTATACGATATAGAAAGCTTGCAAGTCTTTGCTGTTGATAAATTTAAAGCAATTAAAAAACTTAAAACTTTAAATAAAAATCAAAAAGATTTAATTTCAACATTGTGTGAATCCATTGTTTGCTCTAGCGAAAAGAAGACTTGGAAGAGTAAGATAAATAGTTGTATTAAAAATCCCGACAAGATAGAAGCTTTAAATTCTTTGTCTGAAGTTTTATCGATTGCTGCCGATCATGAGCTGGGAGACTATCCATCCGCCATTCTGTACCACAGTAAAAAACATAGAGGCAAGTAATTTTAGTGTATATAGTTTTACATGAGTAAGGACTATAAGTACACTGCTAAGTTTTCAGGCATAATTTTGGCTTCTGGAGATGTTGATTCTCCGGAGTTAAATATATCTAAAGCATCCCTAGATGCCCTAAGAGCTATTATACCAAACGATATAATGCTCGAAGACAATGTAGATTTACTGGCTGTAGCTTTCAATGCTGCCGTGGTTAATAAATTTAATAAGAATGGAGATGGAATAAGTTCTCAATCCGCCGTAACAATACTAGATCAATTCAAACACAAGCCAACAAACATAGAACATAATCGAGATAAAGTTGTTGGGCATATCATTTCATCTTCCTTTTCAAGATTTGGGTCAAATGACATTTTGAGTAAAGAAGAGGCCCTCGCCAGTAAAGAGCCTTTTAATATCGCACTTGGATCTGTTATTTATAGAACTGTAAATAAAGAATTTGCAGATTTAGTTGAAAGCTCAGTCGATCCAGACAGTTCTGTCTATCATAATGTTTCCGCCAGTTGGGAAATTGGATTTAATGATTTCGTCATAGCTATAGGGGGTGAAGACTTGAAAGACTCTGAAATAATATCGGATCCAGAAAAAATAAAAGAGTACAAACAATACTTAAAATCCTTTGATGGCGATGGAAAATTTAAAGATGGGCGAAGTATCAGCCGTTTAATTGTGGGTGATATTTTACCTTTAGGAATAGGGTTCACGGCTAACCCGGCAGCAGAGGTAAAGGGCTTAGTAGCTAAGTCTCCAGACGAAAATAGCGACGATTTCGCGAAAGAGGAAGGGTCCACAATAGAAATCAATTTAGAAAAAAATGAAAAAAATATTTCCCAAAAACAAAAAACTACTGTAAATAACATCAAACATACTATCATGGACAATCAAGATATTCTAAACGATTTAGTGTCGGCTTTAAAAGACAGGGCTTCTGAAGAGAAGTTTTCTGAAGAAGCTGTAGCTACGGTTACTAAAATTATAAAGGATGCTATCCTTGAAAAGAGCGAGTCTTTTTCTCAAGAAAAGCAAGCTCTAGAAGAGCAGAAGCAAAAGCTAGCCGAAGCTACCGAAGAAAAAAACAAGGAATTGGATGGCCTCCGAAGCCAACTCAATGAATCAATTGACAAGGTTAAGGGTCTTGAGGTTGCTAATTCCGAAAGAGAAGCTGTTGCTAGATTTGACTCGAGAATGTCATCTATTGAAAATGAATATGACCTTAATGGAGATAGCCGAAAGATTGTCGCCCATGAACTTAAAGACCTTGACGAAACCGAAGATGCATTTGCTACATACCAAGATAAGCTTGCTGTAGTATTTAAACATCAGAATAAATTATTCCTCAAGGAGCAGCAAGAAGCATTTGATGCTAAGCTTGCTGAGGCAGTAGAAAAAAGAATTGCCGAACTTAACAATAGCGAAGCTTCCGAAGACGAAGTTGTTGAAGAAGCTATTGAGAAAGTCGAAGCAACTGAAGAAGAGACTGTCGCAAATAACAATGGAGAATCGTCCGAAAAAGACCTCTCCTTAAGAGATAAGTTTAAGAAAGCTTTCTCTGAAGACAATTTAACCATCAAATATTAAAAAATAGGATAAAATACAATGGCACTTAGATTACTACCATTCCGTGATTACGACGAACATGAAGTCGTAAATATATATGCACTTGATGCTGGACCAGCTGTAGCTGGCGGCAAATATGTTGACCTTTCAGACGCTAACAAGCGTTCGACTGAAGCCGACAACGGTGTATTTGTTAAAGTTAAAGCCGGGGGCCTTGGTTCTCAACGTGACCCAATGGATGTTACTGCCGATAAATTTGGAGCTTATTTGGGGTCTAAGGATTATCCTCACGTAGGTAGAAACACTTATCCAGCAAACCCATTAACCGTCACTGGAGTTAGTGCTGGTTCTGGAGATGCCTGCCTTGGTGTTACTCTTAGACAGACCGCAACTCACGATGAGAATGGTGAGAAGCTTCAGTATTACCCTGTAAAGAAAGACGAGCTTTATGCAGTCCTTCCGGGTGAAACCGTTCCTGTTCTTAGTCGAGGCATTGTAACTTTAACTGATGGAGCTTTTTCAACGAATCCTGCAGTGGGAGAACAAATTGTTCCTTCGACTGACGCTGGTAAGGCTACGGCTTGGACCGCTACACTAGCTGCTGCACAAAACCTAACGGATGCTCCCGCTAATGTTATCGGACGATGCATCGGTAGCGGTAACCGTGATGACGCAGCTGCTTTCGGTCATACTGGAAACAATACCTTCAAGGGTAAGAACTCTTATGGGAACTACGGTTTCCAGTCGGGCTCGTACTTCATGATCAAATTGGATTGTCGCTAACTTTTAAATTTAGGAGAAAATACATAAATGAAAATTACAATTAAAAGAACCGAAGAGCAAGTGGAATTGCTCAAGGCCATGGCATCAAAGAATCGTGATGTCGCCTACGAAGCTCAAATGGCATTAGCCGAATTTATTGGACCCGTCCTTGCGAAGGTGCTCAATCAAGCTCCGACGCTTAGTAACCTGTTTACGAACTTCCAATTCAATGCCGACGACAGCCCTAGCCTTCCGCTGGATCTGTACTACGACATAACGGACGAAGATTATATCACGATCTGGAGTCAAACAGTGGCAGGGGGTCTTCCTTCTAACACCGCAACTCCAGTACAGAGCGAAATGAAGTTCACGACCTATCGCCTTGATAGTGCCGTTGATTTCGATAAGCGATATGCTCAACGCTCCAGACTTGATGTCGTAAGTAAAACCTTTACACGTCTCGCTCAAGAAGTTCTTCTTAAGCAAGAAAGAAATTCCGCAGCTTTGATTTTCGGTGCCCTTGGGGAAGCCGGAACAAGAGGTCATCCTCATATCATCGGTGCTGATACAGCTGGCAGATTGAATCTTAATGACTTCAATAGGCTTTTAACTCGAGCTAAGAGAATTAATACCTCTTGGGCCGGTGGAACTACTGATGGTCCTTCTCGTGGGGTTAGTGATTTGATTATCTCTCCAGAGATTACTCAGTCGCTTCGCGAGATTGCTTACAATCCGGTCAATAGTCGTGGTAGTTATCAAGACATTCCTGCAACCGATTCCATGAGGGAGTCTGTTTATAATAACGGTGGAATTCCTGAGTTTTATGGTATCAATCTTCTTGAATTGCAAGAAATGGGTGCTGGTCAAAGATTCAATAAAATATTTGACGCTCAAGTTAGTGCCGATATGAATCTTCCGGGCGGAGCTTATGGTGCATTTGCCGATGGATCCCATGAAATCGTTCTTGGTATTGATCGCTCTAGAGATGCTCTTCTTAGAGCTATCGCTCTTGATGCTGAAACTGGTTCGGAAATGAGCTTAATGGCTGATGACCAATATAGTGTTCGTCAAAACAAGATTGGCTACTACGCTTCTCTTGAAGAAGGTCGTATGATCATCGATGACAGGGCTCTGTTTGGGATTACCGTATAATATTTCTACGTATTATTATGATCAAGAAATCCACCTTTTAGGTGGATTTTTTGTTTGTACAGATTAATATAAGTGTACAACAACTTAAATACTAATTATTATGACAACTAGAAAAAACGACAAATCTACAACGAAAAAGGCTCCAGCAAGAAAACCAAGGAAGAAAAAAGAAATGCAATATGCAGATGGTCAAATAGCAGACGACGATCTCAAGAAGGCTAAAAATTTAGAACAATTGCTTACGGTTAATAGCAAAAGCCCTTTTAGTACTGCTGATGGTTCTGATTTCGAAGAGAGTCTTGCATCAATGAGTTTTACCGATATGCAAGAGCTCGCTGTTAGGGCTGGAGTGTTCCCTTCTGGCTCCAAGACGACCCTGAGGAATAAAATACTAAAGGAGTATAAGGCCAGAGCCTTAGGCCAATACAGGAAAGGTCAAGTGACCAAGCCGTCAATTGACCCTAACTCCAAAAAAGGAAAAGATCTCTTAAGGCTTATCAACGAATAATGAATCAATTAGGTCAGCTTGCATATTCGATATGGGATACTGAGTTCGGAGACCATTCTACGGCCCTAGAGAGGCAGCAGAAGGCCTTATTGGTGTCTGGGTATCTAGAGGCCAACCTTGGGCAGTTAAACGTCTTCCTGAACACTGATTTCGAGCTTACAGCGAAAGATAAGGTTTCTCCTGATCTAAAATATGAAGAAAAAGCCATCTTTGCTCAAATTTATCTAAAGGATTACTACCAAAAGCAGGCTAGGAACATACTTAGGAATATCACTCAATCAGATACCACCTCCTCTTCCGTAACCACTGGAGTGACAGATTGGACTTCGATTCAGGAGGGAGATACGGTAATCAGGAGGTCCGTCGCCAGTGCTACTACTAAAAACGAATCAGCTAGAGCTCTTCAAAATGCATCAAAAGAAGCTAATGAAATGCTTAAAAGAATGATTCATGCTTATAATATGTATGGAGCGCTCCCATTGCAAGTGGCGGGCAAAGATGCCGTGCATATTACAGGATCAGCTTAATTAGAAATTCTTAATATCTTCAGAGTCCTGATGAGCTTCAAACTTGTTTTTCAGGATTGTGTATTGCTCTGATATTTTCTTAAAGTTAAAATTAGTTCCCTCAGGCAAGGTTGAAGAGTCTAAGTTCTTCATGTTTTCAAAAAAGGCATCTAGAGCAGGAATCGTAGCTGGATTTTCTTCTATGAAGGTTTTAAGCTCTTCTGGAGTAAGGTCCTTCTCATCCTCATCCTGCTCGTAGTCTGAGGGTAACAGTTCTTTAAGTTTGGCTTGTTCTATGGCATTTTTTGAAATGCTTCTAGACAGACTGGAGAGGCCCTCTGAGTTCTCCCCTTTTTCCGTATGGGAATATATATCAATTAAAGATTTATAAAATGCGGCTTTTTGTTCGTCGTTCATATTAAATATAATACATTACCAATTGGAGATTTCTACTCTACCCCATTTATTTGTTCCTGTGCAAACATAGAAATAATTTTCATCATAAGCCAATTGCCCGGAGCTTCCGGAATCTGTTGAAGTCGAGGGGCTGCTACCCCCAATCTGAACTCTGCCTGTAACGTTTAATTTTCCACTTATATTTAAATCCGTGTTAATATGAGAGCCTGTGCCGTGAACCTCAAATAAAACATTCTCAGATAATGGGCCTACGTTTAACTTCCCGGTTACGGTTAAATCCGTGTTAATATAAGAGCCCGTGCCGTGAACTTCAAATAAAACATCCTGAGATAATGGGCCTATGCTTAAGTTCCCGGTTATATTTTGAGAATATCCAGTAGTGAATAAACTAACTCCACTTAACGATTGAAGGCTGCTGGATAATCCAGCTCCGGTGGAACTTATATTATTCCCAATAGTATTAGCGGTCCCGCTTAAGGATGCGTATAATGTTGCTCCCGTAGTACTTATATTATTCCCAATAGTATTAGCGGTCCCGCTTAAGGATGCGTATAATGTTGCTCCCGTAGTTTTTATGTTTGAGGCAGTTGAGGATACATCGGAGCTTACCGTAGATATTTCTGTGATATTGCTATTTGTATCAACCCTTATATCTTCAGTAAAGGCATTAAACGGAAAAGAAGTCGAAAGTATGTTCTCACTAGATCCTGAACCGTATGCATTATAAGGTATCGCCATGTATTGAAACAAGTTGCCGCTGTTATAATAAAACAAACCACCGGTTTCATTGTGTCCCGTATAAGCTATAGTCGGGGATATTGAGGATATCGCCCTATCGTAATGCTGGGAGAAATCTGTTTTTTTGGCAATTAGATTTTCGCTAGATGGAGTAACTTCAGTTATTCCGCTAAATGTAGATGAAAATGGTTCTGACGAAACTCCAGAAACTCCTGTGAGATGTTTAATAATTGATTTCCTGAAGAGGTGTATCCCTGTGGCTTCAGCTTTGGTTTGATTCTGAAAAGATATTGGAATTGTTCCATCTAGGTCTGCAAGTTGAAATTTGTAAATAAATAATTCAGGCTGGACCCCAGTGCTTTGTATGGTTTGTTGGTCATAGATGAAAGAATTGTCTGCAGATTTAACTAATTTAATATTCACGAGAGAATCTCTCGCTCCAGTGGTAAAGCTATTTAATGAAAGGTCCCCGGTATATGAAGATTGATCTAAGCCAGAAATAATATATTTTAAGTAACTCGCTCCCGAAGGGAAATTGCTTCCAAAGCTAAAAGTGGTTATTCCATTTAAATAATTTAAAGAGTATCCCGTTGAGGTTAACTTTGGATAAGGCAATTGCCCATTAGCTACTCTAGAGCTATAGACCTTCGAGCCTTCTCCGCTCTTATGCAATTTCAGTGTTGAATAAAAGGCTTCCTGACTAGAAGTTCTTTCATTAAATAAATTAAACGAAAATCCGGTATCCCCATACATGGAGCCAGTGAAGTAAGAGTCTGAGTTTAAATATCCAGTAGAAGAAGGGTCTACTGATATGTTGTAATAATATCCAGATTGCAATGTTGAGCTTCTGACCCCACTAGCATAATCCCCTAACTTTTGAAGTGATTTAGTGAAAGTTGAAAAGCTTATATTTTCATAGCCCTCTTTTGTTTGAACTGAAAATGAATCAATTTTGTGATTATAAACTGAAGGGGTTATTCCGGTGGGTTTCGATAAATTTCCAGTATAATAGAAAGGGTCTCCATCCCCTAGGAAATCTTCGGGAATAGCTTTAACATAGACTCCCGTTCCGAGGGGTATGCTTGCATTGTAGTTATAAAGGTTTTCAGTAGAAGCTTCTTTAAAGAAACCAGTAAAGTCAGTGTCATAAGAAAAATAATAATTAATCTTTTTGAGGGACCCGCTAATTTGAGGGAATAATATCAGTTTACCGCTAACTCCATATCCAGATTGGCTAGAAGTGTAGTCTATCAATCTAGTTGTAATGCTTTTTATTTTCGGTGCTACTTTATTTAAATGGACGATTCCGGTTATGGACTTTTGGTAATAATCGTTAATGATTATTTTGGAATACAAATCCCTAGGTCCAGTTGAATTTTTGTATGTAAATTTATTTGAAAGTAAATTTTTATTAAATTGATTTTGATTTCCGGAATAAATCAAATATTGACCACTAGAAATAAATGGCTCTACATGAAATTCAGTGACGCTATTATTATCCCTAGGAGTTTTGAGGTCGAATGATATTTGAATGTCTGGAGTATCGTATGTTCCGCTAGCGATATATCCTGAAGTTGAGAGATAAGCATTGATATTAGTATTATTGATAGAAAAATCTTCAATAGATAATCCTACTCCACTTGTCGTATGAAAGTTTTCTGGATAAAAGTATTTATGGCCAGTTTCTATAAAATTAGAAGAAGTGAAAGTCCCACTATAAGACCTAACTCTAGCAAAACCGCTTTCGCCTTCACTGAATCCGGTATGATAAAAAGAGGTGTTACCACCTCCGATCAACGTAAAGGAATCGTGATGGAGTTCATCTTTATAAATATCTACATAATATCCTTGAGCTAAGGCTGACTGGCTCCAGCTTCCAGATAGAACTCCTGTAGGTAATATTGCCATAAATTATTAAATAGTTAATCCGCCTAATGAGGAGGTATCTATAGCATGTCCATAATAATCTCTCTCGGTAATATTGATTCCATTCTTATTAGATGTAGATGCATCTACATATTCATACTTCTCATCAAAATACTCAGAAGCCTGAATGCTAAAAGAGAGAGAAGAAGTTTCTGACATTGACTCTATTTTATAATATTTAGGT
>Ga0209709_10004947_pt1 | contig 10619 bp, 5 predicted proteins | sample ArcticOcean_MG_C_2_FD_187435 | JGI IMG/M metagenome (GOLD analysis project Ga0209709, IMG submission 187435) | Marine microbial communities from western Arctic Ocean - ArcticOcean_MG_CB4_136 (SPAdes) (version 2) | ecosystem: Environmental > Aquatic > Marine > Oceanic | place: Arctic Ocean...
GCTTTACTCAATTCATAATCAATGGGTTCATCTTCACCATCGACTAAGGGCATAACTACCCCTTATCAAAATCTTCTTTGACTGTTACTATGTGATGTTCAAAATGGGTAACCATTGAGATTATCCTCATTGAAGCAATAACGAATGGTTTGGAACTCTGATTTTAATTGTTTTACATCCTTCTTGACGCTTTGTGTATCTTCACCTTTGATCAGTACTCTTGCGTAAAGTGCTGCGACCTCTTCCATTTGGGTTTGGTCCATGCCGACGCGAGTTAATTCTTGCACACCAAGCCTCAAACCAGATGGAGTTAACGCTTTTGTATCTCCGGGTAGCATATTCATGTTGGTAATAATTCCTGCATCTTCTAGTAATCTTGCAGCCTTTGCGCCGGCGCCTGAATCTAGATCACCATGGCGCGTCAAAACTTGATGAGTGGCCGTATAGCCTCTGGATTCAGCTAATACATCAAACCCTTCAGAAGCCAATGCGGATGCGAATGCTTTTGCATTTGCCACTGTATCTTGTGCATAGGCTTGCCCATATTCTTCAAATTCTGCCAATGCAACTACCTTTCCAGCTACATGATGAAGATGGTAGGAAGAACATACGCCAGGGAATATTGAATTATTCAACTTCCTATGAAATTTTTCATCCTCACTAGATGAGAGGAGAAATCCACCCTGAGGACCAGGGAAGGTTTTGTGAGATGAACCTGTCATCACGTCAGCTCCTTCTTTCAGTGGATCCGGGAATACTCCACCAGCAATTAATCCCAACACATGCGCACCATCGTACATTACTTTTGCACCAACTTCATGTGCGGCATCAGCAATTTCAGTCAATGGAGTGGGAAAAAGAAATACTGATTGGCCAATTAGTGCAACTTTCGGCTTAATATCTCTAATCAAATTACATGCACCATCTATATCCGGTTCCATCCGATCTTCATTCCAAGGATATGTTGACAGATTAAGGTCTCTAAGACCAACAGCGCCCATTCTAGCATGAGATATATGGCCGCCATCTGCTGTTGAGACTGCTGTTATTTTATCTCCTGGTTTTGCTAGGGCTTTCAGCGCACCGATGTTGGAAACTGTTCCTGATGTGGATTGGATATTGGCAAACGGTGCATTGAAAACTTTCTTAGCCAAATCAATACCAATGGATTCTATTGTATCAAAACCATCACAGCCTTGGTAATATCTCTTCCCTGGTAGCCCTTCAGCATATCTTCCATGCAAGTCACTAGAAACTATTTTTTGAACCATTGGAGAAACAATATTCTCTGATGCGATCATGCCGAAACCATCTCGGTACAAATTACCGCTGGCTTGTGCAGCATCCATCACAGCCATCGCCTTACTCAAATTTGATTGTGAAGGTGACCATGCTCCTCTTCCCTCGGACATAATACATGGTTCTCATGTACGGTCTTTGAATTAATGGATGAATTATTTTGATAAAATCGAGTGAGGTGAAAATAATGTCATCAAAGGAACGATACATCGTCATCTGAATTATTTTCTGCATTTTTGCGTTGTGGAACTATTCCTTCGCTTGGTTTTAAGGTACCAATTCTGGAAATCGGTTCACTCGAAAAACTCCGGTTAGATTTACGTTCAGAAATAATAGTGTTAGAAGGTATTTCTGACCGCTTTAGATCTACTCTAGAAACTGGTTTAGGATTGCCGGCAACTCTCCCTCGTGGACGGCTCGCCTTACCTTTCTTACGTTCAACATATTGTTGCCTTCCTCGGTATGCTGCTGGCCCAATCAATCTTTCCAAAGCAGGTATTTCAGCACCATCTTCTTTAGGTCTTTTCAGCCACCAACCTTCGCCAAGTGGTTGCAATCTTGGAGGACGAGATTTATTAAGAAGATTGGCTTGTCTTTTTAATTTAGATCTGACTACTTTTTCAGTGTCTTTAGGGAGCCTTACGGTCAACCAACCGGGCATACCGACATCCAAAACTACTCCATTAACAGTCACTAAGATTCCAGATAATAATAAATGAGTTCCTATAGGTAAATTCCCCTTTGCAGGAATTACTTTGTTCCTTTTCATTCTTTTTGCATATGCGACCATCGCCCGTTGATCACGATGACGAACAACTCTTCTTTGTTGCTTCGAAAAACGTCTGAAACCGAAATGAGAGAATATTAATGCAACGACAACCGCCATACCTTGCGCCTCCCCTCTAAGTGAGGAAACATAAATCCCCGCAATTAACCATGAAGGAATCAATACAAAATAGTGCATGATAATACTTAACACACCAGATGAGTATCTGGGTGGCATTCCTCTTTTTACTGCTTCGTGACTAGCGATTAGAATATTTGCATTAATCGCTTCATCCATCCCACCCCTAACCGAAAGAGCTGCCACAGAATTAACTGGTGCTTCATTGATGAATTTCTTCATTTTATTCCGATCTGAATTTACTAAGGCTACTTCTAATTCTTCCTCGTCCTGTGGCTGTCCTAGTATGAATGATAATGCTAAAACTCTTGGGTCATGTGGGTCGCTGTCCATTAATTCAACCATTATTGAGCGTGCAGAATGCCAATCTCCTTTATCGACCAAACACAATGCTACTGCGATTCTTGGGCGTACTGAAACCGGTTCTTCTTTGACCAACTGAAGAGCTAGTTCTAGTGCATCATCATGCTGCCTTTGAGCTCTCAACAATGCGACAATCGATAATTGTGCTACGCGGGAAAGACGGTCATTGTGAACATTGTTAGTAGGCGGGTTTGCTTTCCATCCACGGAGCATACTCATCAGCATTTGTAGATGATCTATGCAGGAATTATTTTCCCAGTCCCAAATATCATCTTCGGTAACATTGCCTTGCCATGGGTCCATCCATTCACAAATAAATGCCAATAATTCGGGTTCATCATATCCTTCTGGTTGCTGTAACCCGTGTAATGCCTCCCTTGCAGCATCCAGTCTTCTTGAAGCAATCTGTCCTGTGGCCACGATCATTCTTGCTTCATCATCGTTACCTCCAGATTGTGCCAATACTTTTCTTGCTTCTTCAATAGCTGATGGCCAAAGTCCTCGAATTGCCATCTCCCACATTTTAGCACGCGCTTTTTCGTGTCGCACAATTGCAGCATCCTCGCTAATCGAACGCCTTTGGAATGCGACAAGTGAATCTAAATCTTCGCCACGGGCAGCAATTTCAACTGCCTGTCTCATCCAACCACCACCCTCTAACTTTACTGCTCCTTCTCTTCTTTCAGCAGGATTCAAATCAAATCTCAAGTTACTAAGTTGAGAGAATTTAACGATTGACAATAACCAAGTTAAGAGAAAAATGGCTTGACCAACGGCGATAAACATCCATGTAGTGAGAAGCCTCATACCTTCATCAAACCCTTCAGATTCTAGCCAATCTGTAAACGGCATTAAGGCGCCGAATTCTTTGTAACTTACCAATATCAATAGGAATACTGTGTATCCTGAAAATCCAGCAAATGCGAAAGTTAACTGTCTCGCTTGAGCAGATTTCTCGGTTCTTATTTCTCTAGGAGTGTCAAGAGTAACACCAAATAATCCTCCGAAAGATTGACCACCTAAGACCAAGTTTCTAGTCAATTCAAAAATGAATGCTAATCCAACTATCGCAATATTCATCGTAAGATAAACGGATAAAAATTGAGGCATGGCTTTAATAAATTGCCAATGGAATAACAACTCTGAAATTAAATCAATTCTAACATAAATGGAATGACCTATAATCCCGCCATAATTCAAAACTTCGGTAGCATTACTCGGTTCATTTACTAGAACATAAAATACTGTAACTATTCCATTTAGCGCTGTAATTGGCATAGTAGCCAAAAATATAACTAAAATTAAGGAAAATAATCTAGAAAGGAACCCTGCTTTATCTGGATCGATTGGATTTGGCCTACCATTAGCAGTTCTCCATTTATTGATAAGAAGCATATTCCAAGAAGCACCCATGATTCGACCATAGGCAATAATTGTTGGCGCCATAAAAGTCAGCATTGCCGCAGCAAGCCAAACAGGAGTGATACTACCTTCTGTTTTAATTCCAAATAGTGTAGTACCGATAGTGGCTGCAATTAGCAGGACTAATGTTAAAACACGACGGAATCCTCTGCGGAAAATGCGGCTTTTGATAGCGCTTTTTTTACGTTTCCCAATTAGTTGTGCATTGAGTGTCTCCCATGGCGAAATAATTACAGGTATTGCAATGAGGACGCCTATCAAAAACAAATTGGGCCCATAGTAGACCTCTGCATTAAACAATAATTCAGTAATCAGTAAAAGTACACCAGTCATCCCCATCATGTACAAACCGACACCAATGGAAACAGATCGATCTCTAAGTAGATTCCTTGCATCTGACAAACCATTGGTGATCCTGTGGACTTCGTATAGATCATCATCAATCTCAAAAGCCACTTGTAAATTTGATAATTGTTTAGGAATAAACCACACCCAAACTGGAATTGCAATTGTAAAAGCAATCAAAGCCGGGAAAAGATAGCGCATTTGAATATCGCTTGGGTTGGCGATTGTTACTGCTTGGACACTTGGTAGAGCAATAATCCCGATTAATGAAAAAAGATAGAGAAAACGGGCATGGTTTACTCTCTTCATGCTCACACCACAAGCATTAGACACATCAACTAATCGCCAACAAAATTACTAATGTATCAACGGTTATTTTGTAAAAACCGGTCAATTCTGTCAAATGCTTCATTCAATATTTCCATATTTGGTAGATACACTATTCGGAAATGGCCCTTGCCTAATTGTGGCGAAAAACCACTGCCATGCACGACTAAAACATGTTCGTCATGCAATAGATCAAGAACAAATTTCTTATCATCTTGGGCCCATTTTTCATCAGTTAATTTCACGAACATGTAGAATGCACCACCAGGTGCTTGAACTTCTAAACCATCGATGGCAGCAATTCTTTCGATGCAAAGGTCACGTTGGTCAATCACTTTCTGTTTGTACGCATCCATCCAAGTTCTATCACTGACCAGTCCTGCAAGGTATCCGAATTGGGCTGGTGTGGAAGCGCACAGTCTTGAACGAAGCATCCGTTCGATACCATCTCTCACCAGATTCATTCTTCCCTGCGGGTCATGAATTGCCATGTAGCCAATTCTCCAGCCAGGAGCATAGTATACTTTTGAAACCCCATTTAATGAGAATACAGGCACATCATGTGAGCGACTGGCTACGCTTACTTGATGGCCGGTAAAATCCAATCCGTCGTAAATTTCATCGGCTACGACCATGCAATTTGGCCATTTACTTGCGATTGATAGTAGTCGGTCTACTTCATCAGCAGTGGCCACATTTCCGCAAGGATTATTTGGATTAATAATCACCAATAATCGCACAGATTCATTCATTTTCGACTCTATGTCATCAAAATCTATTTTCCAACCATCATCTTGATCTAATCTATATTCAATCGTTTTAGCACCATATCCCTGAGGATATGCCATGTATGGTGGATAATGCGGACCTGGTGCTAAAACAACATCTCCTTCCGATAATGTAGCAGCAAAAATTATCTGCAGTGCTTCGGTTACTCCATGACAAACATAGACATCATCAGCTGAAGCCTTCCACCCTTTATTGGATTCATCTTCCGCGATGGCAGTTCTTAATTCTGGTAATCCGTATGAAGGTGAATAGCCATTTCTTCCATCTCGCAGTGCCTTAGCGTATGCCTCTACCATGTGTTGTGGTGTCGGTAAGCCAGGATATGCAATCGGGTCGCCAATGTTCAATTTGATTATTTCATGACCTTGTGCTTCAAGGATTGTTGCAGGAACTACAACATCACGAATTGCATATTCAATATTGGCAGCACGTGATGCTACAGGTATCTGTTCTACACCCATGATATTCACCCCACTAACATCCCACTATCAAACTTAACCTACAAATCATTTCTTGACATTCCAACCATATCTAATATTGCATCAAAATGGATTTCTTCAACTGGTTGAACAGATAGGCGCTGCCCCTTTCTAATCAACAACATTCCCTCGCAACGATCATTCTCTCTTATTGAAGCGAGCGAAATGATACTAGGCAATTCACAAACTGGTTCAATATCGACCATTATCCAACGAGGTTTTTGTTTGGAAGATTTTTCATCAAAATATTTACTGTTGCGATCCCATGAAGTATGGTCGGGATAACCTTCTCGGCTGACCTTAGCAACCGCTGCTACATGAGGTGGTTTTGTATTGGAGTGGTAGTACAAAACTAAGTCTCCGGCCTTCATATCATCTCGCATAATATTTCTTGCTTGATAATTTCTAACTCCATCCCAATGAGTTGAACCATCTTCTACAAGTTGTGAATATGGGTATACATCAGGCTCTGATTTCATCAACCAATAGTTTGCCATGAAGCATTTGAAGAAGTGGCACTCTATGACTATTACTAGATTAGCAAAATAATTATTTCACCACGAGTCAACAACATCATCAACTAAAGCAGCATCTAAAACATCAATTTCATTTCTTTTTCCGACAACCCCTAATCCAAGTTTCTTGGCCATACCAGAAGGTCCTCCAACAGAGCCGATTCCCATTTTCTCCAAGGTTACGAAAATCGCAGGTAGCAATATTAGTGCGGATGCTGCTGCGACCCACAACAAAATGATAATGACGTTAATGAAAGGTTGAATTGCGGGTATGGGTATGCTCTTGGCAGTGATTAGTCCAAGAGATGTCACGGTGGCTGCTTCAAATAGTGACATTCCGGTACCAATCGCAGCGGTTTTGATTGCAGGTATTCCTCCACCCAATTCCTTTATCCGATTGGCAATGTGAATTGAAAAGTCGACACCGACTCCAACTAAAATCGAGCCTATCATCACAGTTACAAGAGATAGAGATACATCCAATTGCCACATGAATAGCCACTGTAAAGCAACTGTTGCAATAACTGGGGAAGTTGTCCAAAACGAATATCTAATGTCTCTGAAAACAATTGCTAATGTGATTAATGTCAAAATAATTGCGAAGCCTAAAGAAGTCCACTGTGAACCAACAATTAACTCATTTACTTCAATTACAGTTGCTGCAACTCCAGTTAAATCTTCCGCAGTTTCACCATGGGCACCGCTAAAAGAGCCGGTGTGAGCGTTTACCGCATCTACGTATTCAGAGGTTTGAGCAACTGGAACAAAGGGCATATCAACAAAGATTAATGTTCTATCGAACTCTTCATTAACGAAAATTTCTCTTGTTTCTTGAGTAATTGATGCATAAAATACATCCAACAAAAAGATTTGACTCTGCTTTGTCCCAGGTAAGCCATAATCTTCAGGAGTCATTAATAAATCCCAGAATGAAGCTCCTCCTGTTACTTCACGATCTAACAGCACTTGGGCTGTATCTTTGATGTCCTCAGGAACCAATTCATCTGGTAAGTCATCAATAAAGTCGGACAACTGTGAACCAGAAACTGCCACCTCTAAACCAGTAGATTTCATCAAGAACACAATTGAAACTGCAGATGTATTTTCGATTCCGTTTAATTTACCTTCAAGTGCATCGATAATATCCAAATTACTTGCGGGGTCATCATTTGCCGGATCGCCATCGTTGATATCTCCACTAACATTTGCATGAATCAAAATCATACCTATTTGCCCAGCCTCAAACTCTTCACTGTATTGGATCATTTTTTGTACCGATTCTTCGTCTTCTGGCGCCATGCCCAAGAGATCAATATCCTCTCTAACATTTTGCTGTCCTACAGTCGCAGAAAAGAGAATCAGAATTAGAAATACTGTAATAACTGGAACATTATATTTCACGGGAAGTTCAACTACTTTTTCAAATACCTTTAGTGGAGGATGATTTGGTTTTCTTAAATCTAATAATAAAGTAAGATTAGGGACCAGGAACATAGTCAAAATATAGACTACAACTATACCGCCTGACAATGCAATACCAACGGTTTGAATCGGTGCCATTGGAGTGAAAACTAATGAAATAAAACCAATAACAGTAGTTACTGCAGACAAAAATACTGCTTTTCCTGTTGAACTGAGTGAAGCCTTCATCTTTTCATGTTTTGTTCCCTCTTCTTCTGCATAGCGATTGGTAATGTGCAAACCGTATGAGACACCCAGCGCGAGAAGAATTGGCCCTACTATAATCACCGTCATCGTCACTTCATAATTGGTCCAACCAATTATCCCCAGTGTCCAAAATACCGCACACAGGGTTGGAAGTCCTGCAATAATAACCACTTTAAGTCCTTGAAGAGGGCGTATTCCATTCAATCCACCTTGAAGAATATCGGAGTGGAATACGAACAAACCTAATGCAACTAAGACACAAGCATTGGGGAAGATATCCCAGAATAAGACGAATGAAAACTCGGTTACTGCATTGGTGATTGGTACTGCTCCAGTTAGAGTCATTGTCAGCCCAAAATCATCCCATGTGCACATTTCACCATTAGCTGGAGCCCCATTCTCGTCATATTCGCATGCTCTTTCAGACGTTGAAATACTATCGAGTGTTGCCTGAGTGCTTTCTATGATATCCTTTGCAGTTTTCCCTTCTTCATCTGAAACTAAAACTGCGACTGCCATAATCGCTCTATCTAATGTGCCATCCGGCCCCCCAGTAGTTGTATTACCCTGCACATCTCTAGCCAATTTATCTAAACCAGGCGATGCGCTTCCATCATCTTCATACATTTCTTGAACGATTAAATTAATAGTTTGTTGTGATGGAATCTCATAACCACCACCAACAGCACCGTCGGTTAGTGCAAGCGCTTCATTAAGTTGGCTAGCAGCAAGCGCGCTAGCACAATCATCTTGGCCAGATAAGCAGCCAAGTTGTCCTAATTCGGTTACAACCGCTTCTCTAACTCTAGGCACACTTGAATTTACTTCTTTGAGAACCGTGGAAAGTGATAAAATGTAGATTACTTGATCGTCAACTGAATTAGAAAGATACGGATTTAGGATATTTTCAACATATGATATTTCTTGTAATATTCGTTTATCAGTAATATTTCTATCAGTATCTTCGTCTAATTCAATATAGACTACCATTACATTTGTACTCCAGTCTTCTTCAATTGATTCAATAAGTCTGCCAACCTCACTACCTTCTGGGAGATATACCTCCATATCTCCGTTAACATTCAGTGCTGGTTTATCCAGATCATCATCAAACCTCGTACCATCAAGGAACCCCGATTGGGTGACGAAGAAACCAGTCATGAAAAGAAAAATAAGTATTGTTGCGATGGGGAATTTGGTGATTGCTCCTGTAGCACCATGCTTTTGCCACTCTCTCTTGAAACGGTCTGGTGCTTCTAATACTGCACCTAATACTACTTTCGTATCCAACTCTTTGACCCGCTTTCCTAAGTCAGAAGCACCTGTTTGGAACTTGCCTTTACTATAATCTGCAATCGCCTCCAGACGCTCGCCTACGGAGGTTTCGTCGTCATTGATTTTACCTCTTGACACATTAACAACCCCCTTATGTTCTCACTGAAACGCAATGCCTTTGAAAGGTATGCCTACTAATGTTTACAAAATGCACTGTTTTGAGCAGATTTATCTTTTGCCGAAACAATATATTTTACTTGATTTTAGGGAGAGGTTCAAAGGTGACTTGCTTGAGCGCCGCATGGAGTCGCACTGTTAACTTGTGCGCAGCCGAGGTGATGCCAATGCCAGCCCCTACATTACCGGAAAAAAGATGGTCAATCGACCTAGAAAAGAAAATCCAAGAAGCTCATTCCGAGAATGAGCAAGAATACACCGCAAGATACGGATTTAATCCGGATAGTGGTAAGGAGATATTTGTCATTGATACTCCACCACCTTATCCCTCCGGAACTTGGCATATTGGCGCTGTTGCTCAATATTCAATGATCGATGTTATCGCCCGCTCACAGCGCTTGCTTGGAAAAGAAGTTTATTTCCCATGGGGCGTTGACCGCAATGGAATTAACATTGAATTCGTTGTTGAGAAAAATACAAAAAGAAAGATGAAAACATATGATCGAGAGGAATTCCTTTCACTTTGTAAGGAGACTATTGAGGAATTTACACAAGCGATGAGAAATACTGCAAAGCGTGTGGGATTATCCTGTGACTTTAGCAAAGAATACCTCACCGACTCCCCTGAATATCGCCAGGTTACACAAGCAATTTTCGTAGAACTATTCAAAAAAGGTGAAATTATTGAAGATCTTAGACCAAATATTTACGACCCTGTTGAAGGGACTACTATTGCAGAAGCAGAGGTTGAACGACAATCTAGAAAGACTAAGTTAGTCGACATCAAATGGTATACTGAGGATGGAATTGAAGTAATAATTTCAACTACAAGACCAGAATTAATTTGTGCTTGTGGAATTGTTGTAGTCCATCCAGACGATGAAAGATATAGGGATTTAGTGGGCAAAAAAATAATCTTACCAGTTCCAGTTAGCGGAAGAGAAACAAGTGTCGAAATCAAAACCCATACATCTGTTAAATCTGATTTCGGCTCTGGTGTACTGATGGTATGTTCATTCGGAGACCAAAACGATGTTGCAATTTTTAGAGATATGG